>Ga0210059_1013627_pt1 | contig 12134 bp, 6 predicted proteins | sample Ectturendosymbi2_FD_188042 | JGI IMG/M metagenome (GOLD analysis project Ga0210059, IMG submission 188042) | Ecteinascidia turbinata endosymbiont from Florida, USA - Sample 2 (SPAdes) (version 2) | ecosystem: Host-associated > Tunicates > Ascidians > Unclassified | place: Key West, Florida...
AGTTAGGGGGGGGGGCAAAATGCTTGATTTTAGGCGAATAACACTATTTTGTTTAGAAAAACGCCTCTCAAAGCACAAAATGACTATATTTTCCAAAAATTTGGGTGGGGGCCATGGGTGGCCACTTTGGTCCCCCTGGCTACGCCTATGGTTGAACATGCAACGTTGTGAGACTCACGTCATAGTCATAATATAAATAATATGATACACGCCACATGTATCACCAGTGACGTCACGGATGGTTGGGCAGGGGCGCGAGCCGTCCACTGGCAAGCCGTCCACTGGCTAAATGTAAAAACCGGGTCCCCGTTTAGCTTATATTTTGATATTTAGTATTTTTTGGTTTTCAGTAAGTTATTGTCTTTGCGTTTTTCGGGTTTTAGCTAGCAATAGACATCCACATCCGGATTCACTATCATTTCTCAACTTATTTTCTGAGTGTTGGCTAGTGGGCCGCATACGGTAGCCAGGACAGTGGGCCCTTTCAGCTAAGTTTGTCTCCTGGCTCAAAACTCTAGTTACGTCACTGAACATCACATATACAGTATGTCATCAGAAAAGGAAGCAGCTTTAGGTCTACCTCAGCTAGGTCTGAGGTTCCTTGCTGACAGCAATAGCTGGAATGTGAATGGAAAATCTCAAAACTGTGAAACAGATCCTCAATAATAGTGAGCCAGCTGGCTTCTGACACTGTTCTTGTACAGCCTAGCGTACTTTTTTAAGTTGGATTATTAAGAACCAAATGTCAAGAACCAAATTTTCCATTTTCCAGTCTATGGCAACATGGTAAATAAAAACATAATATGGCAATTTGGAACAAGATATTCTTTGCACACCCAAAAATGCCTGCTTTTGCACTTATGTGTTTTGTAGAATGCGTAATGCGTTTTATTAACGTCCATTTGCATTGCATCGTCACAGGGTCACAACCAGCTGATATTTTCTAGTTGGGCTGTTTTCGGGAGTGGGGAAATGATTGCAACTTGGTGTTGCACCAAACAACTAAACAAGTTTTTGAAAATTTCGGGAGGGAAACTACTTCCCCGGTTGGTTGCGGATCAGATCGTCAGGATTAGCAACCTGAAAAATATAAGCAAAATGTCGTCTTCCCCCCCCCCTCCCTGGCAAAATTCCTGCGGGCGCCCATGGTGTCCGACAATAATGAGGCTGAATGATGGGCGCAATTTTTTTGTAAAATGTGGGCGACAGCTTAGTTTGTAAACAATGTAGTTATCGGGTGATGCATAAGTGAAGTTTTACAAATACAAATTCCCGATCTTGTTTTGTAGAGGCGTTGTGAAAGCAACACTAATCACGTTTTGCTTTATCCTTACATATAGTTTACAAATTAATAAACTTAAATTTATTACTGTACTGGACACGCTCAGTGAGGTAACTGACGGGGGACAGAGGGGCGAACTACCCCCCCACCCCTGGCAAGCTAAATGTTAAAACCGGGTTCCCTCTTAGCTCCTATACTTCGGTTATAGTGTTAGTTTCGTTTTCAGTAGGTGGTTTTTTTCGTTTCTCGGAGTATTTTCCGGTGATTTAGGGTTTTACTATACCTATCTAAATTCGGATTAACCATAATTTGTCAAGTTTTTTTTGAGTGTTGACTAGTGGGCTCCTTTCGGTTAGTTTTCCCCTGGCTCAAACCTCTAGTTCTCAACTGGACACGGTATTGTAATTCAGCAATATGATCAGCATTCCAAACATTGGCAAACGTACAGCGTGAATACACATAACGGCATCTGTTGTTGCAAGTAAAAGTCACAAACTTGACAATAAGTAATGTCAACATTCAAGATCAGTCGACAATTTAATACTGATAGGCTATTAACTGACACGTCTGTTAATCAAAAGAATAGCTTGTTTGCCAAGGGGGGCGTAACCGGGGGGACCGCTTGGGTCTAGTAGACCCCACAGTTTTATATTTCGAATTATGCTTAAATAGGTTTAAGTAACACAATTAGTATTGGGTCTTCTATTAAAGCAAATCGTTTAATGAACAAAATCTTCTGTAGTCTTTTTTTGACGCGCACTTGCGCCCCACTTTGAAAAACGTTCCTCCGCCACTGTTGTCTACACACGAATTAAATAATAATACTGCATGAAAAGCAAAACTGCCCGTCCTAAAGCTACTACTAAGTCTCCACAATAGCGCTGCTTTGTATATTCGGCAAAAACGTCGCAGAGATTTGCCTTAAAATGTAACTTTCTAACATTATAAAATCACATCTTTAAATTTTACGCTGACTGTTTCTGCACGAAACAAATTATGGCTGTACTGTGATCTCTCATACGAACAGCTGTTAAAATCTCATTGTTTCAAGACAATGACCTTTCCTAGTGTATACCATACAGGGTAAAATGTCGGACAGAAGCAGTTAACAATCTTTCGCCGTCTCCAGAAACTTGCAAAATGCTAAAAATCATTTTTATCGAAGCTAAAATTAACCAAACTATCAGAATCAGCGACACCACACCAAATTCTGTTTGAACATCAACTTGGCTATTATGCGTAGCATCTAACATGAAAAGCTCTTCACACAAAATGTGACAAAAGTCACTTTTATTTTTGAAACATCTCTAAATACAAATCCTAAAGATAAAAATATTGGGGAGACATGACACACTGTATCTCCACCGTCTGAAAAAATTGGGGGACACGTCCCCTGTGTGCCCCACCTAATTGCGCCCATACGCTGAATACAATGCCTCAGTTCAGAGTCCGAAGTAGAGAACATTAATTAGTCCTTGAAAAATTAGCAGTTACTATCGTTACCATGCCAGATGAGCAAAAAATGTTAACTCATGAAAGAGATACATTAGTCTTGTTTAGAGTTAGCTTTTTCTGTCCGAATTTGGATTTCTGTTCAATGTCTAAGGCCTTTGTGTTCAATGTCTAAGGCCTTGTGAAACATGGGCGTACCCAGGGGGGGGCAAAGGGGCCATTCCCCCAAAAAATTTTAGTGTATCTTAACGTTTTGTGCTTCAAAACGCGGTGTCCCAAACCAAGTACAGTTGCTCGTTTAGATTCAAAACATATTTGTCCCCTCCCCCAATTTTGGTCTGGCTGTGCTATGGCTGTGAAAATGTCCTGACTGTGAAAAATTAAATCTACGTGTGAGAATTTAGGAGCTGTGTACAGCTCAGATGTAGATGGCAAGAAATTATACGAGAAGATTCTAGATTGCATAATGCTGGTTTCAAGTCGTGCAACTTAAAATTATCGCGTCCTGAAGTTTCATAGAATTGCTTTGCAAATAATGCTCACGATTGTAAGTATATGTATTGCAAGTTGCGAAAGATCTTTCAGTTAACTGAAACTGGTCCTTTCATACCACCAGGCCTTAATGACTAACAATAGGTCAGCGGAAGGTTGCGTGATCTAGCTTTGATGAGAATAGAAAGGGACGAAACAGCGAAAGCCTAATTTGATGAAATCATAGACGACTTTGCTTCCATAAAAGGCACGGAAAGTGTTGTTTTAATTAGCATTTTTCTCTAATTTAACCGGAAAGGAATGAATATATTTATGTTTCGATGGAATTGTGTTTTTCGAACGCAAGTGATACATAACTTGCATTAAATAATATATTGTGCAATTCAAAATAAATGTGTTTCATTTTGAAAGAAATTCTCATTTGCAGTTGCAAAATGTTGTTTGATTTTTTTGTAAGATATACAATTTTGTCAGGTGACATCAGGCCCGCAACCAGCTTGGGACAACAGGCAAGGCGAAAAGTTTTCTGAGAGGGGCATAAATTTTTTAAACTAGGTCCAATACTATTAAACTTTGTCCAACACATTTTTCAAGGGGGACGAAAATTTTTCCAGGGGGGCCTCGCCCCCCGTTGCGACCGCTGGTTACGGGCCTGGGCAACACTATGTAGACCTACAAACTATGATAACGTTATTTGTATGTTTTGATGTTTTTCATAAGAACTAAATGAGTATAGAAGTATGTTGTGGTCCTTATGGATAATTTATGTTTTGTTTGCTGAAAACGTCAAAGCAAAAATGAACGCAAATGTTTTCCGGTTTAAAATATTTGTTTTCTACATGGTTTATCTTTCGCAAAAATTGTGCCTGTGTCTAATACTTGAACTATTAGAAAGGACGCGCATTTAAACTTTTGCCATGGGCGCCACTTTTTATAGATACGCCACTGTATAGCACCACACTTTTGAAGGCAAAATCTAACTTTTCAAAAGTTGTGCCTTAAACGATGCACAATGACACGATTTTGCTCCGAATGTTACCACTTTCGCGACAAAGTTGTGTAGCTCTACTTTCAGGCGCCTCCGGTGCTTCTCCAAAAGAAAGTCATTTCATGTCATTCGTTTTGTTCCACAAAACCCCATAAAGACTTTGTACGTGCGTACGCTCACATCGGTCTGAGCGAAATTACGTACCTTTGCCTGTGTCTGAGTGTAATCAATAAGCAAGCAGTTTTAAGCTGCATTTGTAGAAGCATGCAGACAAAGAGCAAATTGAAGGTCTTTGTGAAAAGATAGCCGTAAGTCGGTTGCCATAGAAGTACAGCTTCGTTGGGATCTCATTCTTACCTGACATGGCGCAGTCCTCCATGAATGCAACATGTTAAAGTTTTGTCTGTCGAATAGACACATGAAATCGGTACACCACACACTTATGTGTGTTTAAATTTTCCAGCTCGAACAGTCTGTTAACACCCACAGAACTTTTAACACGCATGAAACGTTTATTAACACACATGAAATCAAATGTAAGTTACATGTCTCAATAAACATGTTGAACACGAAAGCATTGCTCAGATCATAGCCACTGGAAATAACGGAAGTATGGAGAATGTTCTGGAACTGAAAAGTTTCGACAAGCTTGATAGCATCGTATCAACGTTGCAAAAAGCCATTGCAGCTCCTCTGGAAGGTTAGTAAATGCAAACAAAAACTTGTTGCGTTATCCCACCTGGCCTATTTGGTTGCTTGTATTTAATCAAGCATAGAGATGTCTTTATCCTAGATCGCAGAAAAAAGTTTGTTGATTATTTTAGTTTTTCAGTTCTATAGTTAGAGGTCATGTTGTTCTTTGCGGAAAATAATAATAAATCAAAAAATACCAAACGTTGTATGAGAAAAATAGCCTGTGTCAGTTTAATTGGCTTGCTAATTTGCCTGTGACGTTTTGACAACAGATGTTGCCGCGAAGTATGGAGTATGTTGAAAGGCCGCAATTTTATGAACGTTTATGTGATCGCTTTGAATATCAGAAGTTCTTTAGGACCCCTACCCAAGTAGCCCATTTCATGCTTGCTGTGTACATTTGACTCGCGTAAGCAAAAGCTATCACACCAAGATCTTCTTTCAAAATCCCACAATTTCTTTTTTCCGTTGCAGGAACTGCAGGAGACAAAACGAACGACCTCTTTCAATCTGAAGCAGGAATTTCAAGCACGGGTACGATGGTGAGTATCTTCACCACGAGTTAAGCCTAGGAACAACTACCTTGCTGGAGGATAATTTGCAACTCTTTCCAATGCTTTGTGTGTGCCTGGTTTCTGAGTGCACTTGATGGTATGATTGAGATGTGTTGCTTGTGGGGGTGAAAGTGAATCGCGCATGGTGAACCATAACGCCGTAGCGAGCGCGGTGACATTTTAGGCAACTGATCCTGAGGTTGGCACGCCTGCTGTTGGACGAGCAACATAAGACAATTGCCATGTCCTGAAGCATAGAAGTACACAGCGGTAAAGGTGAGGTAATTGCTGAGGTGAGTTGCAGTTCAATGTTTGGATCCAAACTAAAAGCAACTTTTTGATTCGCATTTCTGCTTTCGCTAGGGCTTCATTTCAAGCGAGTCCCGCATTGAAACACTGCGAGACGCCGGTGAAACAGAAACGTGCGGATGGTCAAGAAAAAACCCAAACGGAAAGCTGAATATAAACGTTTCTGCATAACCTTGTCTTCGCTTTGCAGGTGACCTGCTTGAATCATATAGTGACTGTTACGATAGAAACAGAGCTGGACAAAGCTGTGAGGTGGAAGACTTTCAACTCCTACCGCAGAACTTGAGTTTGTAAATAAAGAAACCACTAACATGCTGTTAATGCAACGAATGACATATTTCCACACGAATGCCAACGTTACCTTCCCACCAAACCGCCGAAGTTTACACCAGGTGTTGCATTCATCGCTGCTAAGCCATCGCTAGATAAATGGTTTTAAGATTTTGTTCGACAAAGCAAAAGTAATCATTAAAGAGGAGTTGAAAGGCTTCAGTAATATCAAGTTTGTTTTGCATAACTTACGTTTTTAAAATGCTTAACTTATCTACAATTTACCTTATTTACAGGAAGCCTTAAGCGCTAACGTTCTGTTTTATCAGAGCAGCAAACTGAGGAACTTCAAGCGTTTTTGGATGAGAAAGTACTCTAACCAGTGAAAGCTGAAAACAACAGTCAAAGCACAACCAACAACCCATTTTGTTCTGAAGAATCAAATCAGGTGAAGGATTGACTGCTTATAAGCTCATAGTATTTCTTGATGGGCAAAACCGCACAAATACATTTATGGCACTGTCAAGTTATGCTATTAGTTTTTTTTCAACAAGCAACTGATTGTTTATGAAGCATTATGCTAACATCAAAGTTTTTTTAAAGGAAAATGGTAGGTACGCGGTATGGACCTGTAGAGACCCGATTTCTCTGATTGTAGGGACCTGATGATAATTTTCTCTGATTCTAAGGACCTGATGTTCAATTCTAGGGACCCGAATCGGGTCCCTAAAACATCTTTAAAAAAACCTGGCTAAAATATATTGGTTATTTAGTTGTTTAAAAATACGATTGCCGTGTTTCAATCCTGGTATATGTTAACATATTGTTTCACCTCAACTAGTGCTAATAAAGTATTTTATTAGCAAACGTCCAATTAAAGTAAGAAGAGATGATGTCGTCATACAGTGTTACGTCACTTTCAACCTCAGTAAAGTTAGTGTTTTGCTTTAGAACATTTAGTGGTTTTTCTAACTTACGTAAAAATTTTTTACATCATCCATCATATATTCGGTTTTGACCAGAGAGAATCTCACATACCGCACTGCATATTATTTTCGCGAAGATAGCTACACGCTACGCGCAGGTTTAATTTGTCAAAATTTTTGTACCATTTCCAGCAATAATGAAGTCGAGCTAAATGGAAAGAGGCATGACTCAATATTTCATGCAGTAGGAGAAACGAAAATATTGTTTTATTTAATTGGCAAAATGCACACGTGTTCCTAACCATTGTACAAAGCGAAAAGCGAAACCTTTTACTTAATTCTACTTTTTTAGTGAAAGACGTTCGTTGCTTATTTTCGATAAAGTAGTCGCTGGTTTTAAACTTAAAGTAAAAACTTCTAGGAAGCAGTTTGTTTCTTTGTGGACCAAAAACGTAATTACGGACAAGTTTTTTACGCTTCTTGACATTTTTAGAATTGAAGCAACGTTTAGAAACATTTAAGTGATTTTCAGTTCATTCGTGTTTTCTTAACGCAATCCTGGTTCTAACAAACATGTCTAGAAAGTCTGTTGTGGAGCTCACAGCACTCTGGTGCTACGTTTTTTTTACAAACGTTTCCTGACACCATCAACGTTTTCTCCACGTTTCCTTCACTGTCAGTTGCCGAAGTGTCCAACTCCAAAAATACTCAGCAATTTTCAAACATGGCGAAATGCAACTGTGTTCTTCATGCTGAAAAACTTTGCTGAGACTAGTACTGTGTTTCAGGTCTTTTTATAAAAAATTAAATTCCCAAATGCGAAATACCTAAAACATACAGCTAGTTTTCACACTGCAGTACATAAGCGTTGTAACTAATGCAATATCCTCTATGCAGGAATTGCACAAAGCGGCTCACATTGGTTTATTTGAATTCATTTGAGCAATGCTTTAAAAATTACACAAGATTTGATATATTTTGACCTCCAATATTTAACATATAGTACTGTCTCTTTGGACAGAAAGATTTTTCCTGACATGTGTGGCATCGTGTCACGTGTTAAGATTAGACAGCATCCGAGTTGTCGTGAGTAACCACTAACCAGTATCCACAAAGTCGACGAAGTCGAGGCTATCATCACATTTTTTCATAGTAAATCCATTTTGCGTAACACTGTGTATCCTCAGCCACAAAACCGAATTCAAATTGTTGTAGTAAAAAACAGACTATTATCAGGAAAATGAATTGGAAATATTTATTTTATCAATTAAACTTAATTTAAGTAAAATGTGCAATGTTGTAAATACAAAATAGAATGTCACTATAGCTGCATCAAAATGTCAGAGTATCTATTTACCTACTTGACTGTGAAAAAGCAAGAGATGATCAATTGAATCAAATTTTTGCTCAGAAAGATCCATTTCGAAAACATTAAATGCATCGCGTGAACTTACGGGATGTTAAACAAGTGCTTAGTTAAGGTTTGAAATAACTGATATAAAAATACAACACCTCTGTGCGTTTGCTGCTAATTTGAACAATTCTTAAATCCTTTTAAAAACTTTCCCCAATTCCACAGTGTAGGTGGCTCAGAGCTTTACAAATTGTGCATTGCAGTTTGTCTTTACAGCCTGGTTGACAGTCAGCTCCAAACTGACTTCGGAGTTTTTTGACTGTGTTGCAATCGGAGTTGCTTATTTATTCGAAAAAGGGCTTCCTTGCTCTGGTTGATTAGATTTAGAACAAGTGCATTCTGTATACCTTCGCAGACAATGCGTTCTAACTGGGAAGGTTTTCAAGGACATTATGGTAAAATTGCCATGACAACAAAAAAACATCTAAAGGCTGAAGTGATTTTAAGTTAAATAACTTTTTCGTTGAAGCTTTTTTAAACATGTTACTGATATTTTCGAAACACATATATTTTCTTCAATGCCTCCGTTTGCCTACAACCTTGCTACGTCAGAAATTTGCAGTGAGCAATTTTCGCTCAATAAAATTTCGACTTGTTTGGCAGGATCAGATAACATCTGACCAAGCGTCGATGACCCTGTGGTTCAGGTCAACAATGCGAACGCAGACGTGGCCATCGAGAGAAACTGACCTCACAGTCCCAGAAGAAGCCGAAAGGAAATCCGTTGAAGAGGATACACGTTCCGATGCATACGCTTGCATTTTTTATTTCTACCGCCAAGATCATACCAATCCATTCCAGTTCTTCCCTGAAAATTCTATTCGTCCAGTAAAGTATCCCAAAATATTTTGGTGGTGCAGTTAACATTTCTTACGATGTCCTCCCCAACTTATTCACTTTTTTTGTTACCTGACGTTCCATTCACGTTTCTTTATGTATTCTGCGTGACGTTTAATGGCGCTGTAGTTAAAAAGCGCCATGAAAAAATTATCTTAAAAAAATATCTCGAGCAAAAATTTTTTTCGCTATGTTTATGTGACGAATGTGAAACTCCATAAACGGTGGAGTATTTTCTATACAGTATGGCAAATACGCAGAATGCAGTATCTCAATATTAATTGTGGCTGGCTAACACTACTGAAAGATACTGAAACAACACCTTATGTTTTAACATTTATCCCACAAACAGGACGAAAACTATGATAACGAACGACACAAATAAGTCGTGGCACTACAAAACCTTGCAGTTGAAAGTGCCAATAAAATTGCAAAATTATTAATAATTATCCCATATGACCAGCCCCGTGGCGTAGTAGTAAGTGCGTCCGCTTCGTTGGTGGTAGGTCTGGAGTTCGGCTCTCGGCCGGGTCTTACCAAGACCTTGTGAAATGGTACTGTAGCCTTCTTGACTTATGCATGTTGAGCAGAAGAGCTGTGCCGTAATCTGTTGTATTGGTTGCATTGTACTGTTGTCCCTATGTTTTCCTGCAACTGTGCATGCCAGTCATGCAAATATGGCCTGGCGTTACAAAATTGACCATTGTTCATCGCCTAAAATATGAATAAAATTATCATTTTCGGTGAAACAGACTCATTCCGAGCAATTCTAAGTTTTTCGCCGGACATCTATGTTTGAAACACTCGATTATGTGCGCACGATTAACGTATTCTTAAAAAATGCAAGATTGCGAGAGATTCCAGGTAACTGAAGGTTGCTTTAATTAAGCAGAATACCTTGGAACCATGATGACGCCAAACGTTGTTTTGTCGTTTTACGATGTATTAAAAACACATATTGGCTCCGACATACGAACTAATAAAATGGCTGACATGTTAACTGCAATCTCTAACATTGAAATGATGAACAGCCTGCAAGTCTGACAAGCTCTGACGCACTTTGCGTCACGTGATCGACGAGCTCGGGAAGTGCGCAGTAACACCAGAGTAAGGGTCGCTTTGCACAAGAGCGGTAATGCACGTTGTTGTGCATGGGCAAAATTCAATCTCAGTCCGAAAGACAAATTAACAATATGTCAGTCCGGAAAAGCAGAGCCTTACTGAATGAAAACATGGCCGCCATCAAAACATGTCGGTCAGCTGCCTGTTTTTGTTAGATTGTGGAGGGCTCCAGTAAAGAATGATGTCCAAATGAACAAATAAAACCGCATTGCGTAACTAGCGCCGTTGCCTGCGAGTTAAATTCTGATTTGTTGGATACCCAATGTCGCAGAACTATTCACTAACGCTGTCTATTGCTTCAACAATACATCTTTCAACGACATACAAGATGGATTTGTGTTGTTGTTGGGGTAGCAGCGATTACGATGCATAATCGTACTTAAATCATGTCTCTATCAAGTCAGTGTAGTACAAGAATTATCTGGGACTAAAGGTAGCGTTAAACTTATTTCCCTCTGTAACATATCAGTGTGTGCTGATTCTAGTGTTACTGACTCGATAGAGACAGGATTTAAGTCAAGGATTCGCGCAGTTCTGAGTCGCCACAGTTGACAAAAAGTAAACAAGAGCGGGAAGATAGACAAGCTCAAAAAACAGGTAGAAATTCCTGCCATAAATGCCCATCTCCCGCAAGCCTTGTCATCTGTTGTCCTGGCCCTGTTCTTATACAGATAGCTGTTGCTGCATAAGCTGGGTTTGTTTGTGCAAACCCCTAAAGACGTTCTGTTAGCTTGCAGTGATAACGTAGATTTCGTGCAAGTTTAGTAAAGATGTCTGTTCCAATATGTTGTTGCAGTTCAACTGACCCACGAATTCGCACTGACAACGTAGTTTGTCCAGAGATGGGAAACTCATGGAACTTGCAGCGCGTTGCACAGAAATCTTGCAACGCACTTGACTTGAGAATCGACCAAGGTATTAGAATCACGAGCGATGCAATCAAATGACGTCGTGCCCACTGCAGCAAACAAGTGCACTCCGATTCAATCAGGGCAGAACATAATGCAAATACTGAAGCAATTGATATTTGTGAAGCACAGTGATTAAAGTCTCAACAAACACAAAACCGAAACACACCCCACCCACAGGAAGCTAGCTTTTAGATTTCTACGATGCAGTGATGAGCAGTTCACAAATTCAAAAGCTAGTCGCTTGAGATACCTTTTCAGGCTGTGACTTCAATCACCTTTCCTCCAAAAATATAATAAGCAATTCCTTGATAAGGCTTTCAGTGTTGTCGTAATGAAACATACACCATACGATTTCGTGCTGGAGAGCGAGTCGGAAAAAGTGTAACCGGTGTGCACCAGACCCGTAACCAGGTTTTAAGGTTTGTGGGGTGGAGCCAAATACATTTTAGGGGGCAAACTTTTTTTATTATATATTTAAAACAGTTTTTTTTCTGGGCACAACAGATATTTCGGGGCGCAAAGAAATTTTGGGGAGCACTCCCCTCGAATGCTCGTTCGTGGCTAAGGGCCTGTTATGCACTCGCTACATATGGCAGAAAGCATTACCGATATACAAGAGTGTATAATGCTTGCACTGCCCCCGTGAGTCTGCTCTGTGTTGCGCTGATGAGCCGACACATGAAGAAACGTTGCACGTCTGGAGATTGAGTGCGAAAGACAACAAACAATTTTAATACTGAGAAGTTAAAAATTTATAGTATTTTTGCAACTTACAAAAATTTTGCTCAACATGAAGTTTAAAACTGCTTTCATGTTTTCGTGTATTCTTACCGGCTAAGTGCATATGTTCACAGTGGCTAGTGGCTGAAAGGTACAGGGGGTCT
>Ga0210059_1013629_pt1 | contig 12133 bp, 4 predicted proteins | sample Ectturendosymbi2_FD_188042 | JGI IMG/M metagenome (GOLD analysis project Ga0210059, IMG submission 188042) | Ecteinascidia turbinata endosymbiont from Florida, USA - Sample 2 (SPAdes) (version 2) | ecosystem: Host-associated > Tunicates > Ascidians > Unclassified | place: Key West, Florida...
AGATGTATTGGTAGGACGAATCCCATTCCCCATTGATACTCCAATGGAAGAAAAATACTCATTAAGTGTATTACTTATAGTTATTGGACAACTTGTCTGTGTGTCATCATTTAACTTCAAACTATTAATATCAGAAGACTGTTTTTGATGTTTAGAATACAATTCATTTATAGTTTTCCATGTTTTTTTGGAATCGCTTCTGTATGTTTGAAACAGCTCAAAATAATACTGTTGCTTGGCTATTTTTCGTAGTCATGTAAGTTTATTAGTATATTTTTTGTACTGCGCAATCATGTAAGTTTATTAGTATATTTTTTGTACTGCGCAAGTGTGTGCAAGCAGAACAGAAGTAATTCAAAAAAATAAAAATCAGGAAGTCACTGGCTGCCGTAATTCATCAAAATGAGACGAACGCGGCCGGCATTAGCGAAAAGGCTGTACACCCCAGTTTGACGTATCGTTTGGTTTATCGAAAAACGTTCTCCGTGGTACACTGAGCTCAGGCACTCAAAGTGTTGGCGGACAACTGCATTTCAGAGACGCTCTGAAGAGGAATCTGCACCATCTCAAAATATCTTTCTCCGACTGGGAGACATATTCCCACAATCGCCTGGAATGTACTCCTTCGCCAAGGCTCTCTAGAGCTTCATTATCACTGTCCCTCTCAAAAGCGATCAGCCTCTCTCGTAGAGGTTGAGCCACACTACTTCATATATGTAACCTACTCATTTAAGATAAATTATTTCTTAGTTTCATTTTATGACTCGAAAGCATCTTCATTTCCAGGATAAACATAAACAGCGAGAAGCGGCATGTTATGAAAGTGACTTCTGGAATAGAAAAACCGCAGTATTGTTGCAAAGGCAACACTGATTTCTCATGTGTCGGACATCATTAACTGCAGCAGCCTAGACCTTGCCTGGTCACTTGCAAGGCAACATGAATCATTAGTAACAGGGACTGAATCGTCACAATCACAAACGTCACAATCTTCGTTGTCAAGCGAATTTTACAGCTGAGCTTCACTTTCTTTGTGAACTGCTAGCAGTGAGCATGGGTTTTTCGCTTGTTGTCAAAAAGCTTATCGAAACTTTCCCTTTAGTGTACTGCCGTTTTCACTGCGGCATACAACATCTCCATCGAGGAAATCAATCCCTAGAGGAAATTGGATTACCTGCTTCCGAAACATCGAGTACCTTGGACGACTGATCACTTCGATGAGCAAAGAGTCTACGAGGAGGTAAGAATCTTGCGGAAGCTGTTGATCAAGATCCATTGAAGTTGGATGAAGTCGTTCAAAGTCTTTCCGGTAACTGCATCATCGAGGATTTGTCATCTTCCAAGACTTCAGCTACATTTGCTACAGCTTCTTATCAACGAAAAACCCGTTCGAACGGCGGCGTCGTTTTTCAACGTGCTTAGCCCGAAGGAAGTACATCCGTCATCCATTGCAGTAGATGTCAGATTTTTCTGACATGCTTCATCGATCGTGTGAAGTGAAGATCAACGACTTGGACAGTGATTCAGAACAAAAGAGTGATGGTGTGATGTTCAAACTTGAGTTGTTCGACCTACTGCTGGTTAGTCTTAATTCCATCCATCTTGCATCAGTGACATTGTGGTCATTTGGATGGATAACAGAAGGTTGCAATCAGGTAATTTATTAAATTTTCGTTTTTCTGGTGTTTGATTTTCTAAAAATTCAAAAAACAGTGTAAACTTTCTGATGGCTAATTTAGTTCAATTAAAGAAAAGCAAGGGGACCCCAATATAGCCGTAGCTGCTGTTTTTGTTCGATCATATTTACAAGAAGCCGCTCTATTCGGTGAATTGCAAATCACGTTATTTAAAACTGCAGTAACTTTGTTAGGTAAGTTGCCTATTGTGAAAATGCTGAAAATTTGACACTATTGACGCTAGTATCTAACATATAATCAGGGATGCAGTGCTAACAAAAACGATGTGGGAACGCACACAAAAAAATAGCCTTTTTAAAACAGTTTCAAACTCATTTTTTGAAGAAAAACGTGAAAAAGTTGTGTGAACGCCGTTCCCACGCGTTCCCGCCCCACTATACCCCAGCTTTTAGTCTTTGCTGTTTGCGACAGTCATTTTTTTGTTATCATATGCAGGAGGTTTTCTTATGTACATAGATAGTGCAGTATGTTGCAAAAGTTAATGTTGGTAAAAGCTAATCTAAAGGAGACGTTTTTAATTCCATTGGAGGATGAGCCTATAAGAAAATAGTAACTTTGTTGTAAGCAATTCAATGAGAATCCGAGTTCATCGCAACAAGACATAGTTCCGAGCTTGAGGTTGTTAAGAACGAGTGAGCGACTAGCGCCCAATGGTGAATTCAATCAAAAATTTCGAATACATGTTTAAATCCGTGTCCCTTGATTCAAAACTCAGTTGGGACAGGGACCAGTCTGTGAACAGGAAGATACTTGTCACATTCCGAGTTTCATTAAATGAATATTTGCTTCTTATTATTGGTGTCTTTATCTCATACTGATAAGAGCACATAGGTTAACTAGCAAAACTTACCTTTGCAAGCCATTTTTCCTACCATGTTTGAAGGGCCTTATCTGTGCCTAACAGGTAATTGTATGCTCCACTGTTTAGACACTGTATTCATACTTCCAGTTTTACATCCATCATTGCTGCAAAGTTGAAAAGGACATAGATTTTATCAGAAACAAATCTCTTACAAAACACGAACAGCATTCTCCAGGTCAGTGCAGTTGATATCGACAAAAATATGTTTAACGTCATAGTTCCTTTATTGAACTTGAGTGTGGTTATCGGTCAGTGATAAGATGCGTTTTGTAATTGCACAGCCTCGCTAAAGATGGGGTTATTTAAGAAAAAGTTCCACTATTCGTTTTTTAGATAGACTGTTAAAGAGGTTTCAGAAATTTCAACATAGAAATGAAAAGATGTTAGTTACAGTATGGTTCGTTGCAGAGTGTGCTATGTTTCGCAGCTTACTAACATTAAGGCGCTGACATGCAGAGAAGTTGTTATTTTAAACTTGAACTCGTGGCATACGGATTACGTTTGCTATAGCAAGGAATGCAACGCTGATGAGGGAATGTTTTAATGTTACGAATGTTCTGCATCTCGTTGCTTCGTGTGATTGGTTGCAATGCGTGATCTATATTAAGTTAATGATTTGAATTTACAATACCAGTTGGTCTTGCTACGCATGTTTTCTCCTTGGTAAAACTGTTTCTAACGTAAGAAAAAATGTAGGCCTACCTGACGCAAACCGTGCATTTGTCAGATGTCTACGAGTAATATTGATCTGGCATTGACATCACCAGTCGAGTATGCTCTAAGCCCAAGTGACAGCGATGCTTTTCAACCTTTTGATGCAAGATAATTTTGCCAAAAAATTTGAGAGACACGACGTTCAAGTCTCCTGATGCTGACGGGATCACCATATTCCAAATTTATTTATTTAGCTTCAATTTACACTTGTTCCGTTTGCTTTTTTCATTTTGATCACGAAAACTAGGTAGATTTTCTGAAAACCCTCAGCAACACTTCTTGGAGAACTTGAACAGCAGCAGTTCTAAGCAGCTGGAAAAAAGAAAACTAAAAACAATCTCAGAAGTCATTTTTGAATTGTGGATTCCCGATTTTGAAGTTTAATGACCATAAGTGAACAAAGTTCAAGGGTATATTTCTGTTTGGTGTTCGTTTATTTTCATATACCGTACGTTTAAAACTACCTATGTTCAACCCGTGGGCTGCATATGCGGCCAAGTCGGAGATTTTGTGTTTCCCGGTTTAGGTTTTCGCTGTAGTATAAGTGCCTACATACTGACAACCTCACCTTAGTTTGATAATCTTCAATTTGACATTTTGATGCAGGTGGTCTTCAGTGCCTCTTTATTTCGTCTGTACCGCGTGCTGCGATATTTCCAATTTCCATACGTCCACTGACACCTTAGTGCAAAACTTTTTACTCCAGTAGTTTTCTGATTTCTACCATTGTTGTTCCACTGGCACTAAACTTGCCTATGAAATCACACTTACGGAGATGTTAACGGTGCCAGACAGTCGTTACCATTGCAGTTAGGATTCGAACGCTTTCAGTACATCAGCTTAAGCTAAATTTAGGTTGCTCAGATAAGTCATTGAATGTGCAGCCCTCATAATATGCCATATGTGCGGACTTGGTTAAAATCGAAATTATTTTTGGCTCAGTAAGCAATTTCGGTTTGGACGAAAATTAAGTGAAGCAGCGTATAAAACAAGGAGCTATGCTTTTGTTTTCAAATACACGACGGAAGTATGAACACTGTACAGTTAGAAGAATTTGCAAAGGAAAATAACGTGGACGGGATCCTATTGTCGTAAACAGAAAAATCATTCAACAAACTAATTATAAAATCAGAAGCAGGTGTAAAAACCCATCTAATGACTGAATGGTGTATTGTTTTTTGACAGAAATAAAATGATTTCCTGATCTCCTATATTGAGAGCACAAGTTGCTGTTTCTCTTAAACGCGTCATGATTCACCCTCTTCTAAAAAGTGTATTTATGGAAAGAGCAAGCGTTACGATGGCAACATGATTTATCTCAGTTCACGGTTAAAAATTTCTAATTGTTTTGTTTTGCCAGTTCTGCTGTGTTGAAAGAAATTGATTGATTACTTTTTTGTTTAATGAATTTCAAATTTTCTTGCTTACAAGATCAGCCGGATGTAGGCTAATGTGAAAACTGTGTAAAATATGCTTATACCTATCTGCATAACGCTAATAGACGGCTGAATTTAAAAACAGTCGTTTATTTTTGTTTTTCGGATGTGTGGTTTGCATGATAAACAAAATTTACGACGCTGCATCTGGAAGTATTATTGTCAGTGCAAACAAGGGTTTTAGTTCAATGCATTCGTAGGAACGACAGCAATTAGTTTTGTGATGTTGCTTGTACGAAAACTTTTGATAGATCTCTTTGAAAAATGAAACCGGTAGAAACTGAATTTGAAAAAGTCAGTTGTTCAACGACAGCTTTGTTGAAAGATCATATGCTCCACCAACTTTTCTCGGAGTCAACTTATCCTACACGAAATCCCGATCACCTCAAACAAACTATGACTTCTACAGCTGCACCACTGTCACCGGTTGGATGTGCTTCCTAGAATGAAACCGACCATAATAAAATAGGTACCATTTTCATGCGTTCAAGAAGATAGTTTGACAACCGATCTGTCGATACATCGTTTGTTGACTTCACAACTCAACGATGTTCAGACACAAAGAACTCGGATTTGCTGTGAAGTTGTGAAAGAATGTATCCCAAGGGTGCCGAAATTTCTGTAAATGTTATTAGTGCGCAGAATTTTTTAGTAGTGCACACTCATAAGCTTTGTCATACAGCATTCATACGCATAAAGTATAAAATGTAAAAAATACAAAAAACGTTCGCGCACTCCAAGTTTTGGACGTGCCGTACTAATGCGCGACCCATTTTTGCACCACTGATGTAGTCCCAAATGCGAGATGTTAAAATGCCGTGTTGCTGAATGTTTCACCACCGCCAACCTATGATTAACACACTATTTAATTTCCAGTTTATAACTTACTAGAACAGAGGTTCCCAAACTGGGATCATGTACCCCTAGGGGTACATTTGCCTATCTGAAGGGGTATGTTTAAGGTTAGCAATAGAAGAGAAAAATATATTTGCATGCCATTTCTTACCAAATATTTATACATATATCAGTGAATGACGCATTCAAAAATCCTTATATGCTTATTGTCAAATACATCGATGAATAATCATGACAAAATATTTTGTCATGAGAAACGTGAAGGGTACGTGTTCATCTGTCGAAATACTGAAGAGTTACATGGTAGTTTGTTGTAATGCTGAAGGGGTACATGCTCATCTGTCAGAATGCTAAAGGGGTGCATCGTAAGAGGAAGGTTGGGAATCCCTGGATTAGAAGATCGCCGAAACGAAACTGCATAATGTACACATACACACTGAGCATCTTTAGTGCCTAATGTAAGCGTTGTTTCATAGCATTGTTAATAATGTATCCATATTTATGTTTGTTACAATATCTATTTTAGAGATCTCAATCGTAGTATAAATTGGCAAAAAAAGAGAATATCATTTGTTAAATTTTGTAAATTGTTAATTTGGAGCAAACGCCCTTGAACATATCCCGTTGTATTACAGAAACCCAATTCTCAATATGTAAGAGCAATATCTACAAAATAAGTTACTTAGATAAAGCACTCCAAGTTAGAAATATTAGCAGCTTCACCTAGAGTCAATTTATAGAAAAGCGGATTGGCAGAAAATCATAACTTCCTTTAAAATGATTCTATTTGAATACGAGCTGAAGATGCCTGCTCAGTCAACGAAATATATGACGAAACGTATCCTCCGTGAATATTGCAGAGTCTGATTCACTTCTGTTGATTGATTGCTTTCGACAGGTACTGTTCTGTTAAAATTGACACAAGGTTTTATTAAGGAAGCTTGTGTACAACCCGGTAATCATTGTCAAGAGTTGCTAACTTCTGAATGATCTGCTTAAAGAAAGGATGTACCTGGATCCCTGAAGAAGCAAACGGAATTGTCACGATTTTGAACTGTGATGGCTACAAATGTTTGTTACAAAAAATGAAAATGAAATTGCGCTGCCACAATTTGGATATGTAGGACATAGAATGAGCAAGAACTAAATTTCCAAATAGTTGGACGAACGTGGTTATGGTTCTTTGAAGACGTAGGTTTTATTGCATGCAAAGCAAATGTTATGCTTAATATCTATGGTGGCCCATTCGATTGTGTGAACCATTCTTGAAAAAAACTATTGATAATGGACACATTATGTATGTCTAATTTACCATGGCAGAAAAACCCAAAATTGCTGAAAATTCAGTCATCGAATTTGTTCATTGACGCCATTGTTTCTTATCTTATTTTTATGTTGTTTAAAACAATTTTAAATTAGTATGTTCGGCTTCTTCGAAAATTTGCGCAACTTTTTCAGGCGAATCTAGTTTGCATCTTCCTGTTGGCAACAAACATCTGTCGACTTCCATTGCCTGCGACACTTCTTCATACAAAACAAAAGTGAATGTTGAAAGTCAGGCGTGTAGCAAGACATTTTGATAAGGGGTGAAAACAACATCCAAGTGTAAATATTGAAATATTTAATGCCCTTTGTTTTTGCAAGCATTATCCATAAAACGTGCATTTTTCTGGCGCTTTTTTCCTGAATAATTATCTTCAGATTTTTTCCGGCAAATAAAAAGTCTATTTTCTTTTGATTGACAGGTTTTAAAGTTTTTTAGTAACGTTCCAAATTTCTACTTTGGGTGAAAGGCACCATTTGCTCGTAATACTTTCTTGCAAGAACGTTTGTGAAAATGTCGATGCTATAAATGCAAGATCAGCAGTATGCTTTTTGCAGTCAACATTGCAGTTGAACAAGAAGTCATTGTGACTGCCATTAAGATTGCGCTTTATATATTTACACGCTTCTGACGTTCACCAACACACGTTCAATCGAAGCCGAGCAGCAAGCTTGCTCTGATAAGACACCGACTCCCGAAATAGGTCTCCAACACTTGCGCACATATAAGATGTGAATCATGTCCAATTCTTGAGCGACTGGTTGACGTATGCAGCTGATAACATAAAGGCTGTAGAGTCCTTCAACGCGTTTGAAAAATGTTTCTATTTTATGACATTGAACGCTATGAAATTCGACTGTGGTAGCAATTTTGTACGCTACTATCTCCAAACCTGCTTCACCAAAAACGATAACCGGTAGGTTATTAGCTAGCTATTTGAAGTTCACAAGACAGTTCACAAACATGATGTAGACAATATTGTAAATTGGGGAAAGTTACACACGTCCTCTGAAGAAACTTGCCTGTGTTTGACCCACTCAGTTTGCTCAAAGTGCGTATTTGTGAAAACGAAGCTGCAGTTGATTATTACCTGCACTAAAAAATTAAGAAATGCTTGTCGCTGCAGCATAACACAACGGTTGGTTCGTTTATCCAGCCCAGTGGTTCACAAAGAATGGGTCGAAACCCAAACAAGGTGACGAAAGTTAAAAAAATGGGTCGCAACGAGGCGATCCAAACCGGAGTGGTGTATTTATTACTACTGGTTGTCTGTCTGTAACGCACATCCTTGAGTAGATTGCTGACATTCAAAACGGCTTAGCAACTTACTGTTAAAATGATCCATATATTCATTATTTTTTGTACGCTATTTGAGGCTTGAATCGCGTGGTGTTCACCAAGCTCAGATTTGGGTCGCGCTCAAAAAGTTTGGGAACCGCTAATCTAGCCATTCTTGCGTTAACAATTGAAGTCTTTTTTAGATACATTACTGTTTGCTAAACAAATGCCAATCAATTGGGAAAAAATTCAATTTAGTTTCATTTTAGTCATATACGCTTTGTCGAAAGGAGAGATTGCAAGCTATTTGTAAGTAATGGCAGTGTCAATGCCCTCAGCACTTACAAAAGCATCTTCCTACTTTCGTTAGATTTTGTTGCTAACTCGTCCCGAGGCAAGCTGAATGATTTCAAATTTAGTTAAGGATAGGGTGGCAATTAACATCAGGTGTAAGTTGCGACACCGTCAGACTATGTGCAGGTCGGGCTCAGATTACTTAACAAGCTTTTTTACTCGCAGGCAAGTTAATGTGAAATCATTGATGAAAACGTTAAGGCTCCAGATAAATGGGATTGAGCTGTCACAGTACGTTTTTAATCATCACAAATACTGTAAATACGTAGAATTAATGCTATTGTTGCTAAATAGTGCGTACAGCCTAATTGCGTAATAAAAAGACTTTGAAACTGGATTGCTCCTTAGCCAAAGTTTGAGCTTCAAGGCATGAAACGAGAACCTTTACCAGACAGTCTACAACAGGGGACTTTACGTTTGTGCAGGGGATCTTGACATTGTAAAAGTTGACAAAACTCCACTTATTTGTAGTGTTTCATTTTTCCTTTTTGGGGGGATTGGTGCATTGTTAAAGGAGAATTAGTCCACCAAAGACCAGACCCGTAACCAGGGGCACGAAGCCAGACTAGAAAATTTTCCCTCCACCTAGAAAAATGTGTTGGACATAGTTTAAAAATATGTGACATAGTTAAAAAAAATTAAGCCCCTCTCGGAAAACTCTTCGCCCTCCTGGTGTCCCAAGCTGGTTACGGGCCTGCCAAAGACCCCCGTGCCGACGGGACTGCATGAAACTTAAATCACCGCCATATTAATGAATTTAGTTTTGAAATTGCACAAAAACAAAACTTTAGTGTGTTCATTTCAGGTAGTGGTCGGAAAAATGTGGTCCTCGGCCCAATTGTGGGTCGTTTAGCACTTTTTACTGGGCCGTACAACACTTTCCATGCTGTGGGTGCGTGGGCTAAAACGCAGGCTACAGTAACAACTAGGGAATTTATTGACGTTAACTAAGCATTGTTTTTGTCATTATACAGTTCATAACATTAACATATCATTGTCATATATAACAGGTAACTGAATACAGCGTACGTTTGAAATTGGGCAACGAAAATAAGCATGGGCCTTTACTTGCGACTGAAAAGGCGTTTTGGGCCATCAAAACGAAAGTTTACCGATCACTGATTTAAGGCTACGGCTGATGCTGCAGACAAGGGTACGTTATACAGTGTTTGTAACATGTAATTGTTATCAGAGAAGAATTTTTGCGATGGTCTTACAATGATGTTTACATCATCATTAGGTGGGATACGGCAAACTGATGCGTCAGCAACAGCTGCGAAAAGCGTTACTCCTTGTTTTACATTCGTTTGTTGATTGCAAGCGCTTAGACACACGTTTGTATTTCATTATTCTCAACTTCCACAGTGAGCAAACCTCAGGTAAATGTCAGCCATGATAAGAGTTCCCCAGCTTTTACACTGTACACAACGATTGATTAATCATGAACGCTTAGTAAACCATGCTGCTTTGATCAGGATCGACTCAAAGCTGAAGTAGGATAGGTTCCACAGGTTCCTTAAGCAGTTACGTTGATTTCCAGTGAAGTATTCGTTTGGCTTCCGCATTAAAAGCTTTCTTAACCTGAAAATTTTTGTCGTAACTTTTGAAATTTGGGGGGGGTAATTGCCCCCCTGGCTACGCGCCTGTCGAAAGTATTGGTGATCGACTCGAAGCATTCTTGACTGACTCGTTTTCCGTAGCGGGAAACAAAGTTTCAGACACAACAAAGAGCACTTTTCACACCGGTGGTTCTGTGTCCTAAAAATCTCCTGCATATCTGCCAGCTTTTGTCGATTATCGATTATATCGCGATGGGCCTACTTGTGGTTCAGATGCTCAAATTGGGCTGGAGCATAGTTGTTTGTGATCAACCAGATTTAATTCGACCAGTTCCGATCCACCATCAACCAAGTCCCATTCGTGGGCATATATTCGCAAGCTGAATGTCGTTGTGTCTCGAAGTGGAAGATTGCCCTAAACATCAGAATGTCAAAACAAACCAGCATCAAGCACAACTTGGCTGCAGACAGAATTGAAGGAAAACGCTGTCTACAATTGTGGAAAAACAGAAGAGCAAACAAAAGTGCTCTCTGCAAATGACGAAATCGTTCTTGTTGACATGGAAGCAAGACGTAACGTGCCACAAAAAGTGGAAGTAAACTTGGATTGCAAATTGTTCTCACCTTGTCAGCAAAACAACTCAGTGAGGAAAAACCATCAACTAATTTCATTAAAAGTAAGTCATGTTGTTGTGGCATTTATTTTTGTCTGCATCCGCAACTTATTTCATTGCGTGGATTAACCGTTTATTCAGCAGGAAGTACAGTGGGTGTAGTGGTATTTTAAAACGAACTCAATATCTCTCCCATTTTCGTCCCCTCTTTCAGATCAGGATCTCCAAACTTTTGTCAGAGAAGCACCAGTGGATTTTTCCAAACGTTTGTCTTGGAGGGCCAAAAATGAGGAAATTCGTTTTTTACCACTCGAAACTAAGAAAATAGCCATTTTTTGCTGAAATTTTCAAATTCCTGCAACCATTCCGACACCCATGCTTGTGTGTAGGAAAACGTTCGTGTCACACCATTGAAAATTGGTGCAATGTTCAACCATTCTAAATAGAGGAATTTTTCCAAATCTTATACGCAAAATAAAATACTTGACAGATCAATTTCAATTGTGTTTTTGTTTTTGCATTGGCAACACTAAATAGCTATATTTTGTTTCTGCATTGGCAGCACAATTGGCATCCTTACAGACAACTTGCTAGTTGCTACATATGCTTTGTCTTGTCTTTGCATCCCAGTGTCTAATGTAGGCCCAGTTGTAGCATGAGTATTCAGTCATGTTAATTCTGTGTTCAAGATGTGGAAAAGTTGTGACACTGAATGTGTTTAAGTATCAATGCTGTGTCATGTGTGCCTGTTTTTTAAGCTACGTTTTTGATGTTTATAACAGCCCTGTGGCGACTCCGGCACACGGGCTCCTCGGGCTCAGTCCGAGTCTTCGGTTACGATTTATACTGCAGAACGTGAGCTTGCTTGCTTCGTATGTTTGTGCCGCCACCCACGGTCCCACTTCACTACTTCGTTTACTCGGGCTCTCTTCTTTGGGCTTTTCATATATTTTCGTTGCATGTCTGGTCGTTCGCGTTCATGTTACAGGTGACCTGAATAGAACAATATCGTTCGTAGTAGGCGTTCTCACGACTTCGCTCGCTTGCGTTTTATTCGGGCTCATCCATTAGAGCCCGAGCTGCTCTACGCAATTAAGTATTTTTTAAAACAGCGTGGTCCAACTACTTCTGAGCTATGGGCCATTTTACAAAAACGCGACAACTCGCGGTCCACTTCCAATCAAATGATGCATCGTATGGATAGAACAACAGATCCAGAACAGTTTAAACTTAAAAAAGGGAAGACAAGTGAGTGGGTCATTGAAACAACAGCAAATAGCAATTTATTGCAAATCTGTATCAGTGAAGCTGGACTACACTGTTTTAAAACATATGTATCATATCGGACTGAATTATTTTTGAAGCAGTGGATTTGTTATGGAACGGTCGATTTGAAGTCCAATCCAGTGGACAGTTCCCATTTCGAGAATAATTTCAAAC
>Ga0210059_1013630_pt1 | contig 12133 bp, 9 predicted proteins | sample Ectturendosymbi2_FD_188042 | JGI IMG/M metagenome (GOLD analysis project Ga0210059, IMG submission 188042) | Ecteinascidia turbinata endosymbiont from Florida, USA - Sample 2 (SPAdes) (version 2) | ecosystem: Host-associated > Tunicates > Ascidians > Unclassified | place: Key West, Florida...
AAGGCACGGCCCTCCGCTAAATGCGGCCTTCTCAAAGTGGCCCCTGAGCACCAAAAATAATTGCCCACCCCTGCAGTATGCAGTTTAACAGCATCGAGGTTTCGGTACCAGTTGCATCTAAGTAGCATATCAGCGCCACAGATAAGTGTGCATCGGCGTGTACGTGATAGCAAGATGTAACCGTAGGCGTAAAACTTATTTTGCAGAATATTCCCAACAAAGTCGTTCATTTAATTATTAACACTGAATTTTCCTTTGACTGATCCTCAAAAGGTGGCTTTTCAACCCTGCGTTGATTTATGACTGTCTTGCCATACGCGAAACACGCACTAGCTCTCAACCAAAAAAGATTCAGACAAATAGACAATGATCAAGATAATTCTCACACAGATCCCTGCACAGTCTACGTTAGCATTTTATATCATTATCAACTCAGTGTAGCTTAATTCTTCGATTGTCATGTCGACTGTCAAATTCATCAACGACATCATCTAAATCTATTTTTTCAGTTCGTGCCCTTTCAACTGAAAGTAGATCAACCAGTGGCGTATCTATATGTAAACTGGCGCCCATGGCAAAATTTAAATGTGCGCCCTTTCTAATTATTTAAATATAAGATGTAGGCACAGTTTTTACGAAAGATAAACCACCAAGAAAACAAATTTTTGAAACAGAAAATATTTGCGTTTCTTTTTGCTTTATATTTTTCTGCAATTAAAATATAAATACTCTATAACGTCTACAACATACTTCTATACTCATTTATTCTTGCTATGTTGAATTTTAAAACACTTAAATAATAACGTTATCGAAGCTTATAGGTCTAGATACTGTTGCCTGACAAAATTGTATATCTTACAGAATAATCAAACAGCATATTGCAACTGCAAACGACAATTTTTTAAATGGAACAAATTTGATTTGAATTGTAAAATAAATTATTTATTACAAGTCATATGTCACTTGTGTTCGAAAAACACAATTCCAGTGAAACACACATATCCAGCCTTTTCCAGTTAAATTACACAAAAATGGTAATTAAAGCAACCCTTTCCGTGCCTTGATCGAAGTAAAGTCGTTTATTATTTCATCAAAGTAAACTTTCGCTGTTTATTCTCTTTTTATTCTCATCAAAGCTAGATCACACAACCTGCCTGACTTATTGCTAATTAATGAGGCCCTGAGGTACGAAGGACCAGTTTCAGTTTACTGAAAGATCGTTCGCAGCTTGCAATGCATATAACTGCCATCGTCAGCATTATTTCCAAAGCAGTTCGAAGAATCTCAGGACTTCAGTTTGTGATAATTTGAACTTACACGACTTGAAACCAGCATTTTGCCGTCTAGAATCTTCTCGTATAATTGCTAGCCATTTACATCTGAACTGTACACAGCTCCTAAATTGTCACACGCAGATTTTAGTTTTTCATGGTCAGAACCCTTTTACAAGACCTTGGACATCGAACAGAAAGCCATATTTGGACAGAAAAAGCTGGCTCTGAACAAGACTAACAAATCTCTTGCATGAGTTAACATGCTTTGCTCAACTGGTACGGCAACGATACTAACTGCTAATTTTTCGACTAACTAATATTCTCAACCTTAGTTTATGGACTGGGGCATTGTATTCAGCCTATTTATCGGACACTAGTGGCCGTCGAAGAAGTTCCATAAAGTCAGAGTGGGCCGCAGCTGTTCAAGTAATTTCTAAATCTGTACGACCTCAACAGCAATTATTTGCATAACAATCAGATTCTCACAGCCACGGACTTAGTTCATCTCAACCAGATTCTGACTAATATCTACTTGCCTGGAATGCAGCAGTACGGACTAACTTATCCTTTCTTATAGCGTGAGAAGGACGAGGCATCGTGGACATGGCAAGCGAGCGTTCTTGTTCTGTCGCAATGTCTGACCCTCGTGTTATGTCACAATACCGAAATTTTGTCATAATGCTTAGTGGTGCTAGCGCAACACGCCCGACGTAATACTTGAGGTGACGACGCGGCGTTGATGCAGCTTTGCAGTTTATGAATGCATGGAGCGCAAAATAGAGGTTAAAGAAACTGTAAATAAGTATTTTAATTTTGCCAAGCAGTTTTTGCGCTCCCCGTCAAAGTGGCGCCCATGCCATGTGCCATGCCTGCCATATCCTAGATACGCCACCGAGATCAACGCTACCCAATCTTTCACTGGTCATGGAATTTCTGGGAAATTTTTTCAGTAATTTCATCTTTGAAAAACTTCTCTCACATGAAGCACTGGTGATGGGAAGAGTTACAGCTACCAGTAACAACCAAACGCAGCTTTTTAAGTAGCTTTAAAAGGTAAAAATTGTTCGAGCGATATAGGCAGCTTCGACTCCTTCCGAAGCATATTCTTTGCCAAAGTTATTTCATATTTTAAATAATTTTCACTAAATGAATATGATTTTCGATTTTTTTCAAGTGTTTTTCTGATAGAAATATTTGATTTCATGGGAAAAGAGCTGAAATACGCGAAAAATTGCGTCCGAATCATTGCAGAAAATCCGTACAAAATTCTGAGGTTGCAAGACATGTGAGGGTAGAGTTAAAACTATAGTCACGAACCACTTACGTAAGATGTTTCGAAGTCATACACAAGGCAGCAGAACGCAATATTGCAGCCAGGATAACTTGAGATAAACTGAAACCAATTCTTAACGCTTTCACAAATATTTACTACTGGGCCAAGCAACAATCTGCTGACAGTGTATAATCCAGTTCCATCTCACACTGAAATGCACGAAAGATCAATCTTCCCACTTCTGCGCCTGTTTCTTAGTTTCGAAATGAGTTTTTCCACACCACGATCGCGGTCTGACTAAATTTCACGCAGGATGCGAGCATGTACTACAGTACTGGTGTATGTCGTCATAAACAACTCTAGCTACCCGACCGTCAAAAACAACAACGCAGCTTATCATTTATTTGGGAAATATTGAATGCAGGCTAGAGGGTTTCCAAATTATCGTTTAAAATATTGCTGGAAGAAAGTTATCTACTGCATATGTCTAGGGTTGTCCAATGGCCGGTATTTCACCGGCCTTGCCGGTATTTTACAGCTAATTTAGCAAAGGCCGGTATTTTGAAATCAGTGTCTGAAGCCGGTATTGTGAAAATAAAATAATTTGCCGTAACTTCAAAAGGAATTAACACAGAATTTCTCAAATCATGATGACTCTTGTAGTGAATCTTGTCAGGACAGTTTCTTCAGCGAAGTTTATTTGCTGCTGTTGACGCAATCCTTCGTGCGATTGTCACGTCACACACACACCGAAATGCAACGAATTAGCCAAAATAGGGCAAATTATTAATTGTGGCTTAACAATACTGATTGTCTCTGTTTTTCCTGTGCTGTTTACGAATTACGACACAGCTCAGATCTGGCGCTGTTGACAAAATGGCTGGTATTTTTACAAAACGAATTTGGCAACCTTGCGTATGTCAACCAAACGAACTTAAACGGGAAATTAAGAAAAAAACTGGGAGGGTCAAACCGGGGGCCAAGCAAAAATATGGGCACCATGGCCCACCCAGGCCCCCCTTAGAATCTCCACTGGAGGGCAAAGCATAGGCGTAGCCAGGGGGCCAAAGGGGCCATGCCACCCCCAAATTTTTAGAAAATATAGTCATTTTGTGCTTTGAGAGGCGTTTTTCTAAACGAAATAGTGTTATCCGCCTAAAATTAAACATTTTGGTATACACTGCCGAATACTGACAGTATACATTGCCGAATACTGTTTATACATTTTTTATTTTTAGGGTCTGAGGGGGGGCCATGGCACAGTGCCCTCCCTCCGTACGCCAGCAGTTGCTGTCATCCTGCGTGAAATTTAGTCAGACCGTGGTGTTGAAAAAATCATTTCGGAACTTAGAAACAGGCGCAGAAATGGAAAGATTGATCTGCCGTGCATTTCAGTGTGAAATCGATCTGAATTATATTAATGTCAGTGTCAGCAGATTGTTGCTTGTCCCAGTAGCAAAAGGTTTGTGAAAGCGTTAAGAATTGGTTTCAGTTAATTTATCCGAATTTGTCCTGACTGTAGTATTGCGTTCTGCTGCCTTGTGTATACGACTTCGAAACATCTTACGTAGGTGGTTCGTGACTACAGTTTTAACTCTACCCACACATGTCCTGCAACCTCATAGAATTTTGTGCGGATTTTCTGCAATGATTCAGAAGCAATTCTTTCGCGTATTTCAGCTCTTTGCCCCGGATGTCAAACATTTCTATCATAAAAACTCTTGAAAGAATTCGCAAATAATATTCATTTAGTGAAAATGAGTTAAAACATGAAATAATTTTGGCAAAGAATTTGCTTCGGAAGGAGTCGAAGCTGCCTATTTCGCTCGAACAATTTTTTCCACTTATAACTACTTAAAAAGCTGCGTTTGATTGGTACTGGTAGCTGTAACTCTTTCCGTCACCAGCGCTTCATGCGAGAGAAAATTTTCAAAAATGAAATTACTGAAAAAATTTCCCAGAAATTTCATGACAAGTGAAAGATTGGGTAACATTGATCTACTTTCAATTGAAAGGTACGAGCTGAAAAATAGATTTAGATGATTTCGTTGATGAATTTGACAGTTGAAATGATAAGCGAAGGATTAAGTTACATTGAGCTGATAATGATATAAAATTCTAACGTAGACTGTGCAGGGATCTGTGTGAGAATTATATTGCTCATTGTCTATTTGTTTGCATCTTTTTAGGTTTGGAGTTAGTGTCTGTTTCGCTTATGACAAGACAGTCATAAATCAACGCAAGGTTTAAAAGTCAGTTTTTGAGGATCAGCCAGAGGAAAATTCAGTGTGAATACTAAAATGAACAACTTTGGTGGGAATTTCTGCAATATAAGTTTTACGCCTGCTGTTGCATCTTGCTATCTGGTACACGCCCTAAACGCCGATGCACACACCTATCTACGGCGCTGCTATGCTACTTTAGGTGCAAGTGGTACCGAAACCTCATTGCTGTTAACTGCATACTGCATTGAATAGTCCTCGCCCTATCCACACTGCAGTTGGGCATTACACTTGTAATGGTAGTTTCATAACATTGTAGCCACACCTCTGTTGGCAGGTGGTTGATTTTTTATGTGCTTTGTAGTAAGAATCTTTTGACCAAACTCGTGGGCTATGATATAGCCTACTTGTCTGTGTCAAGACGGAAATTGTGGTTGGAACCATTTCGCTTTCATGTGAATTGTATTCACTTTCGTGGAGTTGTTTTCGCCCATGTGGTTCGGCGCAATCGTGTACGGAAAATTATGTTTCGTCTCACATGTTCATTGATGTGGAAGTTGCATAGTTAGCACAGAATATTCGACATAGCAGTGTACATGTGTGATTACATCTACAGTGGCGTTTAGGTGTCTCTAGTCAATAAAAACACTATAGTTCATAATTAACGATATTCACAAGCCTACGTTGGGTTTGATAGGATCAATCATAGCAACTTAATCTTCAAAACAACGAAAAATCACCATGCAAGATAGACATTTATGTTGGCCCCCTACTTTTCCTTGGCCACGCGGTGCTCCCCCATTTTTTTAATTCTAGAATCGCCACTGGCAAGTGTTTTGTTTTCGGCAAAATAAGGGGACACCAATGGTTGTCGTGTATATCAAGCTGTTCCACCGGAATCACAGAAGGCAGCAGAGGTGTGTTGCGCTTGGACTGGATTTTGGATTTTTTGGATCCGGACTAAGGTTGCTTCCAACAGGATCCGGAGTGAGGTTTTCTTTGCTATAGCCGTAGCTGGATTGGACCTTCTGTTTGCCGAAGAAATGTTAATGGTTGTTTGCTTGACTTTATTTATGCGGAGTCAAACAGGAGTCGCACTGGTTTTTTCATGTTGGTACCGGATCCGGAGCGAATTTGGAGTGAAAATTTGCAAAACAGGATTGTATATGGACTCAAAAAATCAAAGTAGCCAGGGGAAGCATTCGGGGATAGTGTTCGTCCCAATATTTTTGTTCCCCCCAAAATTTTGTTGTGCCCAGAAAAATGTGTCTTAAACACACAATACAAACAAAAATCCTTCCCCCTTAAAAATGTGTTTTGCCCCCAAAATCTAGAAATCTGGCTACGGACCTACTTTGGTAGGCAGCGTATTATCTGTAATGCAACTGTCAGCAGGACAAACAAATCTGTCTTGCAAAGCCTATTTTAAGTTATTGTTATACTTTAGTCCAACTATGTCCAACCCGCGGCCCAGTCGAAAGTTTTCTCTGTAGTAAAAGTATTCTACCTGCTCACAACCTGTCCTTATTTTTATAATCTTGCATTTGACCTTTTTGATGCAGGTGGTCCTCAGTGCCACTTTGGTTTATCACGTCTGTTACCATTGCAGTTAGGATTCGAACGCTTACAGTACGTCAGGTTAAGCTAAATTTAGTTTCCTAAGATAAAAGTAAGCCATTCAATGTGCGGCCCTCATTAATATGTCATTCAATGTGCGGCCCTTGTTAAGATAGTGACGTAATTTTTGGCTCAGTAAGCCATTTGGGTTGGACATAGCTGCTTAGTCTGTATAAACGGAGTAGAAAATTGTCGCCTCTTTACTTTGAAATGATCGGCCACTGTCCAAACAAATTTTCATATTTGGCGGTTCAGAAAACAATTTGAGAGCTATTTTGGCTCTAAATCTAGTTTGGTTTTTGGTTTTAAAGATAGGCATTCTAGGGCATTGGATTGTAATGTTCAATTGCGGGATCATGTAAAACGCATGCCTGCCTATTGCCTAGTTAATGTTAGCCTGTGAGCCTGGTTTATGTTTGCCTGCTGTGAAAAATCACGTTACAATGGAACGGATCTGGAGTGAAAAGTATCACGTTTTCCGGAAAAAGTTTGCTAAAGCTCAAGACATCAACGTTTTACATACTTGCGTATTGCAAGTATATCTGTTGCAAACTAAATTTTCGTTGTCTTTGAAAGCTCCTCGTAACGTTTGTCACGATATAAGCGATTGCTTGTGCAGGAGTTTGCGTATTTGATGCAGTAGGTTTTCAGGTTTGTGAAGTTGTCTGCGGGAAACATCATCATGAAAGTTCTGATTGCAATGGACGAAAGTGATAACGCCACTAAAGCTCTTGAATGTAAGCCCTTTCGTGTTTTCCCTCCGAACGCAGCGAGTAGCTGGATTTATGAATGTGTTTTTTTCAACCAACGCAAAGAACAGTGTTATTGCCTGAATCGACATTAGTGTTGTTGCCTCTGCGCTGGGCACATCAAATACTGTGAACCTATACTGGTTCTGTGACAGTAGACTTGTTCCAACTGAAGTATTCCTCTGGTATAAACTTCTTTTTCAACTGTTGTTCTTTTTGTCAGGGTACTTCTCAAATGTGCATAAGGAAGGAAACGAAGTCATCCTGTACAGCTATACAGAACCACCTCGTGTTCCAAAAACTGCCATTGGGGGTAAAAAACATATTCGTCTACCCTATGCTACGTTATAATTCAGCATTTTTGTGTTCTTGTATTCATTGATTAACATATGTGATCATGGGCGTCGGAAGGGGGGCCTTAGCCCCCTCCTGGATTTTGAAATTTTTAGCAAAAAAGGTTGTTTTCTTAGTTTCGAGTGGGAAAAATCAAATTTCACCACTTCTGGCCCCCCCTGGAAAAATTGAGGAAAAAAACCCTAGCCCTGGAAAAAATCCTTCCGACGCCCTTGTGTGTGATATGCAACATGGTTCTGAGCCAAACGCAAATGAAAATGAAAATTGAGCATTTTGTCTTAACTTTTGTAACATCTTGCACCGGTGCTTTTATTTTTTCTGTCATTCCAGAAAAAAAACGTTTTGTATATTGTTTCAACATTTTTTAAAAACGGATAAAGACAAATACCATTGTTGTATTATTTTGTTTAACTATATCATCTAAGCACGTTTCAACATTTTACGCAAATCGTTATATTTGTAATTGTTAAATTTTGAGTATTTTTGTTCAAGAGCGCATACAACTTACAGACATTGTGACATACACTTCTCTTGACAAAGCCCAATATAACGGACAATTGAATAAAATGGGTATTTTTCAGGTTTTTCTATCTGTTTTTCTCGTCGCAAATTGCAAGAACATGGATTTTTTATTGCAATTATTAACAAATCATTTGGCAATAACACCACTACTTTCCCCCACAGGTATCCCATGTCACAGCGCTTATGACAGTGGGCAGTTCCTGCATGAATCAGGTTCAAAAGCTGGGGTGTTGACAGTTGCGTACCTAGGGTTTCCCGCGCCCGGGAACAAAGTCAAAAACACAACGAAAATACCCCGAAAAACGCAAAAAAACAACAACCCATACTGAAAACCAAAAGATCACTAAATATCAAAATGTTGGGTAAAGGGGGGGGCCAGATTTTACATTTAGCTTGCCAGGGGGGCGATTCGCCCCTCTGCCCCCTCGTCAGTTACGCCACTGCACCTGGTACCAGCAAACCGTTAACCTAAGGTTTTACTATCGCTTTGTCATAAACTATTGCTTCAAAAAATACAACTCCTACCTATCAAAACGTGATTCAGCGTGATACTTTATCTCCATAGAAACATTTTTGCGGACACCAATGGTTTCTGCAGTATTTAAACCAAGTATGTAATTTCGATTTCATGACAATTCATACAACAGCTTGTTAATTCAGCCATTTTGTTTCAAATATTGTGGCAGTACTTCTCCCAGGTATGTAGAGTAAGCAGTCAGTCACTGTTGAAAAAAAAATTCATCCAATGAAATATTTTGCACTGAAATATCGCTGCTATCATGCCATCCCTAACCACACGCAAGAAACTACGACGAAAAAAATGGTTCAAATACTAAAGGTACGAGGAACTTTTGTCAAATGCATTTTCGTTGTTGGCATTTTTCTTCCTAACTAAACGCCGTACAACTCCATTCAGGAGTGTCGACGATGTCGAAGAAGGATATCGCAGAAATGTCTTCAGAACATGAAGACAGATGCGCGAAGAAAAAGAAGAAACTTGCAGAGAAGTGCGAGAAAATCAAGGTGGGCCCCGCAGCGTTGTTTTCAACCGCTCGCAAACTTTTGTCAATGTGCGCTTCGTTGTGGTTGAGGTTATCAAGTTTGCAATTGCGCTCACAGAACGCACGGGCTGTTGTTTTCTGCCATATGTCAGCACACAACCTACTTTTCAACTGCACTTGTCAAATAGTCTTGATTGGAAACATCCCAATTATTTTACTGAAATGTCATGTTCAAATTTTTTTGTAACACAACCGTGCGAAAGAAATGGTTATTGATTTTACTGTGCTGATCCTTTGTCAGTATATATTCAGTAGATACAAGAAACGCCGCCTGGTTTCGAAACCTATGGTGGTTCGACACTTCAGCGAACCCAGAAAATCTCAAACAACTCTTAACTTGATGGTTTCTTCCTTTTTTGTGAAAAATATGAAATTCTGCAAACAAAGTTTAAACCTTCCACAAGAAGCGTTTGCTGATCTAAGTCAAACGCATGTGTGTTTATTATGCTAAAATGCTAGTAACGTAGATCAAATTGACTTTCACAAATTTTCGACACAGTTGCGCAGCAAGGCGGTTAAAATGTTATATTTTCCAGATCAGCTCAAATTCGTGACCGAAATCTCGGCCAGCGGGTTTGAACCAGTGGATAATCCACGAACCCTAATTGTGGTAATCGTCCTCCACGAACAACCACGGTGCCACTTTTCAAATACCTAATTGGCCCCTTGTTTGGATTTTGAATGCGCATCGAATGCGAATAAAGAAAGCCTTGGCAAATTTGTTTGTCAAACAGGGAAGCATTGACGTGTTTTTGCTTTCTGGTAATACAGTACGGAAAAACGAGTGACCTTTATTTGTTCTTCATTTTTGTACTGGTAAATACGGAAAGTATTGCGTTGTACTGGAGAAACATTCAATCATCTAAAGATTACGTCCGGAGGGTTGTACAACAACTACGGCAGTGTTGAGACGCTTTGGCGTAGTAATGTATTTTGGCCCCTCTTTTACGAATGCTCCCCCAAACACCAAATCTGGACCCGCCTCTGTTTGAACTCAACACGGATAAAACCCTGGAACAAACTGTATACACTCACATATTGGCGGTGCTTCTATTTGTGCCTGCGCTTGAACTTGATTTTTTGTTTTTGTAGGCAAACGCCCAAGTTATAGTAGACACGAAACAAGGAGGTCCGGGAAAAAATATCATTAAAGCGGCCGAAGAACATGGAGTCAATGCAATTGTGACCGGAACCCGAGGTCAGGGCGCCATCTCGCGTACCGTGTTCGGGTCCGTGAGCAACTACGTTCTTCATCACTCTCACGTGCCAGTGTTCATTTGCCGCAACTCCTAAAGTAGCGAAGTAGCAGGTGTGGAAAAACATTTTTACGCATGGCAATACGGGATTATTTCGAAAGAAGTGCAAACACAAAAGAATTGAACTAGTTTCAAGGCAAGGTTTTTAGTGCATGGTATCCTGGCTGTATTTGATTATTGCAGTAAAGGCTGATTGATCACTGGCAAGAAAAGCAACTTTAAAAAAGCAAAAAGGAAAAATTTCCTTGGATTTTTTGTGACAAGTTTACTGATCTAAAACAGGAGTCTCCAAACTACGGCCCGCGGACCAAATCCGGCCCGCAAAGCCATTTAATCCGTCAGTAAAAACATTTTGTCAATAATGAAAAAATGACGTATTTACGAAAAAACTAGTTGATTAAGTACAATGCAACGCATCCCGAAACAACCACATTACGTAAAATGTCCTGCCCTCGAACTTTTGTGGAATAGCTTATGTCACACTCTGACAAAAGTTTGGAAACCCCTGATCTAATAAAAACAAAAAAACTGTGCATTTGCTGTGGCGCTTTTAATGCTTTACTGAAAACGTTTGCCTAGATTTTGTCAATCACTGCCGTTTCACAATTGTATCGTGCGAATATATTTTTTTCTTAAGATGAAGGAGCGGTTTTCTGTGTTTTTCTGCTCACTGTTTTTATTCTACATGAAACACTCGCTTAGTTATCACGCCTTGTGAACAATGAACGTGGTGCCGACCAAAATGACAATTTTCTGCTACGTTTTCTTTATCAAAATGTAGCTGCGTTTTTTTTGATGTTGTACTCGCAGCCGAACTGTTGTGCATATGTGCTGCTTCAGGTTCAAATAAAAATCCATGTTTTCATTCGAAAATTCCTTACTGCGGTTTTTAGTTTTGTTATAAGTCAATAATTTTGTGCCTGATAGTTAAGCCCACGTTTTAGCCTTCAAAGTCGCATTATTTTGAATTTTGAAAAGTACGTTTGTAGATATTTCTCATGTCACAATTAGAACTTGTTGATTGATGAGCTGTTGAAATCTTGTTACCAAAGTTTTGGCACTGAGAACGGTTTTAGCACAACTTCGTCGAAATGCTGGCAGGATTATTTAAAAAATAGGATTATTTTGAGCCACCAAAATTATGATAAACTTTCAAGACTTTGAAAAATGAAAAAGACATATGTTTTTGCACAAGCAACACTCGGACAGTTTTTAATTGGACGTCTGTAGGTAATTTTAGGCTTTTCTGATGATACTTCAAAAACGTTTTTATCCCCTTATTGTCTGGTACGTAAACTTATAAATACTGCTCGTCAATATAATTCCAGGACTGTTTCCGAAATGTTTTTGGCAATTCAGTTTATTTTTATGGCCTGCACCCCTAGAGCGAACTCTCTACAGTCTACAAAGTGTTTCCCAACCTTTTTCACCGCCGTACCATTTCGAGGTTTTATGCTGTGCTCGCGTGCCACCTACATAAGTTACGCGCGCTGAAGGCGGTCAAAAAATTTCCCCACCTTTTATGACGTCATAATCACGTATTTGGCCTATGTGAGGTGTAATAACAAATTCTATTAAACTAGGTAGCATCAGCCAGGGTTGATGGGATGCATGGAATTTATTTATTTAATGCGATGGCTGCATTTGTTTATTTTCCACTAGCTGGTCGATGCGTGGCATACATTTGCTCACAGCGCATCGAAAGTCATGCATGGGCGCAACAAGTCGGTTTCGTTTCTTCGACTTGATAGTCATCAGGGCTGAAAATCCTTGCTCGCACTCCCACGTAGAAGGGAAAATTAGCA
>Ga0210059_1013631_pt1 | contig 12133 bp, 10 predicted proteins | sample Ectturendosymbi2_FD_188042 | JGI IMG/M metagenome (GOLD analysis project Ga0210059, IMG submission 188042) | Ecteinascidia turbinata endosymbiont from Florida, USA - Sample 2 (SPAdes) (version 2) | ecosystem: Host-associated > Tunicates > Ascidians > Unclassified | place: Key West, Florida...
AGTAGGCGTGTACATGCTGCTGGTCCACCGACCCAGGACAGACTCAGCAGTATTTCACATCGTTGCGCAATAACGGAAATGACTATCACGCTTTTGTCCAGATTTCTTCTGAGCCTGGTCTTCTCTCCCTTTCGACAGAGAGAGAGAGAGTGTTTGATTCTGTTCTTGAGTTCTCTCTCAATCAACTATAAGCTTGATGCGAGAGAAGTTACTTGTGTTCTTAATTTGCAGCAAACAGCAGCTCTCTCAATGTGAGAGAGAGCTATTTTGCATTGTTGATTCTCAGCAAATGGGAGTTATGAGTCATATATGTACAGACCATAAAGTGTCTGCTACACCCCCTTCCGACGCCCATGAACATGAGCGAGACCTGGGCTGAACAAAAGTACCGCACCTCACTGGCCTCGAGTAGTCTGAAAAATTGATTCAGGCGTTTTGTTCCACACATTATACGTAACAATAACCAATTCTCAACGCCATAAAAAGGGAATGCTCATCGTCATTCACTTCAATCTTCTATACTATAGAGATCTTTTGTAAAGTAAAAAGCGTGCGTTGAACCAAAACAAAAATAGGATACAATTGCAAAAATGCTGGAAATTGTCCTTACTCCCAAATTTTTGGGGCCCCCCAATACCAGAGGCTCTAGGCTTAAGCCTTTTTAGCATAATGGTAAATCCGTGCCTGGACAGAGGTATCTTCGCATGACAGTATCATAGGTAATTTCACGGTTGATAAAGATCGACTTTAAACAAATTTATTGTAGCTATTTGCGCACCCTGAAAATTCAGAATCGTTTTGTATAATTTCTGTTATGATTTTTGAGGTCAACATTGTGGATATTTGAGACGAGGTCAACACTGTTGCTGAACTGAAACAAACATAATTGGCAACGATTTTTTGCTAGTTACAAGTTTCCATTTTCCTCAACTCTTTTACTACCTCCCTGCTCTACCGCTGCTCCGGCTTCCCTGAATCCAAAGACCTTGTATTTTTAGAAAAGTATGGTCAATTAGTCTTGTAGAACATGGAAATCGAAATACTGTATTTATGAAATTTTTACACTGTATTATATGAAACTGTCTTGTATTTATATATGATTTTTTCCAAACTGAATGTCGTATTCAAATAGTGAAGTATATTTGAACAGAAACTCGCGTTTTTTGTGAAAATCACTTAAAAATATTATGACGGAAGGGAAATCGTAGTGACACGCTAAAGCTCTACCACGACACCCTTTGCAAACCTTTAAAAAAACACTGAGACAAATCCAATGTCGTTGATCTAGTGATGATCTGCTTCAATCTTCAATCCACAGGTGCGAATCACCCTATAACCAATTTAACACCACGAATCTCTGCCAATACCACATTCACCAGTAAACAATTTGAAATCTGCACCAGAAGATTGCTTTTCTGTTCAAACATATGTGATGGAAGACGATTAATCTGACCAATAGGTAATTGGTTGTCGGTTGCAGATTCCGCTAACCATGCCAAATTTGAGTTTTCATGCCCATCGTGAGATGTCTACGAGTTTGCAATTGCAACAAAAGGATCAAAATACATAGACATCAGTAACTGTTGCCAGGCTGTTGCCCGGTAGGGGTGAAAGGCACCCTCGTCCCTGAAATTTTGGACAGGAAATATTCTATCGTAAAAATTGTCATAACCGCGTGAAGCCTATTATTCATTCCACCAAGTTCTACACAGCTGACATTTTGCCAAAGTTTCTGCGTTAGAGCAGAGTACCATGGTTTGCTGAGAAGCGTCGTGCTATTACATCGTAATTCACAGCTGAAGCTCCCCTGCATTGTCTCCGTTAGGGGAGTGAGGTGTTGCATAACTGCATTGTTAGATCATAATTGCTTGAGCTAATGGAGCACGCTCAATGCATTTTTGTCACATGGCGGCAAGCAGGAGCGACTCCAGGTCAACAGCGGACTCATCACGCAATTTAGCCAGTGGTGAGATTCAAATTTTTTAAAGAACAGGTTCTCTCACTCCAGCACTTACTAACAACAGGTTCTTTCATTATCACAGTCTCTAGAGGAAAACGTTCTGGTTGGATCCGATATAATTGCAAAGGTTGATCTTTGTGTTGCCAACTGGTTCAGTCGAGCAAGAGAATTATTGATTTTAGTTATTTTCCCAAATTTTAGTCTTGTTTTTTACTATTAAAAATTAATAACAGGTCTATAAGAGGTTTGCCAAAATATGTTATATAACTTTTAAGTAAAAGGTGTTCATGGGGAAAAATTGAGAACCTCCGACTTAAGCCAACAGCCGGTTTTCGGGATTAAAGAAATTCCAAAAACAGGCTCTTGCATATCGGACGAATTCCATCACTGAACTTAGCCTATACTGACTGAATGCAACCGTTCGAGGCTTGCATCACCGAGATTTGCATTTACTCTTATTCTGGCTGGCAATGGCACTATCGTTGCTATGTGACGTCAGTTACGTAACAATGAATGAGACGTTTTTGTGAAAACTCATCTATTGTTACGTAACTACGTCACAGAGCAATGATAACACCAGTTAGTCCTCTGCATACTAGGCCCAAGGGGCGCTGCAGATATTTGGGAGGAAGTTGCTCCTAAGTGCCTCCCTTGTATTTACCATTATTTCTGCTCAGCGTTGAACACGCTGGTTTTGGTTGTCCGAGCATAGTGCACCCTTGCGCCATTGTTGCCTTGTCTTGGGGTCTCTAAACTTCGGCCCGCGTGTTAAATCCGGCCGCAGAATCGATTTCACCGGGCCCGCAAAGCTGTTTAATCAGGCTGCAACGACATCTTGCCTATAATGAAAAATAAAAATTTACAAAAAGTTTGTGATTCGGTACAATGCAACATATTTCGAAACAAATCACATTACGTAAGACGTTCGGCCCTCGAACTGTTGTGTTGTAGCTTATGTGGCCCTCAGACAAAAAAACTGTAGACCGCTGCCGTAAGTGTTCGGCTTCAAAACGCCCGTTTTTAGGAACGATCCACAACACACGCTTCCTGTAAGAAATTCATATGAATTATTCATTAGTCATAGTTGGCTCCTAACTTTGTTCTTTCATCCACTTTTAGCAAACACAGAAAAATTGGCATTTCTTGAAGGAACATATTGACGAATGTATGCGTCCACTTGCAACGAAAGTATGGCAAAATCGACATTATATGTAAAAACTGACCCCTGACACATATAGTCTGATGCCTTTGAAGGTGATTGTTCTTCCGGTAACGAAAGCAAATAAGCCGCTTCTTGCTTTTAAACGACGCGATTCGTTGCAATGACAGGCGTGACAAACCGAAACTAGAAAACGAAACAAAGAAATGCATGAAACGTGTGTACTGGAGACCCGCGCGGCTTGGATATTTTTGTCCGCTCCCAACCAGCAAAATAAAACTCGCACGTTCTCGACATATTCGCAAAACACAAACCAAGCGTAAAAACTTATTACCAAGTCACTCTTATAGGGATCGCGGCTATTTACTCGTGATCAACCCAACGTTGTTTTATGCGGAAGAGCAGATGTGCATTTGAAGTAGGTGTCACTGGCAAAAACCTGGATCTCGCCAGGCAAGCAATCTTTCTGAAACCATATTCTACAGGTTATGCAAAGAACTTGCTCTACTTCTGTTTTGTTGCCTGGACACGTCACATCGCAAGTGGACCATTTTTCGTGGTCCTGAATAGCGAAATGTGGACGCATTCCCAAAGCAGACTTCGGGAAAATTCAACTGTGATACGCTGGCTGTTCCATACGACACGCACCTCGTTTTTAGATATTTCAAGCTTTTCAGGAAGCACTGAAGTGTTTTTGCCATCTTCTGCTGATAGATACATCTTTGCAACCCAGTTTCTGCACTGCTCTGAAGGAACCATCTTAGGATGTGGCAGCTCGTTGAGAAGACAAAATGTGTTCACAATGGCACGAATGCCACAGTCAAACGAGTTTTCCTGCTGTGGCACATCCGTGCATAAAGAAAACTTCCATTCATCTAATTCCACTGCTGTGTTTGCAGCAGTGAAGCAAGCGGAAATAAGCTTGAACACGTGGCAAAAAAGTATTGAGTACATTGTTGAGACTCCAATCAAAGATTCAATAGCAAAACAGTGCTTTAACTTCAAATTTGCCACCACCGAAAGCCAGTGTGCTCCAGGGTTAACAAGAAATAGAAAAGCATCATGGTCGATGGATTGATTTCTGCAAGCAAAAAATTTCGTGAACATCAGATCTGTTGTCGTAACAAACAACATAGTGTAAGTTTCATCTCTGCTCTAAAAGTATTCGCGTTACAGTGGTATAGTGCATACACTGTGACACACTGGATTCCGTCTTATTGAGACGCAAACACAGAATAAGTGTGAAGTGGGAAAGTTCGCATCCCTGGCCAGCTGAAACAATTGTGACGCAACCATTAGTTAAACCTTATTATTGGCTACTAAGACAGAAGCTCCACTTTAAAATGTCACTAAGCTTCGTAACTATTCAATTTGCGAACCTTTGTGATCTTGATGAGATTTCGCAAGTGGTTAGGAGTCGCAGACATTCGACATTTTTAATCGTAATTATTAGCATTCACTAACATGTGACATGTCGTAATTATTACGTAACATTCAGACCTCACTTTGACGCCCTCAAAATGCGGCACCCGGAGTCAGATGTCCCCCCTTGCCCTCCAGTTACGACACTGCCACTCAGGCAATTTACCATGACATCCAATGCAGCATGTGTTAGTAGCCAATAAGAAGAAGCGTCTGGTTACAAGATTTTATTGAAATGTACTTTATGTAATTTCCCTCTTTCGATGACCCCATTGGATGCCTGGGACCGCCGTCCTTTCGCCCCCCACCCTCTGCACGTCCCTGGCAACAACGTACTGCAAGTTTCATTGCTGCTCTAAAAGCATGCGCAATATAGCATACTGCATGCACTGTGAAGGCTGCATTCCCGCCCATTGTAACGCAACTATGCAATGTAGCGACGTCACAAAGACAAAGTTCGCAACCCTGGCTTTCTTAAAGCATTGTGAAAAAGTCGTGAGTCAAACCACACGCGGGAACTGTTTTCTGTAAACAGAAGATCCCCCTTAAATTTAAATTTTTAAATAAAATGTTTGCGTCAGACCCATGGTCCAATCACAAGGGTACTCGAATAAACAACACAATATAACACAAAATGATTGGTCATAGCGCAGTACAGAGCAAGTGTAAATAGAAAAGCACATACAACACAAGGAGGTTACAAGCACTGAAACAACACACCAGGTGTAACTGCATTCACTCATCATGAAATAGTAAGCCAAGAGTAGGAAGAAAGTGAAGGCGTTTCAACATCAGATTGTGACGTAAAAATGGCTAAAATCGTCGTATGGGGATGCTCCCAGAAGCATGTTAATTTGAAAATATTTTGCAAGTAATGTTTTAGAGAAAACAAAAATCATGAGGCACCAGGAAGCACACAGAGATATAGATTTCTAGGCATGGGCAATGCTTTAGAAAACAGAAACCAAGAAAACACACCAGCAACCACTGCAATTGGTCACCGGCACCGTCATACAAATTACTAAGGTTCATAATTGCTCGCTTTGCTAACCTTGGTGATCTTGATGAGGTTTTGCAAGTGGGTAACAAACATTTTGTAAATCGTTATGATCATTGTAGCATCCGCTTACTATTGAAATTTCTTAATTATTATGTAACATTCCGGCCTGAATTTGGTGCTCCCAAATTGCTGCGCCGAGGGTAGATGTCACCCTTGCTCCCTAGGTACGCCACAGAGGGTGCATGATGAGCGGGTAAAGAAAACCAGCGTATTAAACGTTGACCAGAAGGTTGGTATTTTGCACAAAAATCAGAGTTTGTCCTGGCAAAATGTAGTTGCTAGTCGGGTTGATAGTTGTTTTGTGCAGCAAAAGTTGATAGGCCTATGCTTTGTTGTCTTGGGCAATGAAAAGAAACGAGCAAAAATAATATTACACTGTCGATGACAGGAAAAAAACGTGAAAAAGATCGTTAAATTAGCTGAAAGGAAAATTAAGGATGGTGAGAAATACAAAATGGTTAGAATGGGAACAAATGTGTGAAATGTAATTACCAATCCTTGTGGGGCATAAATGGTTTGAAACTCAAACATCTTACCATCTTTACGCCCTTGATCGAAATACTCCGAGACAACATATAGGGTGATTTCAATTTGGTCATCAGTTTTCACTCAAATTTAATTTGTTACTTTGCAGACGCAACTAGTCTTGTTACGTAGCGTCTTTAATACTAATAGTACAATACATTGATTTTGTGAACGAAACTAAAAACCTCAACTGTTACTGTTAACACTATCGAACAGTTTACGAGTTGCACTTTCCGTTTAACCGCAATTTCGCAGTAGAGTTACAGACCTTTCGGAATGTGTCAAAAATTTTCCTGCAGCAAAACTCTTCGCAATTCCGCTGTCTCGCTATTTCGCAACAGAACACTGAATTTTTCATCCTCTGTGCAGTGCCGGTAGTGCGGTACCTGTATGCCTATATATGGCATATTAACAGTGCGGGGCCCTGAGTTAAAAATATACTTGAACAAGCGAACAACTGTTAAAATCCAAATTTTTGCTGGAATCCATGTGAATACCATGGGCACAGGGCCGGCCTTAAGCCGATGCAACTGATGCGACTGCATTGGGCCTCGCGCCATGGTGGTTGGGCAGGTTGTTTATTTTTGCCAGATGCTCCTTGCGCACGGGAATTGTAGAAAGGCTTATAAATCTCATTCTTAGCAAATAATTATCGTTTGAATGAATGTTACACATGAAGGCTCACAGAAGTCTTCCACAAAATCTGGCCACAGTTATTGAAACGGGAATATTAATTTCGCTGAAATGAGCATCGTCAGTTCCACAGAATAAAAAAAGTAAAAACGTAAAATCTGCAAGGCAATGAATTAAATTAGTAAGTCACTAACAAAGTTACAAGTGAGCATGCTATCACGGTCATGCAGATTCTGAAAGAACTCAGTTCAATGCTAGAGTAAGAAAACATCGTTTGAATGAACGGGGAATTTCCTCTAATTATTATCGTACGTTATCATACATGCTCAATTCTCATACTGATCGTTATATCTGCGCTCCAACACGTCCCACTCTTGAAAGATAGAATTTATTTTTTTACTAGTGCCAGTTGAGATTGAAGTTGATCCTCATGCTGCAAATAAGGTGTGTAGTGATTCAACGCGCAAAGAACAGGTCAAAACGATTGTCTGTCTTATTAAGTTCGATGGCAGTTCTGCTTACGTAACGTTGTTCAGTTCTCGAGAGATTCTTCTGTTTTTGGAATGATTTTGGCAAAAATTATGAATGTCATCCAGCACACTCGTTCCTGTTCATCAAGATATTGGGCAGCTATATGCTTCTATTTCATCAATCAACCATGTGCATTATATATTGCGTTTGATAAATGTTTCTACAACTGTGACGTGGTAGTTGAAACACCGGCGCGAAACCAGCTTATGACATTAGGTGGGGCGAAGAGTTTTCTGAGAGGGGCCCAAATTTTTTGAACTGCGTCCAATAGTTTTAGATTATGTCCAACACATTTTTCCAGGGGGGCGAAAAATTTTCTAGCGGGGCTTCGCCCCCCCTGCGCCCCCTTGGTTACGGGCCTGTTGAAACATTTTTATACATTACATTTCTAATTCATGAAAAGAGTTTGCATTCCAAGGTCATGCATAATGAGTAAGTTCTGTAACAGAGGTTCCCGACCTGGGATACATGACCCCTAGGGGTATATTTGTCTGTCTGACGGTGTACATTTATTGTACATTTGCAACAAATTAACTTTGAGACATAAAAACGATGTCTACCTTTATAGTTCCGAAATTCAAAATTCTATAAAAAATTCAGTAAGGGGTACATGTTCAGAGAAAGGTTGGGAACCCCTGTTCTATTAGCTTAGGCTTTTGGGCAGGCATACCGTTCGTCCCGTTTTAGCCGAGAAAGTCTCGAACAATTTGGGAATTAGCGCCCTACTCCGCAGTGGTGCTGTAACAAGTGTTACGTGTTAGCTAATAATAGTGTTAAGAATGTGTCTGTAACCCTATGGTTCTGTCTTCAATGCAGTTGCAAAAAGTGTCTGTAACCCTGTGATTCCGCCGACTTCAATGCCTTGTACTACGTTCTGTTTTGTCTATATTTATCAACCTGTTTTCTGCAGAGTGTGTGTGTTCATACTATGGACTTCGTGTCTGCTCATAAACATATAAATTAAATTAAATTAAAGGCTTTGTCCCGGCGTCCCGGTCAGTCAACCAAAAAGTCTCGGTTTTGCATTCAGTCAGTGAGTATGAATAGCACGTGGTCTGATAAGTGTTCAGAAGCAGAATGTGAAAGCCCTTATCTGTAAATCAATTAATGCTGGCTTTACCTGCTGTGATTTTTACGAGAAAATAAAATTGAACAAAGACTTCTAGAAGAAAATATCGTCCACGGAAAAGTACTATTGGGCGAATAAGCAAATTTACAAATGCTTGAACACTGTTTTGTTTCTTGGTAAAATGTATTATTTTAGTTTTTCTTGGTGTCTTAACTATAGGAATCGAAAACAGCCACATACTCCAAGTAAGATATTAACCACATTTATCTGAAAAGTCCCGTTGTTCTGAAGCGTCCCGGTTTTCAGTCACAAAAATACGGTATGCCTACTTTTGGGGAACTTTGGGCGTATGCATGGGTTGCTCTCTTGCGAAATCTGTTTTTTCGTGTATTGCGTCATGACGCGGGTGGCTGATCATGGGCCCAGACTTTGCCTTTGCGCGCGTCTGCGATTGTGGTTACCGAAAGCGACATAAGCAAAAAGTTCATATTAAGTTTTCTCCAAGTCGGTTGTTCTTCGAATGAACGTGTCGTTCAACAAGAGCGAAGTAATTGCATTGTAAGTTCAGTTTGCTTGTCAGTTCGGTTTGACTGGCGTAACTTTGCACCTGCGCTCGCCGCTCCATTGCAGAGCTTCCGTTACAACTTTCGGCTTGATTACGAGTGGTAGCACTACACTGTCTAATGTCCACCACAGCAGTATGCTATTAGCCATAAACATGACCGTAGCTGGGAGACATATGAGCTATGCCCACTCCCAATAAAAGAAACAGTTGTGTTACCACAGGAGTTCCCAACCTTTCTCTGACCATGTACACCTTCAGCGTTTCGATAGATGAGTATATACCCTAAAATTTATTGCGGCAATAAGGCCGAGTAAAATAACACAAGTCCGCAAAATTTTTCTTAGAACTTCTATATTTTAGAATATTTGGAAAAATAAATATAAAAATATATTTGTCCCTTGTATCCTAACCTTAAATGTAACCAGGCCCCTAACCAGCTTGGGACAATACGGGGGCCGAAGATTTTTTTAAGAGGGGCCCAAAATTTTGACACTATGTCCAACACATTTTTCTGGGAGGGGGGGAATTTTCCAAGCAGGCTTCGCCCCCCTGCGACGGCCCTGAATGTACCCATTCAGATGAGCAAATGCACCCAGATTGGGAACCCCTGGGATATCATGTAGCCTACATACAGATCAACTCCAATAAAATTGCCGTCTTTTTTTGTATTCATATGGGCATACTGAATTTCGTAAGAACGAAATGGCACTAAATAGCAACTGGTGGACTTTATGGGCCACTTACGTTTTTTACCAATGATGTATATACGTACCTTTTTTATCGAAAAGGAATACATTACTGTACAGCTCACAAGTACAGTACAGACATAATACTTAATGCTTTCAAACTCAACAACAAACCTGATCATTGCTATATCTAGAGTCAGTGTAGTCTTATCAGTATAAGTGTCGAAGTCGATTGTGGAAAGCAGCAAACCTACTGTATTTTTTAGGTTTTGCCATAGCGAATTTGTTTATGATACTGGTAGTGTCTATTTCACATAAAAGTTCATGCTCTATGCTCGAGAATCAGGCTGTTCAACCTGTTCTGTCCAATGGTGCTCCTTCGTTCTTTCTACCATCTTAACTTTAGAAAACTACCGTTATCCACTGCAATTGCTTACCATGAGAGTTCAATAAATGCGCAAATTATTTACATTTATATAAAAAGACTCCAAGTACAATATTATTTTTTGAAATGCCATTGATAGCATTACAATTAAAATATCTAGAAATTGCTGCATTTCGGCCTCATTGCTTGAGTGGTCTCATAATGTTACAAATAACTGTACAATACTACTTGCAAATCGCAGTAGCATAATGTGACAGCATTCAATTGAATACCTTCGCTTAATTGGTTACGGCAAATTTAGCAAAGTAGTGACTTGTTGGACTGAAAATATTCTACACATATAATCAGGGGTGCATATTAGGGGAGGAAAACGGAGTGGTCGCCTATGGACCCCCTTTATCAGAAATGCCGTGAGCGCCTTCTGTTGAGTTTCGCACTTAGTTTTGGATTGTTTTTTCAAAAAGCTCATTAATTACTCTACAGCCGCAAGCTCTCAAGCAAGTCATACGTTCGTCAGAATAAAGCAGGGGTTCCCAACCTGGGTTACATGTACCCCCAGGGCAACATCTGCCTATTTGAAGGAGTACATTTAAGGTTATCAACAGAAGAGCAAAATATATTTGCATATAATTTTTTTCCAAATATTTACACATATATCAGTCACTATTATTTTAAAATATCATTATACGCTTATTGTTAAATATATCAATGAATAATCATTCGGGCATATAAATTTTAATACCCACCGTTGCACATGATAAAAAACAAATATAGCATAAAAGACCTCGGGGCCCGTAGCAATTATTGGTACATTTCTTATCCACTATAAATTTTTTCAAGAAAATTCGCCTATACCGCAATACCACAAGGAAACAAGCAATATTTGATATGCTTTCAATCACTTAGGAAATTTTAATTGCTTTAAAGAACAATGGAAATTTTATTTGCTTTCAATCAGTTCCACTCGAGAAAATGTTTCTCGCAATTCCGATGTCCTGCAATTCTGCAGCGGAACGGCGGAAATTTTATTTGCTTTCAATCAGTTTCATTCGAAAAAATGCTTACCGCAATTCCGCAGTGGAACAACAGAAATTTTATTTGCTTTCAGTCAGTTTCGCTCAAGAAAATTTTTCCGCACTTCCCTGTCCAGCAATTCCGTAATTCCACAGTAGAACAACGGAAATTTTATTTGCTTTCAATCAGTTCCACTCGAGAAAATGTTTCCCGCAATTCCGCTGTCCCGCAATTCCGAAGCGGAACAACGGAGGTTTATTTGCTTTCAATCAGTTTCGATCGAGAAAATGTTTCCCGCAATTCCGAAGCGGAACAACGGAAATTTTATTTGCTTTCAATCAGTTTCACTCGAGAAAATGTTTCCCGCAATTCTGCTGTCCCGCCAGAGATGAGCGGAGTCACATTTTTCAGGCTCCAACTCCGCTCCTGCTCCACGCTTTAAGACTCCTGCTCCGACTATGAAAAATTTTGAAGCATCAACTCCGTTTGAAACATCGCAAAAAGACGAAAGCAGAGCCCAATCGGCTGATTCCTCTAAAGCCTATAGAAAACCTTCTAGAGCTTTTAATTGTTCACTAATTGCGTGTTTCTTACTTGTTCAGCCTGGTAAGAATCGAATGCAACTAAACTGTCGCGTGAAAAGATGTGTAGTTAAAAATCTGAAACCTCGCTAGGAAGTCTTGAATAGGGGGTTTAAATTTTCGTAAGGGGACTTGACATTCTGAAAGTTTGAAAAAATCTTTACTGATTTGTAGTGTTTCATATTTAAATTTGGAAGGGCTGAGCTTACCAATGACCACCGTGCAAGGGCGTACGCAAGAGAGGGGGGGGGTTGGGGTTAAACACCCCTTGAGCTTGATATTTTACGAAAACTTTATTACCTGCGTAAACGAGATTAACTGTTTTTGCATACTTTTTGCTAGTTAATTTGTCAACTTATTGCAAATACCATAGAATAAATTTGCATGCAAATTTCAAGGAACATTGCAAATGGGCTAAAAAGTAATAATTAGGTTTTGGTGGGAATTCGGGCTATCGTCTGCGTCCAAAAACCACCTCACCACTTTTTGCAAACCCTCCATCCACTACGCATGTTTAAGATTGTGTTCCGCGATAGTTCACTT
>Ga0210059_1013632_pt1 | contig 12133 bp, 9 predicted proteins | sample Ectturendosymbi2_FD_188042 | JGI IMG/M metagenome (GOLD analysis project Ga0210059, IMG submission 188042) | Ecteinascidia turbinata endosymbiont from Florida, USA - Sample 2 (SPAdes) (version 2) | ecosystem: Host-associated > Tunicates > Ascidians > Unclassified | place: Key West, Florida...
TTCGAACATGAGGTCTTCTGGAAAAATTTCTACTGTATTGAACAAAGTACTTGTGACATCGTTGGGACTTTTCGGCGCCCCTCGCAGTGATTCGGCGCCCGGAGAATTGTACCCCCTTGCCCCCCCCTCCCCTTGTTACGCCCCTGCTTACCATTTCAGTTCATGATTAATAAACTTTGTAAACCCAGAACCCACAACAACAATAGCAAATCAGGTGCCAGCTCCATTTTCATTGCGCGCATAAGTACTGAAATAACAAAAGTCACCAGCCCGCTGGAGGTGTTTCACGCGCGGGAAGTCACGTGTTTTAGAGTTATAAAGACACATACGTCAACTCCCTTCCGGGTTACTCTCCAGCGCAATGGCCCCCAACCTGTGGCATGCGTGACACCACTGCCGGTGCATGAGCAGCTTGCCAGTCATGCGCGAAGTTTAGCGTCAGATGAAGTTTATGGAGTCTGTTTTCGCAACCGTGGGAGAATACAAATCCCTTTATCAAATATTACCCGAGGTTGCGTAAGTCAAACAGATGTTGTTTTGCACAAATTTAGCAAAATAGCTGTCGCCCTTTGCCCACGATGGCCATAAAGTCCAATAACAGGAATAGTTTTGCTGCGCTTGGACATGAGCGGGTTTGTGTCCTGCATAGTCCACCCTGCTAATTCATTTGTTTGTTTTAGTAATCGCAAGTGCATTTCAAGAAATTAAGGTCTTCTGAAGCAGGAAATAAGGAGCGGTGGTTAAAGTAAAATTCGCCACGTGCTTGACGATCACAAAAATGTTGAGAAGCACTGCTCTAGCAGCTAAGCTTTCATCCCGAGGTCGACACTTCTTTCAGGAGATATTTCCTGCGGAGCGGTGAGATGAGCTTCCTTTGCGATTGTTTGCTGTTCCGTCAAACTTACCGTGTTTACTTCTACTTCATAAGTAAAGCTGGAACGGTCCCGATCTAGGTGCTGTGACTACACCCTGATTGCTTTCCGCTGATGTGCAAGGCTCTTCTCGTGATTGACGTTCCCATCGCTTCACTGAAGCTTCGGCCTCACCCAATTGATTGACAATCGTGTCCGTCGCCTGTTGTGACGCATCAGAGTAACGGGAGACGTCTTCCGCCGATTTCCATCGTCGAGTGGATCCACCGCTCGACGGCTTACTCGCTAAACCCGATTCTTTATCTCGAAGGTCCGACGAGCTCTGAGCCGCAAAGTTTCCGAGGTCGATCCCGGCCGATCTGTTATCATCAACAGACGCCGTTTCTGCCCGTTTTCTTTTGCCCAGTTTCTTCTCTTTCCGCAGCCTCTTCAAGACCGGCGTTCGCAATATATAGGGCGTGCGAGGCAAGCGCTTTCGAAACCCTGCCGCCATGTGGATGCGGTTGGAATTTTCACTTAGTCCTGAACTGGTTGCTGGTCTCCCGCTATCTTCTTCGGTGGAGAGCCGCAGTTGTCTTCCACCGCTGTTTGCGTTCGAACTTCCAGTCTTCAAACCACTGCTTCCTGTAAGTGGAAAATCCTCCATCATCTACGTCGCCCAGGCTTACTGTCCCGGTGCAGAGGCGGGTTTTTCACAAACCCAACAATTATTTTCAATCTCATCTTACACTAAAAATTTACTTGCCAAAAGAAATTTATTACTTGAAAACCAAACACAATTCCACCCAAAAAAACGCCTGGTCTGTAGACTCCGTACAGGCATAGAAAAGACACGAAATTTCCGAAATTCCGCCAGTGGACCTTGTTGGCGGTATGTACGGTCCAAGTATTGTGTTCGAAGCTTGTAGATGTACGTAAAAAAAGTAAATAAAGTTGAGACATGAAAATATGATATTTTTCAGTATTATGTTGTACTGTATGCCCACAGGATGCCTCTAGCCAAAACTTGCTTGTGCAGGTTAAGTGCGAACAACCGAGATTGACCATGAGCCATACGTGCGTCAAAATATCAAATTATTTTTAACAAAATTGCATTGAACACCTCACGCACAGCCTTTATTGTCACACGTCAGGTATGTATTGCCATTATGGCAATAATGCCCTCCTTACACGTAAAATACAAAACTTATCCAGATTTCCGCAGAACTGCGCGACAGAACGCATATATATCAACTTACGCGTATTATAACATTTTTTAATTTTCGTTGAGAACTGCGTTGCGCTTTTTGCAAAAGAAGCGTGAAAGGGATTTCAAAGTGAAGCGGGCATAACCTGACGAGTTGGAATTGATGGTAAAGCAACTTGGCAAACATAGCTTGTTTAACTGATATTGCATCCAGGGAGAGATTTAGGGAATGCGGGGCCCTAGGCCATTTTAGTTTTGGGGGCCCCAAGTAGGTGTGACCTATTTGGCCGTTTGTCTGAAAAGAGTAAACGTATGCCCCTCTTATGTGTAGCGCCCCCTCAAAAATCCATCTTTTGTTGTGCCGACTTTGGTTCTACATTTGCCTTAAATGTTCAAATCAGAAATTAAAGCCTTTCCTACATTCTTCTCAAGAACAAACAGCACTGCAATCTTTTCTTTGAATTTATAGCTCTTTCGTGTAGTTCAGAAGTTTTCTTCGTTAAATGTCCGTGATTTCTAGCGTTTTTTGTAGGTTTGTTTTTCGGATGTATACATTATCATGTGGGACCGTGTTGCTGCCCTCGAAAATATCGTCTAGCTGTCGATTTGATTACATGTATGTAAACATAGGCGTACGGGAAGGCATTTCACCGGGGGGCGGAAAAATTTGCCCAAAAATAAACAATTTCCCCTGAAACTAAGTTTAATCCGAATTGGGCCTGAAACCTCTTGTAAATCTGTTCTGTATAGTTGAATTCTTATATAATGGCTTCGTATGTAACGTCAATTCGCCTATAACGTTGCATTTTGTTCGGTCCCGATGGTATTGTTGCAACCTCTCCGGTGGTGTTGAGTTAAATGTGTGATTTACCACGAACGGGATGTGCGTGAAGAACAACACCATACATATATGTGGCGTGTGAACAAGCAATAATAGTGTGATCATGGCATGTGAACTCTATTGTTGCTTGCTGCCACAGTGAGAAGCTTTGCGCTCATGCCGCTCGGGATTTCCTATCGCAACAGTATCTTCTACATGCATTTCAATTCGCTTATAACTTCAATTAGGCAATAACGTTCTTTAAACAACCCCTGGAGGTGCAATTATTAGGCATATTCTGCAGTTACACTGCTTGTTAACTCAAGGGGTGAAGTTCCTTGCGTGTTGTGCTCTCCCAGACTCAAAAATCCTTAATATATTTTTTATCATTCAGGGTTTTTGAACAACTTGCGCTTGTACTGAAAATTTTCACTGTATTGAAATATTTTTTATCATTAAGGATTTTTGAGCAACTTGCGTTTGCCCTGAAAAACATGAGTTGCCCTGAAATTTTTCACTGTATTGAAATATTTCTATCATTCAGAATTTTTGAGCAACTTGCGCTTGCCCTGAAAACAGTTTGCACTGAAATCACTGTATTGAATATATATTTTTATCATTCAGGATTTTTTAGCAACTTGCGCTTGCCCTGAAAACAGAGTTTGCCCTCAAAGTTTTCAAGACAGGGGGGGCGGCCGCCCCTCCGACGCCCCACCTCGTACGTCTATGCATGTAAACGCCTTTTTTATAGTAATAGTAACCACATATTTTGTGAAACAAACAAGCACAATCCATTCAGTGCACACAGAGCTTATTTATGCCGTTTTGAAGCTGTCATTTTCCAAGCAATACAAAATATTGTGCTTTAATCCTCTATGACACGGTTTCTGAAACTTTTTTGTTCTGTGGCCCCATTTTGAAAAACGTTTTTTCTATTCAACCCCTTGATGAATAGCCTAGATGTTGATAGTACATTTGAACGCCTCATTACAAATCTCAAGATGAATTTTTGTCAATGGCAAAACCCTACAAATGCACACAATTCACGAAAGTAACTACACAGCAATAAAACTACCTCGTAATGGAAACAGTAAGGCGAAAAATAATTAACAAAAAACAATTCAGTTCATAGAAGTTATCAAACACAACTAATGGGATGGATGCACTTGATAATTTTTACACAGATCGATCATTCGTAGATTGATACAAGACAAAGCAGGACGAAGGACATTTCTTAACATTTTTCAAAAAGGATCGGTTTTCGGACTTGATGATTATCAATTTTGAGAATATCGTTTCACACAAATATCTTGCGCAAAAGTCTGAGAGTTTATGAATGGCTAGTTCAGAAATGACTGAGCATTCAGTTCTTGTTCTTATGCAAAAATGACATAAGCTAAACTGTTTTGAAAATTACAGTTGCAAACGTTTATCGTTTAATAACTACGCAAACTCATCCTGGGCATGGCAGGTGTGTTGCCTCCTAATGTTTTCAACTGTGTATGGTTTGTGGATCCAACTTCTCCTGAATGAAAGTCAAAAGTGCTTCTGAAACTGTGTATGAAGCTTTTAACTTTAGTTGGAAAATACTTGGTCTACTCTCAAAGCAGTTAGCCTAGCCGGTAGAGTTCTGTAGACCGACAGTCTAAACAGATGCATGCCTTCGTGCCGGAATGAATGCAATAAGGTTAGTATCGGTTAGTACGTTGAAACAATCATAGTGTAACAACGCAGAACTTGTTGTGCATGGTTTTTATTATCATTTGATAGCTCAGGCAGGAATCATAGCAAACAAAGTAGGATAGGCCTCATGCCCCTAAAAATAAAAATGCAGTAGAAATAGATTCACTGCAGGCCTACTTTCAACTTTCTTGTAAATTTTACAAAAATTGTTATATCTGATTTGTCAGGCCAATTGGTTTTGAGATCTCGAAATTACATTTCGCGGCCCCATTTGAGGCCGCGACCCATAGTTTGAGAAACCCTGCTCTACGCTATAAGCCGATGGTTAACAGCATGAAGGCAAGTTTTGCACAGCAAAGTATTGTCGCAACACCCTCAGCTAACCATATGAAGTAATCCCAGTGTAGACACGTATTTCCCAGAAAAGCTCACAAGAAACTGTTCTTGATTATTTGATTATCATATAGTTTCAACAAGCAATCTTTGTTTGCGCGAAATCTAGTAGGATCCAGTACTGAAAATATTGCTTTTTTCTGGCGGTCTTGCCCTGTTGTGAGCTTTTTGTCAGTGGAAAATTGAACATCAATTAAGTGCCGTTTTTCTTTTTCATTCTGTCTTTGTAACCACTTTCATACAGAAGGCCTGAATCTCTCTCACGTCCAGATGCACAACATTGTCATGTTGCTACTGTACTCATAAGGGTCCGGAGTAGATATTTGAATTTCCACTCCTTTCAAGGTAAATTGTGAAGTTACGCCTCTGCGCAGTTTCGCAAATTTTTAGTGAATATTGAGTCGTCATAGGAAATAATTGCGCGGGCCTCCCATGGGCCCTAGGCCATAGCGTATTTGGCCTATGCGTAAATCCGTCCCTGATTGCATCTGTAAGTTGCCTGTCGCTGAACAGGCTCGTGATCATGAAACACTGGCACCATAGCAGTGTAAAATTCGAACATATTTGAGATTGGGAAGCACGTTTTGCTGCATGTCGAAGGTGGTAAGAAGTTGGCTTCAATAATAATTGTAGTTACCCATCGAAATAAAAAATATATAGTAGTAATTGGGCTACTACTTTGCTAGCGGCAATGACTTTTGATGCATTAATTTGTTTTGGTAGACTGGTGGTATAGTCTAGAGTTGGTTTATAAACACTTGTAAATACAGAGCTGGTCGGAAGAGATTGCTGTGAGTCACGCTATTGCCTGACATGTGTATCGTGACACATCACAAGAGATTAGAAAACCTGTTCTGCTGCAGGTCCCTGTCGCCTCTCCACCGAAAGTTTGCTTTATCTCAACACAAATTCAATTCATAAATGAAACTATCATCAGAGTTTCGACCTAAACGACGCTCACTCGATTGTTACATCCATTGCTACATCCGTGGATGTCATTTCAAGCGTTTGTAGTTGACTTCAAATTAAATCGGGAAAACTTACGCGGTGACTGCGGCTCGCCCTGAACCTTCACTCACCTGAATCTTCGTTTGAAGTCAATCGTGGTCGCTTCCTCGGTTTCTTTAAATCGAAATCTTGCGATTGATTTCGCCCATGCCCAGGTGCACCCCCAACATTCATCTGACCATTGATGAGCTGGACTGGCTTCCTTATTATCTCCGATCCATCGGTGTCGACAACAGAGAGGATCTGCATGGAAACATATCACGTTAAAAAACGCATTGATGGAAAAATCGCACTGAAAATCGCACCGGCTGTATCGGCTGTGGATCGAACAGCAAACCTTCCAACTGCGAGGAGGACCTGCTATAACTGGACTTCTCATGGCTTGTGATCGAAGTAACCTTCATGTGGGACAAAGTGCGTGTGGTCGTGATGAAGACAGCCTCTGTTTCACTGTTAAACAAACCTCTGCTTCGGCGTCGCGTGTGTGTGTGATCCTGTGCGCCGTTAGTATGTACCTTGCGTGTGTGTTCTGCGCATGCGTCGGCACTTTGCAGTATTAACATGCGCAACAACTTCTGGTGCGCAACCATTGCATGAGAGTTTTCGTTAAGTATAAGAAAGATACAAGAAAACAGATAAACGTACTGAAGTCACCATGGAAACGTACTGCAGTCACCATGGAAACGTACTGCAGTCACCATGGAAACGTACTGCAGTCACCATGGAAACGTACTGCAGTCACCATGGATACTTTCGATCATTCTCAAACAATTTCAGGGCAACAAAAGCTGCCAAGTTGTTTTCTGGAATGGCCAATTATTATTAAAACCCTTGCACCTTTTGTATTTTTTTATTAATTTTCGAGTATACACTGTAGTCGAAAAGCAGTGAATGATCACCAGCCAGGTGATAAGGTGCAACATACCTGATCAAGTCTGTCAAAGAAGAAAGAAAAATTCACGCATTTTAGTGTGGCAGCAATAGGTATTTGTGACGAGCCTTAGAGGTATCACTGATAATTCAATTTCCGCTTTATATTGTTTCTGAGAGTCAACACAAGTAAACATCACACTCACCACTTGAGGTGTATACGATTGCTTCCTGTGCTCGTGGTGTCTGTGGTGGGGGGACGACGGCGGGGAAGAACCATTTCTAGTTTCACCTTGGGGAGAATCCGGAACCTCTTCAAAATCTTTGAAAAGATAACGCATTTGTCTTTCTGTCCTATCCGAAATGGTTCCATCAAACGGAAACGTAATTTTTACTAATCAAAGCGTTAGCCGTACACTAAAGCTCGACTACTATTGAGTGTTTGATATGAAGGAAAAAAATTCCAGATTGAAAAAGCTATCAGTGGTTTTGCCATGCTTTGCTTTATCGTACTTGCGGCAACTTCAATCAAGTTCTTGTAATCAAAACTTGTTTAGGAGCTCTTTCCCATTTCTCATTACATATTTTAAAACTAATATTTTGTAGAAGAAATAATCCGAATTTCTTCAATTGCCTGAATAACACTTGTAAAATCCAAAATCCTATCAAAAAATTACGAAAGTCTCACAGCGCACTTTGAAAAACGCACCGCAAACTTCTGCCATGTTTTCTTTTTCCCTTTTTTGTTTTCTTTTTCTCATGAAATAAAAAAACACTAGCATCAGGATGATGACACCGGCGCATCCACCGACCACAGCCAAGATCACTTCAACCGTACTGAGATTCTGCGATTTGGTTTTGCAAATCTCTCTGTATTCTGCAAAAATGCAAAACAAAACAAACGCATTGCAACACGGAATTAGCATCATCGAAATCATGTTCTCCTTCGAAAGCAATGTTGATAACTGTCGCGTGAATGCATGTGCTACAATTGTCAAGCAACTTTCATCAGAAACGTATACTACAAAAATCTGAAAACATTTAAACACACTGAAAGTTGGCTGAGTCAGAGAAAAACTTAGCAGAGAAAAACTTAGCAGAGAAAAACTTAGCAGAGAATAACTTAGCAGAGAAAAACTTAGCAGAGAAAAACTTTGACAAGCCGCATACAATCGTTTTATGAAAACCTCACCACCATTTTAACTTTATGTTGCATTAAGGCTTGCACGATCATAGGTCAGTGTTAAATAAATTGCACTTAAAAAGTGAACCAACCGTAACCAGGTAATGGATTGCCCTCAAGACCAAGATAGCAGTTTTCAGACGATGAACAATACGGATTTTGCAAGTTGCCCCCAGAAAGGAGTTGGTAACACCAGGAACAACCAACCAAACTAGAGCAGTTGCTCTTATTCATCTAAAAACAAAATCGCCAAGCAGTAAATTCACACTGCTTTCATCTTGTGTTTAATTTAAGTTTTGCAAACCATAGGGTAATTACTCCCAAAAGGTGGAAGTGCACACAACTTACCCCCTTCATGTGGGGGAGTAAAAGCACCTTTGCGATTGACCAATCTCACTCTTTTCGCCCATTAACGATATATTTGAAAAGTACTTTGTACCCCAATATACACCTATGGTGAACAACACTATATGCTCTCTGACTACCAACGTAGTTTTGGAAGTGGGTTATCAACAGCTCTACCTATCTATGGCACGCACGAAATCATTCTGCAAAACACAAAAAATGACGCACCAGCTTTGGTCCCTTAATCATGATATGCTTCTCTGAAGAATAGATCCTTTTTTTGGAATTAGAGAATAACCCTACAAGCTTCTTTCTTGCTATTTGCACGACAGACAACAGTATACTGTTGTTGAGTGATATAGATCAATCACCTGTGAGGTAACTCTGGAAGTCCCCGGTGCTCATTTTGGGCCAATGCTCTTTGCTTTGAAAATGAACGGCAAGCATCAAACTTAACTCCTACACTTTTTGCTGACGATACATTGTTGGCCATATCTTGTGTCGACTCTACCAACTAGCAAAATAGAGTGAATAGTGAACTGCAAAAGTTGTTGAGTAAAAGGGGCGCAATTCTTCCACTCTACCCCATGCATTTATAAAGCGGCATATTTGGAAGTCATCGCAGCACTATCTTATGACAATCGTGATGGCGCCATCAGTGCGTGTGCCCTTTACTGGTATCAAATATATATACATGCTTGTTTTTCATCAAAGTAATTGCGTTAGCGCCATCAAGGGTATGCCCTTCTACTACCGCTGCATAGTTATGCGTGTTCGTTCATGTATTTGTGTGTTCCTTGTTACTGTCATGCATGCGAAATATACTGGGTTGCGTGTGGGAGTGAAGACGTTATACAATACAATTTACAAGGTCATGCTTACTCTCCCGTGACCATCCGTTGCCTCGCGTATGATTCTGTTTCCAAAACATATTTCGGCACGATTGGATGAATTAATTTATATGCACAGCAAACAACACAGCACAGACGCACAACAAACAACACATCACAGCACAGATGCACAGCAAACAACATATCACAGCACAGACGCACAGCAAACAACATATCACAGCACAGACGCACAGTAAATAACACATCACAGCACAGACGCCCAAACATTATGAACAGGCCCGTAGCCAGGGGAGGCGCAGGGGGATGAGGCCCCCTAGAAAAATTTCGCCCCTCCTGGAAAAATGTGTTGGATATAGTTTGAAACTATTGGACATAGTTCAAAAAATTTGGGCCCCCCTCACAAAACTCTTGGTGTCCCAAGCTGGTTACGGGCCTGTTTATGAAGATAAAGCACTTGAGGAAGAAAGGAACTAAAAAAGACATAAACGCTAGTCATCCGTAAGTACCTGCACTAACCTTTAGTGTGCCTTACTCTCAGTTCAAACAAAATATTTTTAAATCAACGGCTAAATCATCAAAGACACAATATTTTATTTTGGCATTGGTCGATGCACGCCTCAAAACATCATAACAACGCTTGCAACAACCGCCTCATGTGTCTCTAGCTCTGTTCAAATAAAAAAAACTTTGTGTAAATCATTAGATTCCGTGACTTACAGCAGCGTCACAATCAGGAGATATACACTGAGGTAGGCTTGCTGGCATGCAGTAGTTAAAACTGCCCAGTTGTGGTCTCGGGGGGTAGCAGGACGGTATAGAATTGTTGACCTGTGAATGCAGAAAAGGATCAACGTTTTCTTACAACCGACTCACGTTTGTAACAGGCATGGCTTTCTTGACCATTTTGCACAAATATTAAGAGGAATTGTTCGTTTATGGATAAAAATATTAAGCTAATATCGCTTGCTAGAGCACGAGAATCGTAGTGAAAAAAATTTATTTTGTTAACATAGAAACGACATTGCATCTTCAAATAACTCACTGTTAATTTGCTGGCGCAGTCCTCTAACTTCACGGGCTGGTTGCAAGGACATTCCCAACTTGATGACAAGCTTTTGTTGCTGCAGAAGTGTTTCTAAAAATATTTAGGTTTGTTGCATGTCTAAAAACCATACACTAAGCGCATTACAGTAGTTGCAGTGACGTCACGACGGGTGCAGGGTGAAGAAAACCAGGGGGCAACAAGACAGAGGGGGCTAGATTGTTAATAAGTAAAGGATTGAGAAGAAATGACCAAAATGTTGAAAAAAGTTCATAGCGATGTGGAAGAAACTTGTACGAGGATCCAAAAGTCATCAGTGCTCTTGTTGGAGTTTTGATGACCTTTCTTCAAATTCTTGACAATTTCACAATTTTGTTGTCACAGCTATGAGCTAAATACTCCCAAATACCGTCGTCGCATCAATAGACACGTGTCCTGGCGCACTGTTGGGGAGAGTGCCCAGATAGCCGACAAACGTGAAGGCAACTACTAGTTGACGAGATTTTAAAATCCGGCCAAAAGTGTCTCGACTGAAATGCTTGACAGAGTTTGAGAGAACTTGGTCATTCATGGTCAGCAGTGCACGCGCTGCCAAGTTGCGAAAAGAACCAGGCGAATACGTTTTGACCGCAACTACCGGCAAAGACGCCACGCGTGAAAGCATTTGGCGTACCGGGTTATAAGAAGGGCAGTCAGGAGAAAGGCACCAAGCGATATTGGGGCGTGCCACGAAGAAGATGTTGGTGTTCGGAACGGGTTCCATGAAGTACTGTGAACAACGGTCAGGGTTTCTGCGGAAACAATTACTTTGTGGTTGAAAAAGATAAGTGCATTTATTTGCAATGTTTACATGTCATTTAACATCTCGCAGTCTTTTTCATCAAAAGCACGATCCCATTGGCGAAAAATGTTGAAAACATCACGTTTCAGGACAGTGATTTTGTTTAAAGCAGAGACCATGTTTAAAGTAAATTTCTGCAAGAAATTCAAGTCGTATTCAGGAGCGGATCCAGGGGGGGACGATTGGGGGGGGGCAATCTCCCCCCCACACAAAACCTACGAAAGTAACTTTTTTCACCATGGTTTTGTACGATTCGGAAAGAAACTTGACTGCCAGCTGAAACGTGACTGCTAAATATTACTGCAATCGCCCCCCCTAAACTTACGGGCTGGATCCACCCCCCCGGTCATATTAGATGTTGTCTGTAATGCTCCTTGGCAAATACAGCGATCGGTCACAGCATTGTTCACAATTTTGCGTCAGAAAGATTTTGACTCAACATTTAAGGTTGAAAACAATCCCGATGGTGTTGAAATCGCATCGACCGGTCCCCAAGAACCTCTTCTTGAAATATCTTTAATCCCGAGAACCGGTTGTTGGCTTAAGTCAGGGGTTCTCAATTTTTCCCCATGAACACTTTTTACTTATAAGTTGTTTTGGCAAACCTCTAATAAACCTGATACTAACTTTTAGCAGTGAAAAACAATATCAGAATTCGGGAAAATAACTACAGTTGGTAATTTCCCTTGCTAGACTGTAACCGGTTGGCAACACAAAGATCAAGATTTCCACTTATATCGTGTGAACCAGCATGGTTTGCCTCTGGAGACTGTGATAAAGAGAGAACCTGCTGTTGGTGAGTCCTGGAGTGAGAGAACCTGTTCTTAAAAAACGTGAATCCCACCACTGTGTACATCTGTTGGTATCGGTGGCGAACAGTGGCGTATCCAGGGTATGGCAGGCGTGGCACGTACCATGGACCCCACTTTGACGGGGAAGCATAAATGCTTGGCAAAAATATAATTTGTTATTTACAGTTTCTCGAACCTCTATCTTGCACCCCATACGACCATTAACCACAATGCTGCATCAACACAGC
>Ga0210059_1013633_pt1 | contig 12132 bp, 9 predicted proteins | sample Ectturendosymbi2_FD_188042 | JGI IMG/M metagenome (GOLD analysis project Ga0210059, IMG submission 188042) | Ecteinascidia turbinata endosymbiont from Florida, USA - Sample 2 (SPAdes) (version 2) | ecosystem: Host-associated > Tunicates > Ascidians > Unclassified | place: Key West, Florida...
CTCGGAGTCCGACATCTGGAGCATGTACTCTAGGACTCTTCTTGACATATTATTTCTGATTTGAGGACAAACAGTTGCAGATTATAAAATGTTATCTTTTCACCTTTCAATAAATGTAATCATCATTGTGGTATCATTTAAAATCCTGGATTTGTGCCCAATCGCTTTGTTTCAACAATTGTGAAACACCCTGTATATTCAACATTTCGCCTGTAAGATTTGTCTTACATTTACAGGACTGATGATGCGTTGGAAAACGCAAAACTAGTTTCCCCGTCAATAAACTGTGACTGATTTACTTGCCGCCATCTTTGTGGCCTTTAACTATGAAAAATAGACTATAGGTTAAGGAAACTGACAACTTTGTCATTTATCGTTTTAAGTGACTTAAAAGAATTTAACCAAACAGCAGCACTCTTTATGGGCTTCCATTCAGTGATTTCAAATAAACCCAGATTACACACCAAAAAACCCGTATTCGTACAATAAAAATCAAGAAAGCTTACGTTACTTACGACAAAAGCATATGAATGTGCTTATTTGAATTGAAACGATAATCGAATACTGACTTAATTATAGTTTCTCTTCCACATTTTCTTCTGCAGCGCAAACATTAACGTTTGGACCAGAACCGTCGCCAGAAAGTCTTCCATAGGGGAACTTCACGTTTGTGGAGGGGGGCTTGACATTCTAAAATTTGACAAAAACTCCACTGATTTATAATGTTTCATATTCAATTTTGGGATGGTTGGAGCTTTGTTTGGGGGTCTAAGCCCACCAATTTGGACCTTTTTGTTGTTCAAGACGTTTTGCATAACGCTGGTAACATGCTCCGTTGATGATATCTCTCACTAATTGTAGAAGTACATGAGTTGGTAAACTAGGAAATTTTGTGCAATCTTGAACTGCAACCAGATCTAAAACCCCACAAAAATATAATCCCAGTGCCTTCTTCCTCTAACTGAAATGTGTTTTTTACTTTGAATGCATTGGGAATAGGGTTGCCAGATGGCCGGTATTTCACCTGCCTCGCCAGTATTTTACTGCAAATTCAGCAAAGGCTAGTAAGAAGCCGGCATTTTGAATATAGTTTGCAGTAACTGCAAATAGAACTAACACATAACCTCTCCAATTATAATGACTCTAGAAGTGAATCTTGTCAGGACAGTTCCTTCAGCGAAGTTCATTTAACAACACTGATTGTCTCTCCATTTTCCATCTTCCTTTGTTTAGTCACACTAGCAGGGAAAGATGTTCACATCAGAAATTGATATATAACATGTAAAATTGGGATTTTACTACCGTATTTGTTCAAGTATAACGCGCATCCTTAATTTTTTTATTGAAAATTGGTGTGAATTTTTTATGTTGCAACTTCGATGTCGTCCTTTATGTTGAAACATTTTGTATTATTGCATCACAGAGCCTAAGTAGCGTTGAAACTGCAAACAGGGAAGTTTATCTACAGTGTATTGTATCCACAGATATCACGCGGTAAAACGCTAACACGCCGGTTTTGGGAAGCGCTGTCCCATTTGACAGAAGCTCTGGTATAAGAAAAGAGCTAGGGCCGCATTCTGCATCCAGGTCATGCATTGTGCAACGACTCATCTAATTCTAGAAAAGCACAGCCGCTTGCCGAAGCTACCGAACGCTGCACAACACAGCGGGAGTGAAAATTGGCGCGCTACCATTTTCTAACGAAGGCCTAAAGTTCTTTTTTTTTGACCGAATTTTTAGTCGCGCAGTCCGAGTGCGCGACCGGGTTTTTGCACCCCTGCGCTATGCTGATACAGGCCATACGAAATATACCGTACTTGCGCGTTCTCTTGCGTATGACTTGTTTATTATGCGCACCTTAACTCATAATTTTCAAAAAATTTACCACAAGCCAACTGACACGTTTTGTTTTATTGCACTAACGAAGTCCTACACAAAATATTAAAGGTGTTACTGAAAGACACCTGTCGGAGGAATCCTTTCCTAGCAAAGAATCAGACACTAAGCTCTTTCAGAGTATATATTTCGCCTACGAAGTAGGCATCATAAGCTCTTATTCAAATAGAATCTGTTGCAGAAAGATTGCTAAAAGCCGCACAAGGGGTGCTTGGGACATCCACGCGCCTCTTAGAACAGTGTCGACAACCTGGTGAACCTCCACAATTTTGGGCTGTTTGTGAGCCTGGTGAACACCATACCAAAATGGCCAATATACGGCACTGGCGGAGTCGGAGGTAAAATATCCGACCTCTCCAAAATTTCCGACTCCGACCTTTCCAAAATTTCCTACTCCGACTCCTTGACATAAAGGGAATGAAATTTGGCTGTTAAAGTCAATGGAAATCGTGGTGCACAGCAGAGGTGGGATCGGATCCAGATTACTGGAGTCCACTCCGGCAGGATTCTGCGTTTTTCTTTTGGACCCGGATCCGGAGTCAAAAATTTAGGAAAAACCGGACCCGGGGTCAATTTTCAGTTTCGGCAGTAGCAGGAGTCTGTGTGGTCATTTCTTAAGTAGAAAAATGGGTAAATTACGATTGGATCGATGATTGTAGCCGGAGTCTGAACAGGAGTCGGATTCTCAAATTAAAAAAACTGCCGGACCCGGATTCAAAAATTTTAGAACAGGGGCGGAGTCGGAGTCTGAAAAAGTGACTCCGGCCACCTCTTGTGCACAGCAATATATCTCTGTTTCAACAAAAGTTTCAAAAGAAATTGTAGGCTACAACTTCACCAGGAATTCCCAATTTTAGAGTGTGGTGTAAAAAGTGATCCAATTGGACTTCCGGAGCCGGAGTCGGACAAAAAAATTCTTACGACTCCGATTCCCCGTTCCTGGTTTTTGGGGCAAGAGGGTTGTACAAAACAATGTGGTTGTCCGTTTTCAATGGACCAAATCACTCTGGAGTCGGAGCCAAAAGCTTTTAGATGTTGGAATCGGAGCAGGAGCCAAAAGTTTTAGATGCCTGGAGTTACAGCCAGAGCCTGAAATTTGAACTCCGACTTCACATCTCTGTACATGGCAGGGCTGTGGAGTCGGAGGTAAAATGTCCGACTCCAACTCTGTCCTTTCCAAAATTTCCGACTCTGACCTTTCCAAGTTCTCCGACTCCATAACATAAAATGAATGAAGTTTGGCTGTCAACAATTTTGTAGCAACTACAATGAATGGAAATCGTTGTACACAGCTAGAATTCTCTGTTTCAACAAAAATTTTAAAAATCGTACCATTTCAACAGGAATTCCCAGCTTAGGACTGAGATGTGAAAAATGATCCAATTGGACTTCTGGAGTCGGACAAAAAAATCCGACACCGTTTCCTAGTGTTGTTATGAATCCGACTCCACCCAAACAACTCCGACTCTTTGCGACTCCACAACTCTGGTGCACAGGAACGGAAGTAGCTAGAGAGAAGTGATGAGCTACCTTGCCTTTGCGAGTCCTTCTTTCAAGTACTTTGTGGTCTTCCAGTACTGTCGAAGCCCATGGTTTCGGTCTTAGCGTGCCGAAGAGGAAAAGAACGTCTCAACTTGTTGACCTTTTCACATGTTTCAGATTCTTTTAGTATTGTGCTGTTGGTACAAGCATTTCCACGGTCATTGCCTTTCACCTAATTAGTTTTTCTTTGCCTCACAAGGGCCATTTTCCAGGAAACCTTTAGGGTCCATCGTTTTCAGGACCATGGACTGCACGGCATATCCGTGACTACGAAATCCTTAACACGTTTTATTGTTGGAAAAAATCATAGGCATAGCTAGAGGGGGCCTAAGGAGTCATATCCCCCAATTTTTAGAAAATATAGTGAAGTTGTGCTTTGAGAGGTGTTTTCCCAAACAAAATAGTGTTTTCGCTTAAAGTCAAACATTTGGCCCCCTCAAAATTTCTGGGCTGGCTACGCCACTGGATCAAATTACTCCGGAAACCGGCAGTCAGTGGCAGTTACAACACCTAGAATATAAAAAAAAACATTGTTAATTGCAGCAATTTTTACACGTAGGTGGCCAAACAGCTCCTACAATGTGGAAAATGCATGCAGGTGCAGCGTAGGTAACGAATGAAACAGAAATAAAATTTAAGAAATTTCGTCTTTCTGTGAAAAGGGTTCTGGTCAGCCACAAAATGTTTAGGATGAGTTTGGCTTTTGTGAAGTCAGTGCTGCTTGAGTGCTTAAAAAGCTAACCAAGCGTTTGTCACTAGCCCAGAGCAAAAATGCAAAAAGAGAAAACATTATCCTCGGCGATATTTTTTTGCAATCTGTCCGGTGATAAAGTCTGTTAATGAAACATCTTCCATATGTGCCTCCAAGTGTAAAACTAATATGTCCTTGATGGTTGTTGCTAGCACCAGAGACACTGATTCTGCGGTGAAACGAGGCCATGTCAACCATCTCATCTTTCGAAAATGGTGCAAGAGTCCGTAGTCATGTGTTGGTTCATCGGTAATGTAACGAAACATAGTCCTGCAAAAACAAGGAGCGCAATAATAAAGTAATACCATCTGGAGCCAGGGGCGGATGCAGGGAGGGGCAATTTCCCCCTTAAAACCTATGAAATTGACCTTATTTACGATGATTTTGTACAATTCGAAAAACAGCATTCGCGATATACCGCCATTTTTGCCGTTCATTGTTTTGTCACAACACTGTTGTGAAGTATACTTCATCTCTATTATGGTAGTGAACCCGTAATGAGACTTGACTACCAAATGTTACCGAAATCGCCCCCTCCCCCTAACGTTACTGGCTGGATCCGCCCCAGTGTGCAGCGGGCTACGTTTGCAAGCGAATCGCATCATTTTGACTATGCGAGCTGAAATTATCGTCTCCTCTTTTTTACCACATTTTTGTTGCATAATATCACCAAAACCTTCGTTTTTGCACATTTTTGCAGAACAAAAAGGCGCGTAGGAAACGACCACATCGTCATGTCGTAATAAAGTTTCTCCTAAAATTCTACGTTGTGCACAAAACGCTGTGCCCCACTTTTGTTCTTTAGAGTTTTTTGTGCCACAGTGATACGTCGCGGTGAAGATTCTTTTGAAAGACAGAATCGGATGGATGCGGAGCAAAACTGAATTACTCACGCTACTTCGTCATCGATGTTGACAGAAAAAGACCATACGAGGTTGACGAATGGATAAATGATAAGGTAGATCACCAATGTAGTGACGAGGTGGAGTGCAACCAAACGACACCGATCTTGCGGAAACCTTGAGTAGAGTGTCTTTACTTGAGCATATGGAGAGCAGCAAAGATCACGTCTATTAAGGCAATAAACTAAGCATGTTTTGGTGCAAGGAATATTTTGCAGTTCAGCTGGCGCGACGAGCATAAGATAAACAAATCTTTCTTGTACATGTACAAAATTTACTATACATAATCAATAAAAGCTGCATGTTTAAGCCTTATATACGTGCCAACGTTTGCATTTCATATCACATTAACCTTAAAACCCCGAAAAGCCCAAATTTTGGCTCGCACATATTCGGCCATATCTCGCCAGTCGACAGAGTTAGAGAGCTGTTCAAATCCCCTAAAAATGCAGAAAGTCTTGTAGTGTTGAATTGAAAAAATTGGGGAGTTTTCCGTTTAAACTTTTTTTTATGAGAGGCAACACAACTGGAGCAGGCCAAGAGATTTTTGGTGACATCACTGGGGCCTGAGAAAAGAATTCAAGGGGCTATTTCTTTGTTTTTTCTTAAAAGAAAAGAAGCTAGGGAAAATCCGCTTTTTCGAGCCCCTGATTTGCCTTCTAGTAGTAGTGGTTGACATCCACATATAATTTAACGGTAGAGTATGCAAAGTCACTAGTTGTGCTTACCAACAGAGTGCCTGCGGGGCAAGTGGTGGATATTAGACAGTATACCGCTACCGCTCGTAATTCAGCCGAAAAAAGGCGTACGATCAACCGTACTCTGTATGCCGCAATACACGAAAAAACAGGCGTCACTAGTGAGCAAACCATATATCCGCCCAAAGTTCCCCAAAAGCCCAATTTTATAGACATTCTTAATGCATGGACTTGGATACCAGTGCAAACTGTTCTTCATGAATCAGAAATATTTCACAACTATCACGTTACAGAATGTGGAAAAAACGTACCAAACGCAATATATAATACGCATGGTTGAGTGATGAAATAGAAGCATATATAGTCGCCCAATATGATGAGCAGGAACGAGTGTGCTGGATGACATTCACAATTATTGCCTTGCTTCGTTAAGCCGCACTGAAGCTTTCATTCAGTGGTGTAGGGGCTGGGGTGTCCTTAACGTTGATGTACCTGGACTTTGAAGTAGTGTTTTTTTTACCTATTTACACTCGCAAATAGCCAAACACAATGAAAGTTTGTTGGAGCGGCAAATGATAAATGTGATAACTTGCATCCAACGAACAACCCTTCGTTAGTCTTTGCTCGGGCTCAAACTATTCAACACTTGCCTGTCAGTGACAAATGGATTTTTCATGCTCAGCTAAGCGCACGCTAGCACTAGACCAAAAATGTTGTTTTTTTCGGAGAAAAAGACAGATAACTCAATAATATCCAATTTTTCTAGCTGAGTGCACTAGCCATTTCAGTTGCATCACCTCTCCATTGGATAATTTACGTTGTAAACAACAACTTGAAAAAGTCCTGCCTGCTACATCTAAGGGAAATCCATAATTCAAATCTAACTTATCTGGGCTTTTAGCGATTCAAAAGTCTCACTTAGCTGTTGAAAGTGGTTTGGGTCATGACGCAGGATCCCACAGTTTTCGATAAAGCTAACATTAGGGCCATCACAAATGAAAAAGTTTGTAGGCACAGTGAAAATAAAGTCTGGCGCACTAGACATTTTTCCCAATGCGAAAGCCCCATCTTGCAATTTTTTTCAGAACAACGACCAACAAATGTTTTGGCACAACTAGCCTTGCATGTTGCTCAACATCTTTTAGCCGACTACCCAGACAGACAGGCACGGTTCACAGTGGCGATTCTAGAATTAAAAAAGTGGACGGGCCACTGCGGGGCCAAGGAAAAAGTAGGGGGGCACAGCATAAATATCTATCTTGCAACGTGATTTTTCATTGTTTTGAAGATTAAATTGCTATGATTAACCCTATCAAACCCAACATAGACTTGTGAATATCGTTAAATATGAACTAGCGTTGTTATTCACTAGAGACACCTAAATGCCACTGTATATGCAATCACACACGTGTACTGGTATGTCGAATATTCTGTGCTAACCATGCAACTTCCACAGCACTGCACATGCAAATCGAAACACCATTTTCCGTACACAATTGTGACGGCCTCACGTGAATGAAAGCAGCTTTAGAAAGTGAAAACAATTCCCATGAAAGCGAAATGGTTCTAACCACGAATTCCATCTTGGCACAGAGACAAGTAGGCTGTTGATAGCCAACTAGTTTCATCAAAATATTCTTACTACAACGCACATGAAAAATAAACCAACGTCCAACGGATTGGTGACTACTGACTAACCCCTTTTTGTGGCAGCTTATGGACATTTTGTGATTGTGGTCTAACCATAACAATGTTATGCAACTATTATTACGAGTGTGCAGCGTGGATAGGGTGAGACTATTCAATGCAGTATGCAGTTAACAGCATCGAGGTTTCGGCATCAGTTGCGCCTAAGTTACATAGCAGCGCCACAGATAGGTGTATCGGCGTATACCTGATAGCAAGATGTAACAGTAGGCGTAAAACTTATTTTGCAGAGTATTCCCAACAAAGTCGTTCATTTTATTATTCACACTGAATTTTCCTCTAGCTGATCCTCAAAAGTTGACTTTTCAACCCTGCGTTGATTTCTGACTATCTTGTCATAAGCGAAACACGCACTAACTCTAAGCCTAAAAATATTCAGATACATAGAAAAAGATTCAGACAATGGGAAATATAATTCTCACGCAGATCCCTGCAGTCTACGTTAAAATTTTGTATCATCACCTCAATGTAACTTAATCCTTTTTATATCACTGTCGACTGTCAAATTCATCAATGAAATCATCTAAATCTATTTTTCAGCTGGTGCCTCTCAGCTGAAAATATATCAGTGTTACCCAATCTTTCACCGGTCATGGAATTTCTGGGAAATGTTTTCTGTAATTTCATTTTTGAAAAACTTCTCTCGCATGAAACGCCGGTGACGGGAAGAGTTACTGCTACCAGAAACAATCAAACGCAGCTTTTTAAGCAGCTATAAATGAAAAAAATTGTTCGAGTCATGCAGGCAGCTTCGACTCCTTCCGAAGCAAATTCTTTGCCAAAGTTATATCACATTTTAAATCATTTTCACTAAATGAATATGATTTGCGAATTCTTTCAAGTGTGTTTATGATGGAAATATTTGACCTCCGGGGCAACTAGCTGAAATACACGAAAGAGTTGCTTCTGAATCATTACGGAAAATTCGTACAAAATTCTGAGGTTGCAGGACATGTATGCATAGAGTTAAAACTGTAGTCACGAACCACTTACGTAAGATGTTTCGAAGTCGTATATACAAGGCAGCAGAACGCAATGCAGCAGTCAGAATAAATTGAGATAAATTAACTGAAACCAATTCTTTACGCTTTCACAAATCTTTTGCTACTGGGACAAGCAACAATCTGCTGACAATAATATAATCCAGCTCCATCCCACACTGAAATGCACGAAAGATCAATCTTTCCACTTCTGTGACTGTTTCTTCGTTTCAATATGATTCTTTCAACACACTGTCTGACTAAATTAAAAACAACAACACAGCTTATCGTGCATTTGGGAAATATTGAATGCAGGCAAGAGGGTTTCTAAATTACCTTTTAAATTATTGCTGGCCGAAAGTTATCTATTGCATATGTCTAGGGTTGTCAGATGGCCGGTATTTTAGTTCTAATTTAGCAGAGGCCGGCAAAAGGCCGGTATTTTGCAAATCAGTGCCTGAAGCCGGTATTGTGAAAATAAATAATTTGCCGTAACTTCAAAAAGAACTAATGCAGAATTTCTCAAATTATACTGACTCTTGTAGCTTATCAGAACAATTGCTTCAGCGAAGTTTATTTGCTGCTGTTGACGCAATCCTGAGTGCGATTATCACGTCACACACACCGAAATGTAGCGAATGAGCCAAAAATGCTGGGAAATTATTAATTGTGGCTAAACGATACTCATTGTCTCTGCTTTCCCTATGCCGCTTACGAATTACGACGCAGCTTAGATCTGGCGCTGTTGACAAAATGGCCGATATTTATACAAAACGCATTTGGCAAACCTAATGTGTCAACCAAACGAACAACAGGATATTAAGAAAAAAACTGGGGGGGCCAAACGGGAGGGCAAGCAAAAATATGAGGGGCATGGCCCACCCGCCCCCTTAGAATCGCCAATGACGGTTCAGTGTCCAGTACAGACCAAGAAAAAATGCAATATATAACGCTTTTTGCTGCTATGGTTGAACGGCCAACTATTGGAGTCTTTGGACTCGAATAGAAGGTCTGCGTCTGGGGACTTAGCCTTTCCTCTTTTGTGTCAATGTTCGTTCTAACGAGAGCATTGTTTGCCAACAATGAGATTTCATAAGCCGTTTCTACTGAATTTGAGTGCAAGGAGTATTTGGCAAAAATGAACTACTATCCAAACATATGGCGCGGGGCCCCCAGAGGCGCCGGGCTCAATGCAGCCGCTTCGGTTGCATCGGCTTAAGGCCGGCCCTGTTGACGAAGTTGATTCTAAACGGAGAGGTTTTAGACTTAGAGCAGGGCTACTCAATTATTTTAAGAAAGGGTCCAGTTACAAATATCAAAATTTTTCGAGATCCGGTCACTCCCATAAAATCATGCAAATGTGACATGTCTTGGATTTTTCTAACAAAAAACATAGTGTGAGAACTTAATACGATTATACTGTAGGCTATATAGATAGACAAAATCCAGTAAATGGATATAGATATTAACAAACGTTGTCAGCGTTATTTGTTGTTCTGCTGGTGGAAGCAATGGCATTCTGTGCTTCTTGGCACTTACCTAAATTTTTATTCCAAGGTAGTGACAGCGAATAGAAGGGAGTGTTGAAGGTTTTATTCATCATTCAGATGCGAAACTTGTTTTTTATGAACTTATTTTTTAAAAGTGCTGACTGTCAGCAGTCACTGGTGTAACTAGATGTTTAAAGGAGGGAAAATGTATCTGAAGAAAGCCTACTGGCCTTAAGCTCAGTTTCCAGGGGGGAATGCCCGTTTTGACCCCCCTGCGAACGCCCGTGGTCTTTTTGGTGATAATTTTCATTCCGGCTTGGTCGCACGCAGCAGAAAACCGATGAGTGCATACTGAACACCCTGTTGAGAGGGTGCTAGCAGCAGGCCCGTCGCCAGGATTTAGCAGCAGGGGGTGCCAAAAACCAGAAGGAGGGGTCAAAAACCAGAAGGAGGTGCACATTTTTAAAATACAGTATTGGATGTATGTAACAAACGGGGGGCCAAACGTGAAATGGGGGGGCACCGATTTCAAATGGGGCCGGGCACCACTGGCCCCCCGCTGGCGACGACCCTGGCTAGCAGTCAAATCGTCTGCAAAATGTAAGCGGTTGATCCTGCAGCTCCCAACTGTGACACCATCCTCGACTCAGCTGTGACCGTCTATCCCAGTGATTCTCAAAGTTTTTCATATACCACCTTACAAACTCAAACACTGTGAATTTCTCCCCAACAAAGATAACTGCAAAAATTTCACACTACCTACTGTGAAGAAATAATAGAAGATCATGAACCAAACAAACTCTTTTTTAGCGTCAGTCAGTGCAGTTGAAACAGCTTGTCCTTTCGTATTCTACACATTCCCATCTAAACCAACCTCGTTGTGCAGTTTTTATGCGTTGAATAAACAAATATAAAAATTAAAGTTTTTTTAATCCACGGCTTTTCCTCCCCAATTCCTCCGTAGAACAAATTCCTCCCTTAGTGATCTAAGTGGTACCCGTTTGAGAACCACAGGTCTATCCAATTCATGTAGACCAGGGGTCACCACAGTCCCGTAAACAGCTTGGGACACCAGGGGGGGAAGAGTTTTCTGAGAGTGGCCCAAATTTCTTAAACTATGTACATATTTTTCCAGGGGGGGCTTCGCCCCCCTGCTCCCCCCTGGTTACGGGCCTGGGTCACCAACGATTTCGAAACTGCGAGCTACTTCTTGTGTACCGATTAATGCGAAGGGCTACTAGTTTCATACACACTTCTGAATAAAAATTTTGCTCAATTTGCCTTCAATTATTTTAGTATTGATATTCGTTAGTGTGAAGACATCGAGATTCGAAATGGTCCACGTCAGATTTTGCAGAAACGAACCATTGCCATCGACAGTGACAAGCTGTATGAGAGGCTTATCGATTCCTTTCTCCAGCACGTAATCTCTCATCGACGCTCCATCTCCAGCAATGTTTCCCAGAGCCCACATTGACTGCTCCACAACATTTCTGTGAGGGCTCGACAGCAGGTTTATCAACAGGGAACAGCTCCAGCATGCACAACCGCCATTGTTTGCTCGCTGTTACCAGATGCAATGTTGGTCAAAGCCCATGCCGCCTCGAACTGCATGTTGGGGTTGTTTTCCCATTTGAGGAATTCCACCAATTTGGAGACTATGCCGGATTGCACCATTTTGTTGATTGGAGGATGTCGCTCTCTGGACAATATTTTTCGAGCGTTTTGTGTACAAATAAATTGATGGTTAGCGTTTCCGTCGTCATATATTCCTGACACAATGTCTTCAAAGTTCATCACAGAACCAACCACCTCCTGACAATTCAGTTCTTTCAACGGACTGGTGTTCAAATCCTTCAAGTTATTATTTCGTCGCTTCAAAACTTGCTCTTCTCGCTTCCCCTTTCGAAGTTGCACATTGCTTTCTTGTCGCTTCTTACGAAGGTTCTCCGATTTTCCTCTCCTGACTACTGCCTTGTCGCGGCGGAGGGGCTTGCGTACCTCTGTGACCCCTAGAGCTATGCTGGCGGGAGCGCAAGCTCCCAGAAGGGCCACCCATGCCAGACAGGTCAAAGGATAGAGGTCTGACTAAAGTAGTCGCAGGTAGGCAGGTTCGCCAACCTGTCTTCTATGCTAGCTCGGCAGCAGGGGTTGGCAGTCTCAGTC
>Ga0210059_1013634_pt1 | contig 12132 bp, 7 predicted proteins | sample Ectturendosymbi2_FD_188042 | JGI IMG/M metagenome (GOLD analysis project Ga0210059, IMG submission 188042) | Ecteinascidia turbinata endosymbiont from Florida, USA - Sample 2 (SPAdes) (version 2) | ecosystem: Host-associated > Tunicates > Ascidians > Unclassified | place: Key West, Florida...
CTATGTAACTTGGTCAGAAGTTGCAGTTGGCCTCATCATTCACAAAAACGACAAAAAAATTGAATTGTTGTATGACGCCTCTCTATGAGCGTTTCCATGGAAACAACCCAAAAAACAGAAAAATGGAAGATCTCAACAATCGAAAGAGCTAGAACAAAATTTTTTTTTAATGAACCAGAACTAACATGTTCCTATTTGCATTTAATACATTCGACTTACTTATTTCATATGTTTTTTGAGATATTTACTATTTCTTGATCTTTTGACGATTTTAAGCCTAAGATTTGGATTTTTGATGCTTACTGGTACTTGCATGAAACTTAAGTAGAGCTTTTTGAAAAACAATCTTGTTCAACATTGTAGCTGTAATAATCAGCCAGAAGCTTAATGAGTTCATTTTGAGCCACACTGTCATAAAGTTTCTTTGTTACAAATCAACAAAACATATCCTGTATAAAGTGTTTGCATTAAGCAACATTACGCATAGGAAGAATATCACCGAAGCGGACTACTTCATCATTCACATAACAAACAAAAAGAAACTAATGCCAAAATCATGCAAAATGAGATATCATTGCCAGGTTTTCGTTGATCAGAATAAACATTTAAGCAAGAACATAGACAATCAGCACAGTGGGATGGTCCACGAAAAACACAAGGGCTGAACCTTAGGAAAACAAAAAATACCCGCAGTACATTTTCAGAATTTTGTCAGGTATATACTTAGTAAAAGTAATTGTCAGGTTTCTCTCATCTTTTCATCTATAGTTTCAGAAAAAAATCAAAGTTCTTCCTCACCCTTTGAAGATTCTGCTTTGTCACTCTTTCACTATGAGAGCCGGCGTACGATATATTCATACTTTTATTTCGGCCTAAAAAACAGCAGTTTTCAGTTGCCTTACCAACGCCCTAGCTCCTCTGCCGATTGCGCTAGAGAGCTGTTCAAGGGCTCAAACAGATCGGCCAGTCTATTAGATTGCACTTGGAAAAAAAACTTTTGGTTGGGGGGTGCGGATTTTATGTGACTGACATCATAAATGAAGTAGTTTTAGGGTCATTTTGGCTCATGTCGCCTGGCCTAAGGTCCAACCGCTAGGCCAAAGTGTTTCGCTGAAGTTTTTATTGGAAACTAGGCTCGAGTCCGAGTCTTTTGAGCCTTTGATCGACTTTCTAGCGTTTCTGGTTCAAAAGTTATGATCGAAAATAAACAAATTAATTAATCATCTAATTAGCTAATTTGTAAATTATTTTTACTAACTTACATCACAACTTTTGAACCTGAAACCCGAGCAGGTCATCCAAAGTATGAAAAGACTTGGATTGTAGCCTAGTTTCCAGTAAAAACTTCAACGAAATACTACCACCTAATGGTTGGTGCCCAGGGCCGGGCCAAGGTGGCCAAAAAGTCCTCCACTTATGACGTCACTCACAGACAACCCGCACCCCCAAGCAAAAAATTTTTTTCGAGTGCAGACTAGAAGACTTGCCGCGTCTTTTGAGACTTTTTCTGGGTCTGTAGAGCATACTGGACCGGAGAAATTCCCATGTAAAGCCACGTGCGTTTAAGCATTGTTTTTTTTAGAAAATCCCCGAAAGCAGCCGGACGCCAAAGAGTTAATAAGTTGTTGCAGTTTCATAGTGTTTATACTGACAATGCTCCTTAAATATTCTTGCTACTTTTTGCTCTGTGTAACTTTTCCCGTGTTAAATGTTGATAGCAGATTAAGGCATGTTTTGAACCATCATTGGCAACATTTAGGTTCTTCACAAAGTTGTGAGCAGTAATGTGACCACTGCTTTTTTGCTAAGACTTTGGGTCTCCTTTACAAAAGCCATGGTCTACATTCAAGAGCGGAAGTAGTGTCCAGGAAATATTTTCCAGCAAGATCAACAAGTGAAACATCATCAGTGAGAAGAGGAATGTGTTGCAGAACAATTTTATTACTTACCTTGGGGTGATGCAGGAGTGCCTTAGCCATTGCTCACCTTTCACTCAGGGGAACAGGGTCACTAAAAATGACAATGAGACTAAGAGTTGTGACAAGTACCAAATTTACACTGAAAAACCTGCAGACCCAGCAAGTGCACCAAACTCAGACCTGGATCTGTACAAAATACTGAAAAAAGATCACAATTTGTTGCAGGATGATTAGTACTTATATAAAGAAACTTGACAATCATACTTGGTACTTGTCACAATCCTTAGTCTCATTGTCATTTTTAGTGACCCTGTTCCCCTGACTGAAAAGTGAGCAATGGCTAAGGCGTTCCAGCATCACCCCAAGGTAAGTAATAAAATTGTTCTGCAACAGAGGCCTCTTCTGACTGAATGTTGCACTTGCTGATCTTGCTGGAAAATATTCCTGGACGCTACTTCAGCTCCTGAATGTAGACCATGGCTTTTTAACTCTTTGGCGTCCGGCTGCTTTCGGAGATTTTCGAAAAAAAACACCTAAACGCACATGGGTTTTTGTGGGAATTTCTCCGGTCCTGTATGCAATACAGACCCAGTAAAAGTCTCAAAAGACGCGGCAAGTCTTCTAGTCTGCACTCGAAAAAAATTTTTTGCTTGGGGAGTGTGGGTTTTTTGTGAGTGACGTCATAAGTAGAGGATTTTTAGGCCACCATGGCCCACTTTGCCTGGCCCTGGGTGCCAACCGTTAGGTGGTAGTATTTCACTGAAGTTTCTACTGGTAACTAAGCTGCAATCCGAGTCTTTTGATACTTTGGATGACCTGCTGAGGTTTCGGGTACAAAAGTTATGATCTAAGTTAGTAAAAATATTTGACTAATTAGCTAATTAGATGATTAATTAATTTGTTTATTTTAGATCATAACTTTTGAACCAGAAACGCTAGAAAGTCGACCAAAAGCTCAAAAGACTCAGACTTGAGCCTGGTTTCCAATGAAAACTTCAGCGAAACACTTTGGCCTGGCGGTTGGGCCCTAGGCCAGGCAACCTGAGCCAAAATGACCCTAAAACTACTTCACTTATGACATCAGTCACAAAAAAAACCACACCCCAACCAAAAAATTGTTTTTCGAGTGCAATCCACTAGACTGGCCGATCTGTTTTTTTGGTACACGAAAATCGGAAGTGCTAAATTGCCTTATAATGGGACTTTGGTACATGAAAATCGGAAGTGCTGAATAGCCTTATAATGGAAATCGGGGCCAAAGCAAACGATACAAATGACATATTGCAAACGTTTCGATAACTTCATTTATCATGATCAGTGCAGTACTTTATGTACATTTTGGTCAAATTCAATGCTTTTCCAAGATCTTGAAAACTGATTTCACAATTCAATACTTTCAACACCGCATGGGAACCCTGATTATAGAGTGATGGTGCAGTGAAGCTAGATCATTAGACGGCCACACAGCTTAGATTATGGGTCTCATCAGGTACTGGCTGAAGTGGGGTACATGACTTTCTTCTTTATGCATGGCGCTTCATTTCACACGCTGGAATATGGACCTGAGTTTTTTTCGCTGAGATATTATGGTCATTTGTCCCATATTAGTATCAAAAAAATCGCCGTAATAGTATTCACTAGTCTGTATTTTCAGACATTGTAAACAAATTGACTTTATGTTTTTAAAATGACTAACAAAATTGTGTCAAAAGTTTCCCTAGTTCATGACAGCTCTGGAAGCATGAACCAATGACAAAATCTTGCAGGGAAAATAAAAAGTCATTGCCTGCAGCCAAGTTGGTCAGTTCAGCTTATTTACCATATATGGGTCATTGGGACACCAAACAGATGCAGTTTGGTCGATTGGTTTGTTATGCCATATATTACAGGGTCCACATGAATTTAACCAGATAACCATGCAAAAAACATTTATGATAAGCGACTACTTTAAACTGTAGATTGAAGACTTATGACAGAAGCACATTATCATCTTGCTTGTTTGCAATTATCTCACGAACACAGTTGATTTGAACAAGACAAAATAGTGTATGCACAATAATTCAGCTTTCTTTCAATCAAAAAAGGCAGATACACCACAAATTAAACACAATAACGTGACTAGTAGTGCATCCTTATTTTCCAACCTAAGTCAACTAAATTTCTTGGTCGTACACTGCCTTTGGAAAGAGATCCTCTCTCAGCAAAGAATCAGGCACTTCAAGATCTTTGGATGACGAATATAATCTTCATATTGCTTGATGTTAACACACATACTTTTATGTAAAGTATAAATAGAAGTGTTATATATACAAAGAAATACTTGGAAGCTCTATTTGTCTCTTGAGCATCAGTCTCAACCTGTCTGAAGATGCCGTATGGCGAAATCGATTTCCATTAAATAACATCTATGCGTGCTGATTTCTGTCACTTGTGCACAGGCTGTACTTTAGTTGAAGATATGGGTAGACAAGAATCGCCGCATTTAATAGAAAGGGACAGGTTTATACTGATGCTCAAGAAACAAATAGAGCTTCCAAGTATTGTAGACAAGTGATCAGTATCCCTGTCAGTCTTTGCTTTCAAAAAAATGTGTGGATTGCGCAAAAGCAAGAGCAAAGATAATATTCTTGAAACATTGTTTGAAAGAAGATATTCATCACAAGTGTATTGGCCTCGACTTTTTGGTGGAACATCAATGGAGCAAAGTAAGCACAAACTTACAGGAAGAGATACAGACTGTGCCGAAAGCAAGAGATGATCCAAGCCATGTCCGAGGAAATAGACTTACCCTTGTTTAGACGTTGCTTTTATCATAACTTTTGTTTTGGCGCACCATTTTTTCTTCTCTAATTTATTGCTCTTTCCTCTCGCTTTGTGTTCTAACTGATTGTTGCTAGTAAGTGTTGTCTTATCATATTTGGTGTTTTTACTACTTGTTTATGCTTAACCTAACTGCTTTTTTACGGTACTGTCAACGCTAGCTCAAAATGTTTTTCACGCAACCTTTGTCTTTGTTTCGTAATAAGCACTGCTTTGCGTATTTCCACTTGTTTTTACCTTTAATTTACTTGGACCGAAGATGCAGTATGGCGAAATCGATTTCCATTAAATAACATCTATGCGTGCTGATTTCTGTCTCTTGTGCACAGGCTGTACTTTACATATGAAACAAAAAGAAAAAGAAAATTTTTGTAAACTTCAATTTTAGTAATCTTAAAATTTTGTAAAAAAATTTTTGTAATCTTCAATTTTAGTAATTCTGAGTTTTGATCTTAGCAACAGTGCGTAATTTTTTCTTTTTGTTTCATATGTCGACTTTTGCGCAGGACTGAAGATGTGTAACACACGAAACTAGTTTCCTTACGCAATAAATTGCATTAGATTCGCTTGGTGTGGGTCACTGATGTGGCTTTACAAACACTGCTGAATGATAAGTACAAGCTTGAATCATTGCAAGGAGATGAGAGCAGAACCAGGCAGGCGATCCCTCAAAATGCCCGCTGAAAAGCTAGGGCCTGTAATTACTGCTAGGGAGAGTGTTACATTCAACAACTAACCACAGCACAAACTCAGGCAAAAACAAAAGAAAAAAAACAATAGATGGTCAATAACTTTCAGTGTTGTTTACAAACTACAAAGCAAATAGAATGAGAGAACAAATAGCTTACATAGATAAGTCTGTTGTTAGTACATAATAAAAAGTTGATAAACGCATGTTAACAAGTCATACAACATGAGACCCACTGACAAAGGGGGTACAGCATAGACAAACATTGTTTTTAATGATTTTGAATAATTTACCTGTGTTATCCCAGGGAGTTGGTACGTTATTGGAGAAGAATTTCGATTGGGAACATGCTTTTCTACATATGGCACTGGAATTTGTCCAATGCGACCTTGGGCGTTTCTTGCATTCCACCAATTCTCCTCAGGCTTTTCAATAATTTCCAAAATTTCTCCTTTGGAAAACGGCAAATCATCAGGATCATCACTTTTGAAGTCAAACATAGCTCTAACCAAAAGGGAGGGTTCACGATGGCTCTCACTTGCATCAAGCGATACTGGTTTTGGAGCAGGACCATTAACTACAGCAACTGGTTTTGTTTGGGAAAAACTGGTTGGTGTGACTGTTATTGGCTGTGCCTGCATGACTGGTTCTATTAATGTTGTTGTATCCAAATAATGCACTTTATAAAACTCTAATAATTCTGGCATGGAGCTGAATATTTGGTCACCAATTTTTAAACTGTTCTGATGCTTGTTGATTATGTAATGGCTGACTTTGCTGTTTTCACTGACTGACAGAACATAATCACCAGGGCATGTTGTACTGTCACGGACAAGAAAAGTTCCATGCTTGGTGTGCAGCAGTTTTTCCTGGGATTCTTTTCTGGATACTAGTCCAAAGTACCATGAGTCCTGGTTAGCTGAATTAAAATTGGCTGAAGCCATCCTTTCTGTGGCAGAAGTCAGATGATGCACATAAACAACAGATTTGATATAATTTTCCAGCAAAAGCTTATTCCTGCAACAGTGTTTTGAAAATAGGAAGTTATGAATGCTGATCTTACTTAATTTTTAGGTATATCAGTTCTTATTACAAGGTTGCATTTCACATAAAAATATAATTTGCATGGATAAAATTTTTCTGAGCAAATTGATGATGTCCTCAAACTTCGTTAATCACTGCAAGCTACTTGCGTGGCCCTGCATATGAAAAAAACAGTATTTTTCTGATGCTCCATTGTTTGTGTGTTTTCCGTCACCCAAAAAAATAATTACAGATGTGTTTAAAGCAAGCAGAATAAAAGTAATCATATTTTTTAATTAATGAAATATTTGCTGTCAGTTTTGGAAGTTTTCTACTGCACCAAAAATAAGTAAAACTGTAGATACAAGGACGCACAGTATACCAACACATAAATCAACACAAAATTGTTGCTTCTGTAAGACGCAAAGGTTTGTATTAAAAGGTAAAAGAATTATTTTTAGGAAAACAAACCTTTTATTCAGATAAAGATTATATTACAATTGTTTGTTTCAACAATGTACAAATGTTATTTCTAATACAATTCATTACATTTTTCCCCAAGGAGTCTATTACAAAATTTTGAAAAAACAAGTAGGGTTATTTTATTATGACATCAGCCATGGACTTCAAACAGACCAGATTATGAAAATGACAAAGATGAAGTGGCCTTACTGCAGCACTATTCAGTATTGCATGGCTGGTATCGTAAATAAACCACGTATATATACATGAAGCTTACACTGCTACTTTTGTTGAACAACCTGATTTTCTCTCTGAATATCTGCAAAGACAAATGGTATAATCAACTTGATGCACAAATTAATATTCAAAACCTGATCCTTCCCTATGTGAGATAATTTTTGCTATTTTTTGCACTGTTTATTGATGTGTCTTTCATCACCTGTGTGCTGCCATTGCGGTTTTCTTCTGTCAGTGTTTCAAATGTGCTCATGCTAAAGCTTAGTTGCCAACACCACAAATGCAGTTTTTGTAAACGCATTCTACAGAAGTGCTGAATCATACAGCGTGCCTTTTCAACCTTAAATGGACCAGTTGCATTGCTCAATGAAGTGAAATTCAAGTGAACGCAAATGCTTGAGAACAACATGTCTTATAGTGTTAATCATCGCAGCTTGTGTTGTAATTTATTAAGTTTAAGCTGCACTTGCAGTAAATAAGTTTTGAAACTCCTGTGAATGCATCATTGTGAAGGACGTAATTTTGAGTTTTAAGTGTCATAGTTGGTGTTGTGTGATTTATTCACTGGTCTCGACATTGTTTGCTTTCACTACCCTTTTTATAGTCTTTCAACATTTCACCTGTTATCATTGCTTGCACGTTAAGGACTGACAATGTGAAATGTTACATGAAATCAATTTCCTATCAAAATTTTGCGGTAAATTCCTTGCTTGTTTTACATGTGGAGTGAAGCTACTTCAACCCAAATATATTCTGAGTGCTTGTAGCATTTCATGACATGAATCTGGACCCTGAATGACAAGTCTTCCTTTTGTAAAAATTGTGTGAGCAAACAGCCAGTGTGGGCACAAACTGATCAGCAAACAACCGTTTCTGCAAGCCTACTACCATGACGTCACAAAAGCATGATACAAAGTAAAATCATTAATTTTAAATAAGACTCCATTAACTTTTCATAAAATTTATCAATCTTTGTTGGTTACTACCTACCTACAACACTAAAATACTTGATTCAAACAAATCTTCAAGCAAAAACTTCTAGCCTACAACACTGAAATAATACTGGTAAGTACTCGCCACAATATGGGGGTAAGCATGGTTTCAGTCAGCAAATTTTTAACAGGAAATCCATTTTATTCAACACCACAGATTGTCATTCCTTGAATCTACATCAGGTGAAATGTTGACAGGCTAAAACAAGGGCAGAGCAAGCAACCAAACCCAAGACTGAAGTGATTATAATTACAACACCAACTGTGACAATTAAAACCTTGGAATTACGTCTTTCTCAAAGAATTGTGTTCACTGGAACTTCAAGATTTATTTTAACACGTTGTACGCCGGTGTATGATATACTTGTACTTTGAAACAACCACTCTTGCAACTCGTAACTTGCCAGCCGATCCAGTTTGCATTTTAAAAAATATTGTGAAGATTTTAATTTAGTTTTTTTGTGGGTGACATTGTAATAGGGATAGGTTTAGGTATTTTTGTCTGAGGTCACCAGGCCCTGAGTGCCAACACCAATTTTTTCACTCAAGTTTTCAAGTTATGACAAGAGTCTTTAGAGCCTTTGATTGGCCATCTAACGTTTCTGGTTCAAAAGTTTTGGCCAAAAAGCCGCTTTTGTGCATTTTGCCATTTTTGTTTTTTTGATGCAACGCTTAACCAAATGATTGACGAAAAGAAAAGCAACAATACAATCACGTCCGCTAGTCAGCAGTGAACTTGATGGCAAGTGTAAGCTAGCCACAAGAAGATTTAGCAGAAAAATGCGATTTGCTGTGTTTTCTTATTGATGTAACAGTAAAATTGGTTTTCTTGGAGGATTTAACAGTAAAATGGGATTTGCTTTGTTTTCTTAAAAGTTCTTCCAAATCATTGCCTGGATCTTTATGGTGTTGATGCTTCAGAAAATGTAAACATTCTGTAGAAGTATCTGCATGCCTGTCTTCAAGTTTCTTTTTCAATTGCATACTTCTGCGCTTCCTTTCAGCTTTTTTCTTGTGTAGACGAGTAAACCATTGCTACTCACTTCACCTAAATTATTTCCTCAAAAGCTCAACTGTTTTGCTTTCATAATGATAGCACATTAATATAGTGATCTTGAAATTCATAACTAATTGTTGCTTCTATAAATTTCTTGCGTTGTTCCTATTTTTTCTTGTAGCACAAGACTTTGCAACTTTGCCCATTCTGCAAATTACCTAAGCTCATCTGGCTACAGAAATATGCATACGTAGTGTCTATTTTGCCTCATTAGGCAAAAGTGCTTTGAGCTATTTTTCCTTTAGCTGAACACAATTGGTTGAAGTTATCACATGAAAAGTTTGGAATGCATGACCTGCTCAGTTGACTTTGATGTCTACCATAGCTGAGTCAAATTAATGAGTTTTGCTAGTTTCAGTGGTGGCAAGCTGTTAGCGTTTTTTGGCTGTTTCAAATAGGCCTGCGGAGTCCTGGTGGCTATTTCAACCAGGGCTGCAGAGCCCAAAGCTAGAGAGCCAGTGCTAGGCATTTTGTCTAGAGCCGGAACCCAAATAAAAAATCAGAAGCCGGAGTTCAGTTTAAAACTTAGGACCGGAGCCAGAGCTATGGCCATTTGAGAGGTAGCTCCAGCTCAAGGTCTCAGTTTTGCCAAAAACTTGCCATAACAGTGTTTTTTAACCTATATTTTCAAACATTCAAACCGAAATGACTTAATTTTTTTCGGCCATTTCAAAAACGTTTTGGTCTATGACTGAAAAAAAACCTAGATTTCATTTATCAACCAGCAGTAGGCAATCACTTTCTTCATTTTGGAAACTTCTAACATGATATATGGCTGCATCTATGCTTGATTCCAGACCGGTGCATGTTTGTATTGTTCCAGCTGCATGAATTATGTCTTTTTTAATAGTATTGAGATAGTTTTTAAGTTTTTCCAAGTTATGGCAGATTTTTTAAAACCCTCTGCTTTCAGACGTTGCTCTTGCATCTTGTTTTCCTTTTCATGACATTTTTGTATGAAAGTTGTGCCATTAAAATTATGCAAAAATATGCCCAACAATTTACCAAGCATTGAGTGAGCAGTTTTTGGTTTATTGCTATTTTTGGATTTTTACCATAATATGTTTTTTGCAGTGATGACCAAAAATGAATATAACTCTAGGTCTGCTGGTCGAATCGTAATGAAATTAGTGTCTATCACCATGTTTTCCAGGTTGGGCTTTCTGAATATGCACTTCAAATTTAGCTAAAACCGATACTTTTTATGATATTTATGTTTTAGCCCTTTCATTGCTCAGCCAATTTTGCATGGATGCTGAAAAAAATTTTTAAACTTTTATCTGGTTTGCATCCATGGAAGACATGTCTGTGTTTACAAAAATGTTGTTCTCAAGACCAAGTTTGATGAAGCCTTCCTGCAAGGTATCCCAACGTTTTTACTCCTGCATCCTTCAAAAAATATTCTGTTCTTAAGTCACACCACTACATTTCATGAATAAGAACTGGCTTTGAAACGTTTCGAAAAGAATTTAAATATGTAGAGAAAATCAGACATATGCACAAGAAAGATTGAAACAGCTTAGCATTAACATTTTGATTACCCCTACAAAAAATAAAGACTTGGTTCAAACATGTACAAAAAAGTAAAATCAATAGGTGACCTCCAAAAGTTTGCTAATGTATTTCACTTCAATGACTCATTTTGTTCCTGTTTATTGTTTATGAGTTTTTGGAAAAGTGACACTATGTTGCTGATAGTCAGCATCTTAATTGACAAGGACTGCTAAATCCTGACTTGCATAGGTATGTTGTTGCAGTTGGAATGTGCACAGATAGTGCAGTTTGTTGCTTGCTGCCACAATGTGTAGCTTTGCACACTTGATGCTCAGACTTGCACACTTCATCCTAATTGTCATAAATGCATGAGTTGGTGGATCTCTCAAGCTGTTGTCATATTGTGTGACCTCTGATGATTTGCCATGTCAAATTGACTAGCTTACGGTTAGAGCCCAAGAAAAAGAGCATTACAATCATGAAAGCAAAAATCTACTTGATCAATTGCAATTACCCACAGAGGTTATGCACTGTCAAAATTTTAATGGTACAGATAAGAAGCATCTAAAAGAAATAGAAAATTTGTATGCAGCACTGACCAGTGCTCTGCTTGCTGCTACTTCCTCCGGATTTAAAACATTAGGTTAAAAGAATGCAGGTAAATTTGACATTTCTGGCTGGAACTCGGTGGTCAAATCAAAACATCAAATTGCAAAAGCAGCCTTCAGGCTATGGGTAAACTTCAATAGACCCAAGACTGGTGGCATACACAGGAACTCGCTTAAAACAAAAAAGATTTCAAATATTCATTGCGGCAATGCCGCAAAGATGTTGAAATACATAAGGCCAATGGCCTTGCAGCTGCACTACAGGCTGCTAAAACCAATAAGACATTTTGGCAGAAATTCAACAGCAAAACCAGATCTCCATCACTACCAACATTGCTTGGTGGGGTAAATGGTGGTTCAGAGATTGTTACAATGTGGAAAGATCATTTGAAGGGAATTAAACTCAGAAAACTCAGCCAATGAGTCTACAGCAGCGTTTCTTAACCTTTTTCATGAAATTATTTGAGAAACTAATTCAAAGAAAGGTGCCAATGTGTTTTGTGCGCCTACTGAAACATTGGGACAAAGAACAAACGATGCAAATTAAATGGGGCAAGCATTTTTCTGAACCGTTTCATGTGTCTAATGGGGTTAGACAAGGGGGAGTACTGAGTCCATACATGTTTGCTGTTTACTTAGATGATTTGTCCAATGAATTAAACAACATTAAAGTAGGGTGTTATATTGGTGATGTCTTATTCACACTTTTGGCGTCCGGCTTCTTTTGAGGATTTTCGCAAAAAAAAAACGCCTCAACCAGCTATGTCCAACCCAAATGGCTTACTGAGCCAAAAATTTTGTCACTACCTCAACCAGGGCCGCACACTGAATA
>Ga0210059_1013635_pt1 | contig 12131 bp, 11 predicted proteins | sample Ectturendosymbi2_FD_188042 | JGI IMG/M metagenome (GOLD analysis project Ga0210059, IMG submission 188042) | Ecteinascidia turbinata endosymbiont from Florida, USA - Sample 2 (SPAdes) (version 2) | ecosystem: Host-associated > Tunicates > Ascidians > Unclassified | place: Key West, Florida...
ATTGTGCCATTGTATTCTCATTTGCTCTAATGTTCGCTAATGGTTGGTTTACTGCATGCGATGGCTTTTATGGTGCTTCTGCTTATTGGCTGAGTCATATGAAACAATAAACCATTACCATTACCATTGTTAGCACTGTAAGTGTCTAGGCTGCTTCGGAGTCCGAGGAAGATTAATTTTGTAGTGAAGGTTTAGCATTTAACTGAGTCAAGAAATAAGCAAATGAAAAAAACTTTTTCCGTGACGATTACAAGAAGGAATTCGAGATGCACGAGTTTCTTTCTAAGAATAAAACATTGCTGAAGCAAATCGTGCCTAGAGATGAATGTGCAAATATATGATAGGCTACAATGCTAGCCGTGCAAACAGAAACAATATCACCAACTGTTGTTTCATTTTGGGTAGGAAATACGAATTTTCCCCAGTCGTCCTTATTTTTGGTTCTATAGATCGATGTTAGTCCTGAGTATAAATTTATGACTGTTACTTTATACTAGAAAGAAATTTGGCCGAGTACCACCTTGTTGAAACAAACGAAGATAATAATTAGCAATGTGTTACTAGCGTAATGAAGCTAGTTGGCAGTGTAGCAGTGCAGCAATTATATTTATATTCTGATTACTATACAAATAAGGTATATAATTTTTGACGAGGGCCACAGGCGCTAGGGGGCAAGGGCGCAACCAGCTGATGTTTTCGGGGGGGAAGTGATTGTAACTAGTTGTTGTACCTAACAACCACACATACTTTTAAAAATTTGGTGGTGGGAATTGTCCGGTTGCCCTCCTGGTTGCCGACCTGCTAGAGATGAGGGACCTGTCATGTTTTACGACCCAGATCCAGCCTGAATTTGTGAAACTCACTCTAAGTCCAACCATTAGTCTTAAAAATTTAATAAGTGTTAAGTCCAAGTCCAAAAATTAACAAAATAAAGTTTTTTAACAACAAAAATGCCGCAGTTTTTTTCCATTCACTGCATCTAAATCCGGTTCTAATCCTGAATTTTTAAAGCGATTTACAGTCCCGATCCAATCCCAATTTAAAAAAATTCGTGATATTTCGGATCCAGTCCAATGCTCATCTGTGGCTGCTAGGGGGGCCCGATATCGATCTTTGCCCCTTGGTAAAATTTCTATCGGAGGCCCTGCCTGCTGGTCTCAACTTTGAAAAATGTGTAGATTGCGCGAAAGCTAGAGAGAAGATAATATCATGAAACGCTGCTAAAAAGAAGATATTTTACTTCCTTCCAGCCACCACAAGAATATTTTATGTCGATCTGTTGCTAGAACAACGAAGAAGGGAACTCGGTAAGGTCTTAAAATCCTATTAAATCGTGCTAGTTGTGTTTCAAACGCTTGGAACAATTTATGTGAACAACATCATTGTGAAGTTAATTTTTTTAATGTTTAACCAAGCTGAAGTACACTGAAAAGTTCAATTGGTTGAGATGAAAGCAAGAAGTCGGTCTTATAAATTTAAAATTTCCCATACGGAAAAAATTCGGTTATCACAAAATATGTGCGTGACAGGAAACGGTACAGACTCCGCCAGAAACGCAAAAAAACTCAAGCGATGTCTGAGGAAACTTATGACATAATACAGACTAAGTCCTTAGACTGAGCTTGATCAACATGAGAAAAAATTATATCTGAGTTTTGCACTGACATCTACCTGGGGAAGATCAGGCGAGAACTATGAATGGCACAACGTTTACCAACATGTTAGGAGAGAAGAATGGTGGGATGAAATGATCAATTCTTACCTGACAAGTTAAAGGAACTAATACACTGTAAACCTAATATACATAGTTGTATTTTGTAGCAGCCGACGTCAAGGTACTTTGCCCGAGCCTACAGAGACGTTTGGTTAATGAAACAGTTAAACATTTGAAAAGACATTATTCATGTTATAACAAAATTGTGCGACAGGTTTTTGCTGAGCTAAGCAATGCTTGTCTGGGAATGTAATTGAGCAATACGGAAACCATCTCTACAAATAAAACGAAGGCGTTGTTATCGGTGACAATCATTCAGTTTCACAGGCTAATATTAACGTGCTAGCATTTTGGAAGAAGCCGAACTTTTCCGAAAATTTATTGATGTTATAATTTGGACTGTAGATTCAGAATCCACAAATATTGGTATAAGATCAACTCTTTATACTGTACAAATCTCTAATGAATTCCAGCTTACTCTTCGACAAATTTGCACTAAGAATGACAATGGATCCGCAGATTTTCTTATCTCAACCACTGTATTATAGTTTGCAGCACCTTTCATTTTGTTACAATTACAAAAGACTCCGTGAAATCCAAGTCTAATGGACGAAGGTTAATTCATGGTACATCACATCATCCTCCATCAGCTTTTAAGTTGATTCTACTTGGAGAAGCAATAAGACCATACGGCCTCTAAATGAAACAACTGAAGACTACCTCGCAAGCCTGACTCAACTACGGAATATAGCAGAAAAATCGAGGTTTCCTGGCAACATGACAAATGACATGACTTCGCTTGTTTCCGCGCAGGAGAATAATCTCCATCTCCGAACCCTCGCAATTATAAAAAGAATTGTGGCATTCGGCCAAAATTTCATCCATATATCTCTTTCGTCTTTCATAGAAGGAAAAAGACTTGAACAACAAAGTTATGATTACATGCAAAAGATTTACCAACAGTTGGTCAACATCTTACAAACCTCAGAGCACTGCCACACAACTAATCTTCAAATCAGCAACGAGGATGGTCAAGTCATGCGGACGCAGCGCTTTGTGCGGCAATTTTGGCAAACATAATAAAACATGGTCCCTGAAGTGACTGCCCTGCAGTCAAAACGGCAATTGTTTCGTTTGCGGCAAGTACTGACTTGCTCCAATCGTGGGATTTATAAAGTCACGTTTACTTTATGCGGGTAACAGTATGTTGGAAAGACTTAATAAATTCTCGAAACGTTGTAGTTCACACCGCACTTCGTGGACTACATCTGATTTATTTGCTGAACACGAGCAGGTGGCATTTCAGAGCATGTGTTTCCAGACATTTGTGAATATAAGTGGCTAAAATATCAATGGCAGTAAACAGAGTTAGAGAATGATTTTACTTCATATCAAATGACGTACTTAACCTTGGTTTAGCGTATTGTTCCTATCTTTCTTATGTTTTGTCGCTTTAGCAGGGCCGGATTAAGGGGGGGCAACGGGGGCAATTGCCCCGGGCCCCCCGCTGCAAGGGACCCCCCGTGATGAAATTGATTTATTCCAAATAAAATACTCGTTTGAAAAATTTTTGTGGTTCAGAACCGATACAAGAATACAACTCTATATTATATTCCTATGCTGCGTTAAATATCAGGGGCCCTCAACAGCAACTGATTTCTCTGCAAGTTTGACTGTCTTCCAGTTTTAGTAATCGCTACTGAATAGCCTATAAATATTTTCGGTTTTGTTCCATGCAAATATATTTGGTTTCGCTGGTAACGTTTTCCTAATAATCGTTCTTTTGGCATGGGTATGACTTTCTACTCGTGCATCACGCCTATTGCACAAATGCCACGAAAACGTGTTCTATTTATGTGCTAAAACTAGTGGTTGCTGACTGCTGTTTCGTAATCAGTGTTGCCACTAGGTTCAGTCTCGTTAACATCAGATTGTTGCCTTCTTCAACATCAGATAACATAAGATTTTTACGCTGCAATTTCATAGAAGCTAAATGCTTCTATTAACGAACCTAACAAAGCGCGAGTACCCCCGTTGAATCCGAAACAGAGCGAAATATCGCCATTAAATGGAGAAGTCGTTCATAATTTAATTTACGTAAAATGTTAGTCTCAACGCAACGAAGAGAGCTTTTTTTGTTTGAAACTATAACCAAACACATTAGGGTGAGAGATTGATGAAAGGAACTTAAAAATCATGAATCTAATTATTTTCGTCCTAATTAAACGAGAGGAAATATGGAAAACAAAAACAACCCAGTCAACATCAGATTTGTCGACAAAACATCAGACATCAGAAACTTATCTGAAAACATCACATCTGATGCCATGTTAATATATCAGAAGTGGCAACACTGTTATCAATGATCCCGAAATTCTGGTGCAGTCTCGAAGTAACCGCTGCCGAACTGCACCTTCGTTTCGTCATAAAGTGTAACTTGTGGTGGAAACGCACTTTTCTTCCCATTGTTACTATCATTGTGTTACATCATAAACATACGAAGCTATTGAAGCCATTTACGCAACATGTTATTGCGTGGTCTGTCAGAAAAGGTTTTAATCAGTCAGTTCGTAGAACGAAAGAGCAGAAAACAAGATTGCAGTCATGGGCGTTCGCAGGGGGGGAAAAACGGGCATTGTCGCCCCCCTGGAAATCGGAACTAAGAAGCAAAAATTTCTAGAAAACGTAAAATCAGCAGTATAATTCCGATTAGTTGGGTTGATTCTTGCAGTGACAGTTTGTTTGCCGATATGACACTCACACTGCACAACAGTCAGTTCACTGTTCTGGTGTCATGTAGTCATTAAATTGCAGTTTACTTAATTTACTCCTTTGGCTGCAAATGCAGGTTGCAGGTTGGCTGCAAATGCAGGTTGCCTTTGGCTGCAAATGCAGGTTGCAGGCAAATGCAGGTTGCAAATGCAGGTTGAGAAAGACAGGAGCGAATGTTCTGCTATTAGCCTTTGTTGCGTCACAAGAACATGGCAACAATCTCTTTAAAGGTTCACTTCAAGTTACGATAGTAGCCGTTTTGCAGCATGTTATGTAACTGCTGAACGCAGACATCTTGGCAGGCAATGCAGCGAGACAGCGACTGCTAATAATGGTAAGCCACGTCCGTTCATACCAATGGTGGGGCAACTGCGACATATTTTGTGTGGCTCTTCTAGATAAATAGCAATATCTCAAATTGACAGAGTTGCTACATCATATTTAACGTTTGTTTCATTTATCAATGTGTTTACGGCTACGCGAACTCGTAAGGCAGAGGCGGATCCGGTCAGTAAACTCTGGGGAGGCGATTTCAGTAATATTTGCTGGTCAAGTCTCATAACGGCTTCGCTACTGTAAGAGAGATGACGTATACTTCACAACACTGCTGTGACAAACAATGGACGGCAAAATGGCCTTATATCGCGAATGTTGTTTTCCGGATTGTAAAAATTATGATGAATGAAGTTGCTTTCGCAGGTTTTTAGGGGGTCATAAGGTTAGTTACCAGAGAGCCTACGCGAATTGATAACAAAGATAGTGAACCTAAAGCTCAAGTTAGGCTACTTAGGTTCCTAGAAGAAAATTAAATTTTTTCGAAGGCGCACATTGTCAAAAGCATTCTGCCATTGTCCCAATGTCAGAATGAGAAAGAAACGAATGCTTTTCGCGAAGAGGCATTTGCAGGGCCACAAAGTGGAAGAATACAAAAATAAATTGGAGCACAACTGGAGAAGCTCCAAGCCAGATTTGACCATTTCCAAGAGTTAAAACCATGCGTTTCGTTCCTTATAAATCCATTCATCGTTAACGTAGTCAGTGATAACTATCCAGTTCGCCAACCGTTTGTCACAAACTTGTGTGCTGTAGAAACGAAACTGACTGGCTCTAAAAAAACTTTAGTCAATGCCATTCTACACTTAATTTCTGGCCACAGGTTCCAGAAAATACCCACAATTTAAAAGACCTGGGTACAACTCATTTCTGTATCCAGCACAACATAATGCTATGACTTTCTTCTCCGTAATGAAGTTCGTAAAACCAAACCATCATGCAACCCCAAAAAATAAACTTTTGGGAGAATTAATTTTCACAGCAATAACAAGGTATTGTCCAGATTTTCGGGTACTACAAAATCAAACAAAAACTTAATAGCGACAATTACTGCACATACTTTCATGTAAAACTTGCATTCTTTACCGTATTTGTGTAGACACTACAAACTGGATTTGCGGCTCGCTGGCGTTTTTGGCCTTCTGCAAATGGCTCTTACATTGAACAAGTTTGCCCACCCCTGGTCTATACTACGTGCAAAGAAACATGAGTGAAAAAGAAGCATTGCTGCTAATAAAGCGCATTTTTTGCAATTAATGCCCCTTTTAAGTGCGCAACTGCGCAGTACCACCAGACCATTTGCGCAGTGAAACCTCATATCGCGCACTTGCAGCATTCCAAAACATTGGAAAAACAATAAAGCAAGGGATGCTATTTCAATTAAATATGTATTTTGTTCGTATGTTGATAAAATTTTACACTTATTCCAATAATTCACACACTTTTTAATTCATTTGGAACTCTGCTACCTCAATCTTTAAATATCCATGCTCACTAAAACAAACATTTTCTTAGTGTAAAATTTTCTTAGAGGGAAAACACTGTATGCAACTGTTGCCGTAACAATGGGCATTTTCTTTGTGGTGTAGAAAGAGTGAAGCGTTTTGTGTGCGTCCATTTGCGTTGCATCGTCAACAACCTGAAGAGGGTAAGCAAAAGGTCGACTTTGCCCCCCACTGGAAAAATTTCTGCGGGCGCCCATGATTGCAGCGTTTAGCTTGAGCGATGCCGAAATCTGTAATGCCATCAGGAGCTATGAAAAGCTCAAAGTTTCTAGGAAGAAAAAGCGCAAAGATCTGGCAGTGTTAGCTAAAACGCAGACTGTGAAATATATTTTTTTAGTAAAAATACAATCTAGTATTTACTTCTCGCAGCTAACTGTATGTACATTTGAGTAAACACATTCTCGACTACCGGAAAAAACAAACGGGAACCTCGCGAATCAGCGAAAACATAACTTTGACAAACGATGACGTCATGAATTACGTCATAGGGGCCCTCCAGTAAAAATTGCCCCGGGCCCCCCTCCCTTTAATCCGGCTCTGCGCTTTAGGCGTTTTTCGTATCCAATTTCTTTTTGTCGTTTCGGTTTTTTTTCATTCCCGGCGTTTTTGGCTGCTATAATATGCGCTTATTTGTTGGTTTTGACCTCCACTTTTTACTCTTCTACGGCAACTTCAGTTCTGTGGTATGTTTTTCACGCAACCATCGCCTTCTATTCGCAATAGGAATTGTTTAAGTAGATCTACCTGTTCTTACTTCAATTTGGGACTGAATATGCCGTTGATGGTGAAGTCGATTTTCCTTAGATTGCTGTACATTTCATAAATGCAGTTTATAAATTGGTCTACTTCGAAGCATGGGCGTCGGAAAGATTTTTTCCAAGGGGGTCACTAGGGGCTTTTGCAAAATTATTCTAAGGGGGGGCAAAAGTGGTAAAATTTGTTTTTTCCCACTCGAAATCAAGAAAATAACTTTTTTTGCTAATATTTTCAAAATCCAGGGGGGCCAAGGAACCCCCTACCCCCTTGCGACGCCCATGCTTCGAAGTCATCGCAGCACAGTATAACCACTATGGCGTCATTTATTGCGTGTGCTCATTATTTTTGTGTTTCATCAAAGTAATTGTGTATGCTTTTCTACTACCGCCATATTTTAGTCTTTGATTCTGCCATCGGCCTTCCACCAATGCTGTATTCACGGCAAAAACAGCTGAGTGGCCCAACGGTCACGTCGCAACACCACAAGTTCCGTTTGTGCCTGAAACGCATAGTAAACGGTGATTGCATAATTGACGCCAATGCACCACCGTTGGCAAATGCAACAAAATATTATTTCTGAAAGCGAGAAACAAAATGTGAAGGCACTGTACCTGAGTTTGCCCGTTCAGTGTTTGCATAGGTGTCACAAATCGAAAGATTCTGTCCTTTCTGCAACTCACGTTGTTTCATAGCAGTTGCCACTAGGTTTAATTTCAAACAATTGTATTGTATTCATGAGCGTCCGCATAAATTTTTCCTGGGGGGGAAACGTCAACATTTTGCTAATTCTTGTCAGGTTGCTGACGATGCAATGCAAATGTACGTTCACGAAACGTTTAGCTTTTTCTACACGTCTACACTACAAAGAACACGCTCCACCTTGCAACAACAGCAGGGCCGTAACGAGGGGGAAGGGGGGCGCAATTCCCCGGGCACCGAATCGCTATGGGGGAGCCGACGAGTCCCAACAATAACACAAGTACTTTTTCTATACAGTACATTTGCTTCCGAAAGACGCCAGGGTCGAACATGGGGGCGCCAAACTTGCTTAGTGCCCCGGATGCCATCTAACAGCGTTACGCCCCCTGGACAACAGTCACAAAAATGCGCTTGTTTGGCAGCCATAACCAGGTATATTACGATAAGTTTCACCATACACTATCTGCAGATTTTCAAAGCAAGGTACTTCTTTTCACCGACGTATTTTGGCGAAACCACAAATTATGACGTTATTTTTCTTCGCAAGACTTATCACCGTCACGTAGAAGCAAGAGCTGCAAATTTCTGGGATCTCCTCCAAAGCGATCAGCCACCTTTCGATAAAACCTTGCTTGTCTTGGCTGACTTTTTACGGGAAACGCTCACACATAAGCCTGACAAGTAGGCTATATTGACAGGACTACCGGACAACTTACTGAAGTTAGAATACCATGCGGGCTTTAAAAAATTGAGCAATGAATTATGAAAAGTCGCCACAGTAAATGTAGCTTTACACTCAGTGCTCACAAGTCACAAATAAATCTTTATGATCAAGACTTATTCCACAAGCACTTGCAAAATAAAAAGCATCTTCCTACTAACGTTAGATGTTGCTGCTGACCCTTCCTGTTGCAACTGAATAATATCAAATTTAGTGTAGGATAAGGTGGCAATTAACATCAGATGAAAGTTGAAACACTTTGAGACGATGCGCAGGTCGGACTGTGAATACTGGACAACAGTGTGTAGGAGGTGGGGGTGCAGGCGCACCCCAAAAAGTTTTGATTTGGTCAAAATCCAGGCAAAATCGATAGAAATCTGGGCAAAATCTGTGAAAATCTTCGCAAACTCCATGAAAATCTGGGCAAAAATGGCGCACAACGTGGTGTGATTTGAAAAAATGGCGCCCACCATTGGCATCACATGAAGATCTTTTTTGGAGGTTATACCAAACGTTTGGGGAAATCCGGGCTAAAACCCTTAGCACCCCCAAAAATTTGCCTGCTCCTACACCTATGCTTGACAAGAAGGTAATGGGAAAACATTGATGAAAATGTTAACGTTGCACATAATTGTGGTTGAACCGTCACAAATACATGTTTAATCATCACAAATAAATATCTAGAATAAATGCTGTTGTTCTTAAACATTGTCTATGGCAGGGGTGTGCAACCTGTGGCCCGTGGGCCAACAGCAACCCGGGAGCTGACGTTTTATGGCCCGCGAAAAAGTTCAGATTTTAAAGCAGGCAGTACTGTTGTTACAGAGTATTGCCCATCGTCTGTGATAAGCCAGTAAGTTGTCTAACCCGCAGAGCTTGACACTCGCAGCTGTGGCCGTGGACCAATCTGGTTATGCGCATTTGGCCCGGCAATGCTGCGTGGTTGCACACCCTCGGTCTATGGCGTAATTGCGTAATAAAAAGACTTTGAAACTGAAATCGTCCTTTGCTAAATATGAGCTCCAAGGTATATAAAATGTATATCACCGCCATATTCATGCGTTTCGTTTTTAAACTGTGCAAAAAAATCTACGATATTCATTACAGGCCACGGCTGATGCTGCAAACAAGGATAAGTTATAGTTGTAGCTAGCACGCAAGTGTTATCCGAGAGAAATTTTAGCGATGGTCTTGAAATAGAAGCCTACATCATGATTAGTTTGGATACAGCAAACTGATGCCTCACAAACAGCTGCGAAAAGCATTACTCCTTGTTTTTACTTGCGGTTCGATACAAGTTTGTGTTTCATTATCACCAATTTCCACACGGAGTTTAAACCTCGTGAAAGTCAGCCATGATATAAATTCTCTAGCATTTACTGTTTACACAACGTTTGATTAATCATGGGCAATTCATAAACCACTGCTTTGATCAGGTTCCACTAAAACAGATATGTCCAACCTGCGGGCCGCATACGGCCCAATCGAAGGTTTTGTGCGTCCCAGTTTAGGTTTTCTCTAAAGCAGGGGTGGGCAATAAGCGGCCCGCGGGCCACATGTGGACCGCCGCATCGTTTTCAGTGGCCCGCGAGAGCATTCAGAAAAAATCCTTAAATCTGAAATGTCCTCCAGCTTAGTGCTGAGGCTAACTTGTCAGAGACTTGCTTTTATTTCCATTAGAAGGACGATCCTCCGCTAAAAACGGGCTTCCAAAAGTGGCCCCTAAGCCAAATTAATTGCCCACCCCTGCTCTATAGTATAATTTGACATTCGTGATGCAGGTGGTCCTCAGTGCCACTTTATCATATCTGTACTGCGTGCTGGGCGATTTCCATATGTCACTAACACCTTGGTGCCAAACGTTTTGCTAGTTTTCTAATTTCTGCCCTTTTTCCATTCGCACTAAACGTGCCTAGGAAATCTCACCTACGGTGTGGTTAAAGGTACAGTATCAAACAGATGTTACCAGTGCAGTTAGGCGCTTTTACTACATTAGCTTAACAAATTTGGTTTGCTAAGATCAAAGTAAGTCATTCAATATGCGGCTCTCATTAATATGTCATTGAATATGCGGCCCGTTTAAGATAGTGACATAATTTTTGGCTCATTAAGCAATTTCGGTTGGGCACAGCTAAAATAAAAGATGAAGTAGGATAGGTTCTTTAAGCAGTTTCGTTGATTTCCACTGAAGTATTTCTGGTTTACATATAAAACGTTTGATTAACCTGAAATTTTGTAGTGCAATTTTTGGAATTGGGGGGGAGCAATTGCCCCCATTGTCCCCCGGCTACGCGCCTGCCAATGGAACAACCCCTTCCACGGGTCCCATCAACAGCCATTTTTGAAAAAGTGTGCGATTCTACACTGCATCTCAAACCTATCATCACAAATTTCTCAGAGACGTTTCTTTGACTACTAACCTATCCTGTGAAACTTTTATAATTTTCTACATTGCAATTATGACATACAAAGGAATTGCTAAACGATTGCAAAATATTTTACTTTGATGATTCCAAAACAAAAAAATGCTTAAAATTTTGTCAGGTCGACAAAGCTTGTCCTTGTTAACAGAAAACACTGTTGTCCACAAATATAATATTCACAACCGGATAGCAAAAGAACATGGCCACTAGCTGGGGAGTAATGTAAATGTTTCTTCGGTCCCCGTGTTCCATGGTCCGGCACTTCATCTACGCTTTTGCGACTAGGGTATTTTCAGTTTTATGAAACCAAAACTAGTGCGTCGTGCTCAGTTGTTCACTATCAAATGATATACACCGGAAATTTTACCTGTAAGCTTTTAGGAACTATCTTTCGTTTTAGGCAGCGATGGAGATAATTTGAATGATTCATGTGGTTTAAAAATGCATTCCCCCACTCATGTAATGCAAGTATTGAGAATCCCAAGGTTATTTTTAATTTCATGTAGCTTATTGAGGAAAACGTTCCAAGTCTGCTCTTTCATGACTGTTCGTAACAAGTTGTTTTGAAAGGGTCCACGTAAGCCCATACAAAGACAACTTGTTACGAACAGTACCTGAGAGTTGTGTGATGTGTAGGCCTGCTCCTCCATGCGGTTGATTTTGATCCAATAGATTAGTGGTTCTCAACGTTTTCGCTGAACGGAGACAAATCCAGACTTACAACTTTGCTAGAGGGCCGCACTAAAGAAATTCTAACACAAGTCAATTGACCATAGGCGTAGCCAGAGGTCCATGCCCCACCCCCGAATTTGTGGAATATCTAGTCATTTTGTGCTTTGAGAGGTGGTATCCCAAACAAAATACTGTTGCCCGCCTAAATCAAACATTTTGGCCAAAAAAAAACTTTGGGCAGGCTACGCCAGTGTAATTGACACGTTTTGTCTCAGCAGAACGAAGTCTGTTACATAAAATACAAGCAGTTTTATTGAAAAACTGCTGAGGGCCACACAAAAGATGCTTGTGAGCCGCACGCCGCTCTTAAACTAGTGGTTGAGAGCCACTGGACTAGCTGGGTTTGTTGAAGATTTGTTTGGAGATACGACATCGTGAGCAAATAAAAAATTATTGCTCAAAAATATGCATTAAATCCAGGGTGCTACACTCACTCTGTCTTGAAATCAGGGTTTCTAACACATGTATTCAAAAGC
>Ga0210059_1013636_pt1 | contig 12131 bp, 6 predicted proteins | sample Ectturendosymbi2_FD_188042 | JGI IMG/M metagenome (GOLD analysis project Ga0210059, IMG submission 188042) | Ecteinascidia turbinata endosymbiont from Florida, USA - Sample 2 (SPAdes) (version 2) | ecosystem: Host-associated > Tunicates > Ascidians > Unclassified | place: Key West, Florida...
TGTGGTAAAACTGTTGTGGTAGTTTATTGCATTTTTCTAGAACAGAATTTTGTTGTAATCGTAATGGTTATAATATCATATGTATTGAAAAAAGAGTAGGAAGGGGTCACAGGGTGTGTAAAAATACCAAAGGGGGTCACGAACCGAAAAAGGTTGAGAAACACTGCATCAGAATAGAAGGTATGGCCCTCCGCTAAGCACGGTCTTCTTCAAGTGGCCCCCGAGCCAAATTAATTGCCCACCCCTGCCATAGGCCAAGCGCACGAAGCAAATCTTCGAGTCCTTGCAGTGTAAAAACGCCCCAATATCGAGTTCGCAAGTGCGTTCACGAAGGTAAGCCAATGGCGACGAATCGCTCACGCGTCAATCCGATAACAAGTGCAGTGTAAAGTGGGTAACTGAGAGATTGTGTAGAGGTTAGAAAGGAAGCAGTAAACACCACAAAAAACGTCGGTCAAAAGAAAGGAAAACATTACGACGAAATTTGTAATAAGTATGTGCTTTGCAAATGATTTAACTAATTGTTGCTGCACTGACGTTTTTTAGGTTTAAAAACAAAATCTTGCATTCCACGAAGTACAATATACTGGAAGAAATATATTTACCAAATCGTGGTGGAACTTGCTTTTGATAAAGTTAGTTGTTCATAAACATTTTCAAATTTTTCTACTTTGTATGAAGTAATGTTATTTACAGCGAAATCCACAAATAGCCCTGAGGTTGGCGTAGCAGTACAAAATGATGGAAATACGTTTTGCCATACTTGAAGCTGGAGAAGCAACAAAGAACGGTCAAGTGTGTCAAACACTTTCGTGATTTCGAATATTTTGAAATATAGTTGCGAAATATATTTTTTTAAACCAAGATGAGAGCACTATGCAACAAAGAAATATTTTTAAAAATTCGAGCAAAATTCGAACACATTCTTTATTTGTTTTGAGTGGCGTCTATGAACGCTGAACAAAGTAAGCTTGGCTGGAAATAACGCGCTTATTTTTGTTTATTATTTCATGATGTCACGCATAAAACACAACGTACAACGATCATCCGATGAAATTCGGATCTGCATGTCGTATTTAGCTGCTGCAAATTGAAACAGCTAGATTTTACAATAAATATGGGACTGAAATTACCAAGGAAGATCACACGTGTGTGTTTTAAAGACTCAGGCTGTTTAATCAGACTGAAGCGCTTTTGAAGCTGTGATTGTTTGCCGGTAACCGAACCGTTAGATTTTTAAAATCTTAAACAGAAACGAAACCGTAACCGCCTTGATAAGGAAAAGCCGGTAAATTTTTTTCTACCGGTTCGATATTCTGGCTTTCAAATCAAAAGCTTTCTGGCAATTTTGCCCAGCAAATGCGTTGTTTTCGAATGGACAGCTACGCATGTGTCCCCAGATGTTGCGGTTATGCTTGAAGCAAGGGCGGATCCCGATTGGGCGATCCACCCCCCTAAAACCTACGAAAGTAACGTTTTTCACCATGCTTTTGTAAAATTCGGAAATCAGCATTCGCGATTTAAGGCCATTTTGCCTTCCATTGTTTTGTCACAGCAATGCTGTGAAGTATGCTTTATCTCTTAAAGTAGTGAACACGTAATAAGACTTGACTGCCAGATGTTACTGAAATCGCCCATCGCCCCCCCCCTGTACTTACTGACTGGATCCGCCTCTGACTTCAAGGTGTTTGTAGCACACGCAGATGTCGCGTTATATATATAAATAGATGGAAAACGTCTTCAGCTTTACGCTGGTGTTGATGCAAAGAAATAGGTTTGTCTTACACTTGCTTACACACGTAAACTACATAATAAAATTTCATCAAAACTTTGAATTCATTTTAAAGACAACATTTCTATTTACATAAAAGTTGATAAGTTCGTGAGGCAAATACGTGTTTAAAAATCCCTATCTGATGTTTCTTTCTATTGCATTTTATGAGCGCGCTTATATTCGTAGGCACAATAAGGGACTGATTTAATTGGTATTTCTTGTGAAAAGAAAAATACTGGATTTGATATCATCTTCAGAGCGCCCTGTCCAACTTGGAAAGTTGTTCGTGGAGTGGTTGTTAGCCATGCCTTCCCATTCTGCAAAGAGAAGAAAAACGCGTCAAGCAATTTCGAAAGAAATTAGGTTTATGGTATTTTCAACTTATTGACTTTCAAAATCCCCCAAGAATGAAAAAATACTTTTTGTCAGGGTTGAAATAAATCCACAGGTTTTACTCGCGCAAACGCTTTTCGTTTTTATGACATCTCACGTCAGCACAACTTTGCAATATGATTATATCGTATAATATGCTAAAACATGGCATTGCAGTCTAAAACTTCGTAAGTATCAGGGAGACTGTGGTCCTAATCAAAACTGATCCGGCAGGTACACCTCAAGTTAGAGAAAACACCAAACAAATGCATCCTCAATGGAGAAAACACCAAAGTTTACTCAAAATATCTCACGACTTGATTTGAAACCACGTCTTGTTCAAGCACGACCAAGTCAAAACTGGGTTGTTCGACAAAAGTAACACTGTAAGATTCATAGATAGGTGGTTTATTTATGATGCCATGGAAAACTGAATAAGACCATTTGGCTGCTGTTATCCCTATTATCTGATTTATTCCAAGTACTTCGGCGCGCTGACCCTCTCGTAGAAAAATTCTATACTGTTTGGCCAACATGCAGTACTGTTGATGGCATGCCACACAAGTCACCACGTAAACATTATAGTTTTCACATATCATGTTTTTCTTCAGCGGGAATCTTTTATTTTTTGTCAGGATTTGTGAAACAGTTTGGATTGTGCACTTTGATGTTGCCATGGATGACACAACAAAACCATGATCAAAGCAGCATTTTTCGACTGTTTCATACTGGCTATGTCACGCTTTTTGGCAACGCAGAAGCCCCTAATATTTTGAACTAACATAAGAACTATGACAATTTGCTGTGGTTGCTATACAAACAGGCTAGTATCTACAGATTTTCAAAGATTTTTCTCGATATTTCAACATTAACTTTCACGACTTCCCTATACACTCGTTTTCGAGGTTCGCTGTAAACCTCTTGAGTCTCTACTATGAAAAGAAACTTGGTGGACTTTTACAAGAGCCATTGTTTAAAAGCCTGTACTTGCTGTTTCAAGAAAACTACAAGCTTTGCCAGGGGCGGATCCAGTCCGTAAGTTTAGGGGGGGGCGATTTCAGTCACATTTGGCAGTCAAGTTTCAGTTGGCAGTCAAGTGTCTTTCCGAATTGTACAAATTCATGGTGAAAAAAGTTACTTTCGTAGGTTTTAGGGGGGCGATCGCCCCAATCTCCGCCCCCTGGAACCGCCCCTGAGCTATGCAGAAGGTTTGTTGCACCTAAATGAAGTGGGGACTGGAAACTACTCATAGTTTGTGCTCAGTTGTTCTGGCATGATACAGCTTTTGATTAAAGTGAAACTATCGTTGTCGTGGATTTCCTGATAAGGTTTTCAATTTCAAAAAAATCTTAAATATTGTTTGTTTGGGGCAAAACCACAAAAACAGTGTTATTAAGAACTGAACTTCGAATTGCATTATAGGTTTGACAACGCTCGGTTTTGAAGCCTTGGACATAGCATCTGCGCCGACTAAAATTTATGCATTAAATAACTTTAGTGTTGATGATGGCGACAAGTATCCTAGTCAAAGCTAGGAATCCGCAACGCACAAGACTACCAACGGCAGCCACAAGATAAACGCAAATAAATATGAAAGTAGGACAGTTTTCAAGTAAAATAACTGGCAGAACCGTTTCAACCTGAAAAATCTCCACAGAGATTTGTCTTTGCAGATTTTGATCCAACACAACTTGAAAAGGCAGCTTTGTCAGTAAGCACTCTAAATTGTAAAATAAATTGTGTAAATTAGGGCAGTATGTTCACGTAAAACAGTTATTCACGCGTAATAGCAACGCTCTAAGTTTTTCGCATAGCATATGTAATGGCTAATAAAGATAAAGAAAATCCACGCAAAAAGTAATCAAGAAAATAATTTCCAAACAAAGCAAATGCGGAAAGTTATCGCCATAAAAAATTTTTATAAAACTTTTAAAATGTAGTTGATGAAGATCTTTTTGGAGACAAAATATAAGCTAAACTGTGTTTTTTCTAAACATAACGCACTTTTGATTACCTGACACCTGGACAAAATGCCACTGATTCTTTGAAGCTGTGTACTGGTCGAAAATGAATAAATCCAGGTTGGACATCATTCTTCCACAAGAGAGGAACTCTGGACCTCACGGCGCTCTGGCTTCCATTGATGAAAGTCACTGGAACACTGATGCCCGAGCTCAAAGGTTTGTAATGAATTGCACCTAAACCAGGTTTCGTACTTCGTAAACCAATCGGAGGGCAATCCCGCGCAGCAAGCATAAATATACAACGCAGTGCTTAACAAGGTCCGTCAATATTTTCAGTTAAAAAAAATAAACACATTGCGAAAACCAGCCAGACTCAGCGAAAACCAGCCAGACTCAGTGATTTCAGCATTTGTCACTGTAACGTGTAAAGCGCGCGACGTCCTTTCCCACGCTTGGACCTTGGATCAATTCGAAGTGAAAAGCGCGTATACTTTCACTTGCTTACGTCTGCGACTCTCCATTCCACACATTCTTGCATTTTTAATATCTTGTGTAAATCAGATGCCTTTACCTACCACTTTCGCCACATTCTCTGCGTCACTCGCCAGCCAATTGAGCCTTACAGACCTGTTCAAACCCTTTAAAGATGGGGAAAGTCTTTTAGTTTAGATTTTTGAAAAAGTGGAAAGTTTTGGATTTTGTTTCTTTTGTAAGTGACGTCATAATTGGGGAGGTTTACATATTTTTGGCGGAGGTCATCGGGCTCTGGTCACCAACCCCAAAAGCCAAATTTTGTTGTGTCAAGCTTTTAGTGGAAAGTGAGGTTTAATAGAAGTCTTTGGAGCCCTTGATTGGCCATCTAGTGTTTCTGGTTGGCGAGTTACGGCAAAAAAACAAAAACTGGGTCATTTGCTTTTTACTCTGTGTAGAAGGGACGTTGAAGAGAAAACCCTTTGAGCCGGTGGGTAAAATCCAACCGTCTAGAAAGCTCCAGCTGGTTCGCACTGACGTTCGCGGACCGATGAACACGGAGTCTTTAGGTGGACACACGTATTTCGTTACTTGCATCGATGATTTTACTCGATGTTGTAAAGTTTATATTATGAAGCAGACGTCCGAGGTACTTGACAAGTTTAAACAGTTCGAAGCAATAATGACCAATGCCGGTGGCTTTAAAATTGCTAAAATACGGTCTGATAATGGTGGAGAGTACATCTCGCATGCATGCCTTTCAGTAATACATGAAGGAAAGCGGTATTCACCATGAGTTACGTGCCATCACCAAAATTGGATTGCAGAAAGGTTCAACCGCACACTTGTTGAAAGTGCACGAACTATGGTTGCTCATGCTGGTGTGGCAAAGATGTTTTGGGCAGAAGCTGTTGCAATATGCGGCAGTTGCAACTTGCAACTGCTGCATATTTGCGAAACAGAGAGCTCATGTCCCCGATAGTGAAAGACGCAAGTTAGCTAACGGCCGAAAGGTTATCAACTGTATGATGAAGAAAAGAAGAAAGCATGTATCCTTCAACGAGTATCCTTCAGCGTCTCCTCCACCATGTATCCTTCAACCAGGTGTTCGGCCATTAACGTGATCGACGGGAAGAGACGCCAGTAGATTTGAATTCAGTGGGAGCTGAAGATCTTCAAAAGAAATCATACGATTTCAAGGAAGAAGTTGTTGCTGAACCTCTTTGACGCTGGAATAGAGTAGGGGTGGGGAACCTGCGGCACGCGAGAACATTTAATATGGCCCTCATTCGAATTTTCGTTTTCCAAGCTGGAGGATAACACCGCGTCAAAACGAAACTCCATGATAAGCGGACACGTAGACAGTAAGTCAAAAGAAGACTCCATCGTTCCGTGACATGGTTTGCACTCCTTATTTTCTTTTGGAAGATAAAGGTAGAATTTTAAGATAAAACTAGTTAATTTTTGCGCTCCGCCAATTATATTCCACATTTCATGCGGCCTGTAATAGTAAATAGGTTCCCCATGCCTGGAATAGAGAAAGGCGTCAGCCTGTGAGATACGGTGTCGATGAATATGCTGATGTTGAACAGCATGTGAAAGGGAAGCTACTGCACATCTGCACAAAAGTTCAGTTCGTCACCCCATCATTGCGCAGCAGCGCAGAAATAACGCTCGTCAGGACTGGCTGCAAGTGATGGAAGACTGTCATTGATAGCGTTGCAGATGAATACGGACAATTGTTGTGTTTGAAGCGACGTGGCTTCGCGCTTAGAGAACGCGAAATTTATACGTATGTGATGTGCCTCGTTTGCTTGCAAATTTTTTTGTTAGGATGTGAGGGCAAGATATGTCCGCTTTTCGCATATGTCTGTTGAACTGTGGACGCCCAATTTTTTGTTATTCGCCGTGTCCGCGTTGCGCTGTGTTCGAGATGGCGCACGCCAGACAGTTGAGAATGCTTACTGTTAAAATCTGAACATTTCTGAAAGTTTAGTTTTGTCGGTTTGTAGTGTGCATGCGAAGAAACCGTCAATATTTTAAGTATGCTTTTGCAAATGTCATTCAAGTGGGAGTATTGGTGTAATGATTGACATTTTTTGTGACGTGCACATTCGTATTGGCAGTGGCGCGATCAATAGTTTTTCAGAGTGCCGCGCGCTTTTCGCTGCAGGATGCACGCTGATTGTTTTGCTCATTACTTGTGCGCCTGGTTTCGCCTCTCTCGAGTAATTTCCCAGTTGGACCAGCCCGTGGTCTAGTGGTAATTACGTCCACCTTGGTGCTGGTAGGTCGAGAGTTCGACCTCGGCCGGGTCTTACCAAGACCTTGTAAATTGGCACTGCAGCCTTCTTACCAGGCGCGCGGTGTGCGGAAGAGCTGCAGGGAACACACCCAGAACACAATTTTTACTAAATTCTTCTCCTTCTATAACTATATTAGGTTGTAGAATTATTAAATTAGTTTTGCTAGTGAGAATTTTTACAGCTTACTATTAACGTTAAATTTGATGTATAGTTACGAAATTTCCAAAGCAATTGTGTTATGTGCATTGTTTGAGATCAGCCTGAGCGATTTTCATTTTGACTAATAACATTGGTAAAATAAAATATTAAAAAAGCTCACCATTTTCTAGTCATAATATTGAAACGCTAATAACGCACAGAGTCATGATTTATAATTTATAAGGGGGCCCAATTACAGGTCTCGCACCAGGGCGGTCCATGTTGATCACCATCCAAAATTTATGTTTTGAAGTTGGGTTTGTCAATCAGTCAAAATACAAAACAACGAAAAAGCAATAGAAAACCCGTAAGTATGCAAACCGAATATAAATAAACCTTAAGCAATTGTCATCTTTAAGTAGTTTGTTGGTAAAAGAGATAAAGTGTTTGAGCTGCATTTTTGCGTGAACTTTGAATGAGCCGAGCTAAACAGCCCACCTGCTGCTTTTGGAGACAGCTTACCAGCGTAGGGTCACCTCTACAATGCTGGAACTGCGCGGGTGGTGCTGACGGTTTGAGCTTCATGAAAACTGACGTCTTTCCTTGCGCGTTAATACATACTACACTACACAGTATATTACTCAGGAGCTGTGAAATGTCGCTGGTCATCTTCCTTGGCACACCAGCCGGTTTTATGGCTTCCGCTTTTGCTTAATGGTCTTGCCTTAACCAAGTGGGCGTCTGCTACCGTTTGTTTTCTGCCAGCTTACACAAATTGTTTGTTACAGAAACGACTCTGCTGTGAAACACAAGTTGTTTTGCTTCTGTTATGATGCTACGAACATCATAAATTATTGAGAATAAAAATGTCTGTTGCGTAACTCACTTGCTTTCTTGACAAACGAAAGAAGTACAGCTTCTACTTGTGATTTTGAGATACGTCCAGAATCGAAGGCTCTGCAAATTATGGTATATACATGCATTGTTGTATTTCTAAGAACAATTTCAGCAAAATACAATCGCGGTATCCAGTTAGAATTGCGTTTTAAAGATTTACTAATGTAGGCCTACTTTGCAGATGGTCTGGCACGATAGCAAACATGTTCTTAAAATTCAAAAGCGTTTGCAAAAAGCATAGGCTCTCAACTTTTCAGGGTTTGTGACCCCCTACCTACACCCTTAACAACCTCGGCTCCCTGCCTTTCACTAAACAATGTTTCTACGTATTTACGTTCTGCTATTTTATTCGCGTTCGCGACCCCATAGACGGGTAAGCCGATAAAGACCTCTGCTCTTGGCTCCTCAGCGAATTCCTCGTGTCTTCCCTGAATCACGCCGGCCTCCGATTGACAAACACCGGAAAAAAGTTTTTGCCTCGAAAAGGTGTTGAAATGTTTTCTTTCGAAAAATACGGGATTTTTGGGACATTGATTTGGCCCTTCTGGATGTTTTTTGGCCCGATACTGGCAATTGCTGGTACAATAATTTAATGTCTGGCAAAAAAATGTGGCCTCTCTTTGCCCGCTTGTAAACCCGTTTTGTTACGGCAGTGGTCGAAGGCTATCATAATCATGTTTAATAATGTTACTGTAGCGGCTACAGGCTTTCTTCCCGCAAGGTGCAAAACTCGCCACATCACATATTCTATCCACGCGAAATAAGACGTTCAAAATAATCGAAGAATAGCATCACCTGTTTCTAGATAATAAAGTATATCCAACAAGAGTTCTTTTCAGTGGGGAAAAGTCCACTTGATTTTCTTTCGTTGTCTCTTTTGACCACGTAGCTGTTAGTATTGTATCTCCTGAACCCCACACCTTAAACGCGGATTCTATAGATATATCTCGGTTGTGATGCGAGAAAAAAGTTTGATTCAAAGATCAATCCTACCTGCTTGTTCTCTATTGCAAAGTAAACTTCACACACAGAGTTGATCGAAGAGCTGGTGAAGTACTGATGATAAGCTCGATACTTCACAATATAATTATTTATGCTAAGCACGCCTTGATGAGTTTCGGGAGAGCCTGACGCCGCAAATTTTGATGACACCTGTGATGAACATAGAAACAGAACCGTCGCCACAAATTCTTCAATAGGGGGGGGCTTTACCTGTGTGCAGGGGGGGGCTTGACATTCTAAAATTTGACAAAAACTTTAATTTTTTATAGTGTTTCAAATTGGTGAGGCTTCGAGTTTTGTGTGGAAGAACAAGCTCACCAAATTCCCCGTTAACGACGGGCCTGCATTGAAATAAATGAAATCTTAAATGAAATAATAACCAGGCGACAAAGGCAAGCACAAGTGAAAACCTAAATTGTGGACAACAACCGATCTGATCGATTTCACTGTTCTTCTGATTCCTACGAACAAAAAATGAATATGTGCAAACCATTTTATGAATACTAGTTGAAAATGTCCATATTAACAAACCAGGTAATGATTTACAACCGATGAGGAGAAGTTTTTCATGAGGTTTAAGACAAACACCAAAAACCTCTTCTTCTTGTGATGCTATCTGCTTGTGATTGTATCTCAGTTACATGGCCGGTTATGTCTAAGGGTCTGTAACGAAGTCAACTCTATGTCAAATCCATTGAAAAAGGCAGAAGTACATACCTTAATTGAAAATGTTTCGACTGTCCTATACGAATTTTCAATCCAGGCCAAGGTTGTGAAAGGATGAATGGCTGCATTTGTCACAAAATAATCTCCAACTGGACTTGAAGAGAAATAAAGAATGTAAATATCCTGCCTTCGCAAATGTAGCAAAATTAAAATCCATTTATGGAGCAAGGCTGTACCTTGAAAAATTGGATCCGTACTTAAAATCCTTGATAAGCCTGAAATCAGCGCCAACGGCGGAGATGTCTACCTAAAAATATAGAGACAAATAAAACTTTGTTGCAGTTGAAACGCGTGCATTGGGGCGGCAGTAAGCCATTGGTAGAGAGTCCGCCTCGCAATTGCAAGGTTGGGTGGTCGATCCACGGCCACTGAGTCAATTTCCGTAACCTTCCTTGGGCAAGAGCGTTCACATCAACCGTTCCAGCATGAAGCAAGTTTCAGGCTTCGGCCTGCCATCACGAAAATAAAAAAACGCGTGTAGTGACCGATCCGGAGTGGTTCAAAACGGCTGTCATGTTATTTTTTATTTTCTTTAATTAATGATGTTGGTGAGGTACAAGGGCGTACGCAAGGGGGGCGGGGGGGTTGGGGTTAAAAAAAACCTTTGAGCTTGATATGTTACGAAAACATTATTACCTGCGCAAAGGATATTAACTATTTTCGCATACTTTTTTCTTGTTAATTTGTCGACTTATTGCAAATACTATAAAATAAATTTGCATGCAAATTTCAAGGAACATTGTAAATGGGCCAGAAAGTAATAAGTAGGTTTTGGTGGGAAGTCGGGCTATCGTCTGCGTCCAAAACCCACCTCACCACTTTTTGCAAACCCTCCATCCACTACGCAAACCCTCCATCCACTAAGATTGTGTTCCGCGATAGTTCACTTTATCCGAAACAATTGTCTTTATTTTGTCTGCTAAGATCAGCGCAAACGCTGACCGCACTGGCTACATTACCAATTTCTGTAGCATGATAGAATTGTTGCACGAGCTCAAAAACTGCTTTTTTTAACATAGACGCATTCAGGAATTTGATAATGTCTCATGAGGGAAAAAGGAAAGCTAAACGTTTGCTGGACTTCTATACATAATAAAAATTGAAAGTTTTCTTGCGTACTTCATGCGCATTCTCCATTCTTGTGTAGTTTTGCAAGATTCGATCTTGCAAACCGGGGTGTGCGCCAGACGGTCCAGCCACACACTTTCAATGCTCGACGGCTCATATTCGACAAGACATCAGCGCTGCATCATTTTCCAGCTGTGAATTGCTCGGACGCAGTGATGAGTGTGTTTTGCTACCCTGTTTTAATATGCAGCCTGATATTTTTGCAGTTATGAACTGTTGTGTCGTAACGTTGATTGCATTTTCCTCCGATATGCCATCTTGGGTGGCTGATAGTTTATATTCAGCAAGGGCGTGCGCAAGGGGTTGGGGTTAACCCCCCCTGAGCTTGATATTTTACGAAAACTGTATTACCTGCGCAGATGAGATTAACTGTTTTCGCATACTTTTTGCTTGTTCATTTGTTGACGAAATGCAAATACCACAGAATGAATTTACGTGCAAATTTCAAGGAACATTGTAAATGGGCCAAAAAGTAATAATCAGATCTGGGGTAATCTTCGTTATCGTCTGCGTCCAGACACCATCTCACCACTTTCTGCAGATCTTACGTCCACTCCGCGATAGTTCACTTTATCCGAAACAGTTGACTTTATTTTGTCTGCTATGGCTGATCAGCGCAAGCGCTAAACGCATTGGCTACATTAGCAATTTCTGTAGCATGAGAAAACTGTTGCATGAGCTCAAAAACAGCAGTTGTTAACATAGAAGGATTCAGGCATTTGATAATGGAAGAAGGAAAACTAAACATTTGCTGGACTTCCAGGCACGCAACCAGTTTGGGACACCAGGGGGGGAGAAGAGCTTTCTAAGAGGGGACAGTTTTTTAAACTATGTCCAATGGTTTCAAAATACGTCCAACACAATTTTCCTGTGGGGACGAAAATTTTTCTAGGTGAGGCTTTGACCCCTCCTGGGTACGGACCTGTGGACTTCTATACATCACAAAAAACAAATGTTTTCTTGTGTACAGTACTTTATGCCCATTCTCAATTCTTGTGTAGTTTAGTAAAATTCGATCTCGCAAAACAGGGTCTGCGCCAGCCAGTCCAGCCGCACCCCTTCAATGCTCAACTGCTCGTATTTGACGAGACCTTAGCGTAGCCTCATTTTGCAGTTGTAAATTGCTCTGGCGTAGTGGTGAGCGTGTTTCCCTCCCCTATTTTAACGCCCAGCCTGATATTTTTGCAGTTATGAACTGCTGTGTCGTAGCGTTGAGTTATTTTCCTCCGATAGCCTAACGTGGACCGCTGATAGTTTATATTCAGTGCAATGCCACATGAAATAAGGGGAGTGGATGTAGAAAAATATGCATTATTATGTCAAGAAACTTCGCCAAAACGTTGGTTTGGAAAC
>Ga0210059_1013637_pt1 | contig 12130 bp, 11 predicted proteins | sample Ectturendosymbi2_FD_188042 | JGI IMG/M metagenome (GOLD analysis project Ga0210059, IMG submission 188042) | Ecteinascidia turbinata endosymbiont from Florida, USA - Sample 2 (SPAdes) (version 2) | ecosystem: Host-associated > Tunicates > Ascidians > Unclassified | place: Key West, Florida...
TTTATGAATTCATCTGAAAAGAATTATCACTTTAAGTAACTAATACAGCTGAAGGTCGGAGTCGGCCCGGAGTCGGAGTTGGAGTCGGAGTCGGATAATGGAAATTACCCGGAGTCGGATGACGGGACTTCCGACTCCACAGCCCTGGTAGGTGGTCAAAACAGCACAGTAAAGTGGTAATTCCACAGTAAAGGCTGCATTCCATCATTCATTTTTTGTCAAGGTGTTTTGTCGTTTATATCATTTACCAATGAAGTAACAAACGTTTAAAGTTTTTTACTATCTACCACTTACCTGTTTCACTACATTCTTTTTATTTTACAGTAACATTGGGCATCTGCACTGACACCCAAATTTCTTTGCCACATGTTTCGTGTATTTTGGCTAATAGAGCTTGCAACAATATAAAAGGAGAGAAAATCAGGTATCATGGTTATTATAACAATAAGGAATAATAAAGCATCTTGAACATCACAATCAAATACTCACAATCTGAAAGGGGTCTTGTTTTTAATTCTCAATTATGGATCTTGCATTCTCTGCTTGTTAGCCAACCTTCTCGTCATTACATTTCCTATATTTTCTGCCTTCTTTACATATGCATGTATGTATGGCTAAATAAATAGCATAGCTGGCACATGCTAGGCTGTGGTTCTGCAGAAAAGCTTTATTTTTTGTTATTACTTGTGAATCAATTGGCACCGTGGATTCGATGTGTTTTCCACGGCAACAACAAAGCGCACAGGGCTAATGAAGGCCTGAAGCAACTTGGGTTTGCTTTTTTGTCTTGCTTAGAGCAAGGTGCTCGTAGTTTGTCAGTTTTTTTACAACTGCGGTAGATCTGTTGCTGGTAACCATTGCCTTCGTATTGAAGATTTTTTCTTTCTCTGCTAAAAAGAAAGTATGAGAGGTTTTCGACAGGCATTGTTGGGATGCAGGATGCTGCAGCAGAATGAGCCAAGGTCGGGATTACCGGTGCTGTTGACTAGCACTGAAATAGTGTAGCGCCTTCCTGCTGATTTTATGGCTCTGTGTATAATTCCCAGATTTGCTATTTTTTATTGTCAAGTTTTTATATTTTCAAGTTTTTCATAATTTCCACATTTTTACGTTAAACTGATATTCACAACTGTTCCAAATTTCCGTTTTTGCTGACACAGACTTTTCGCAACACCGCATGTCGGTTAGAAAACGCAGAGAGCCCGCAAAGCCTATAGCAGTACGTCAAGGTAACTGATCAGCCATGACGCATTATTTGCTCTCTGTATAAAACTCTTATGAACAAAACTTTTCCTCAGAAAAAGTTCCGAAGGATTTTTTAACTTAAAAAAGTCTGCATTACGCAGAACAAAAAAATTCACCAGCGCGATTTAACAGAGTGCTTTGAACAGCACTTCGAAAAAAAACATGGTTTTATTTGGCTTCTCAAAAAAGAAACTTTTTGGCACTCTCCCACCTCTTTTGAAGAAGCCTATGGGTTTCATAACAAAACTCTTGGAAAAACAGTTCAAAGATAGTCCTTAGCAAAGTACTCCCAATCTCTCGTTGCAGAGACGACGCGCTGCGGTTTCATTGGTACATGCACATTTTTTAATATAAATTATTAACGGGGTAGAGGGCAAATTGTTTTGTGCATCTCGCAAACAACATAACAACAAAGAAAGCTTAGCCACTGACCTCTTTGAACGGCTATATTTCGAACAATCAATTTTTAAAACCGTTTTTTAAAGGAACTCCTTGCAAAACTTCATAAAAAATAACCTATGCAAAGTCTCTAGATGAAGAGCTCAAGACCGAGACCGAAATCCTTCGAGACCGAGACAAGACCTGAGACCTTCGAGACCGAGACTTGAAAAAATGGGTCTCGAGACACGTCTCGAGACCGAGACCAAGTCTCGAGACTCCACCACTGTTCGGAACAGTTGTGAATATCAGTTTAACGTAAAAATATGGAAATTATGAAAAACTTGAAAATATAAAAATTGACAATAAAAAATAGCAAATCTAGGAATTATACATAGAGCCATATAACCAGCAAGAAGGCGCTACACCATTTCACTTCTAGACAACTGCACCGGTAATCCCGAACTTCGCTCGTTCTGCTGCAGCATGCTGCATCCCAACAACGCCTGTCGAGAACATCTAATACTTTCTTTTTATCAGAGAAAAAAAATCTTTAATACGAAGGCAATGGTTACCTGCAAAAGATCTACCGCAGTTGTAAAAAAACTGACAAACTACGAGCACCTTGCCCTAAGTAAGACATAAAAGCAAACCCAAGTTGCTTCAGGCCTTCATTAGCCTTGTGCACTTTGTTCTTGCCATGGAAAACACATCGAATCCACGGTGCCAACTGATTCACAAGTAATGACAAAAAATAAAACTTTCCCGCTGAACCACAGCCTAGCATGTGCCAGCTACGCTATTTATTTAGCCATACATACATGCATATGTAACGAAAGCAGAAAAAATAGGAAAAGTAATGAAGAGAAGGGTGGCTAACAAGTAGAGAATGCAAGATCCATAATCGAGATTAAAAACAAGACCCCTTTCAGTTTGTGAGTAGGCCTATTTGGTTGTGATGTTTAAGATGCTTTACTATTCCTTATTGTTATAATAAGCATGATACCTGATTTTCTCTCGTTTTATATTGTTGTGAGCAAATGTGAGGAGTGGAAAGGGGAAGCATTTTCATGGTCGGCCCCGGGCGACATTAACATCGGTACGCCACTGCAGTTGAGCATGCGGTGGGATATTACCTCGCTGGTTCAAAGTGTAAACCTAATTTGTGCCAAAAAATCTATTACTCTAATAGGCTTAATTATGTTTTTCCTTCCGTTAACAGCAGAATCACGAGCAGCATTTTAAAAACTTGTTTTGGACAGAGTGAGCTAGTTTGGATGGATGAAAACGTAGTTACAATGTTGCTTTTTGAAATTCAAAGTAGTGCTTTCGTTTTTTTAAATCTCTAAATTTATCACCTCTTTAATTCTTAATCTTTGGAGAATTCTTAATCAATTGCTTGTCGTGTGAGGAGAAAAGTAATTAGGAAAGGTGTAGGTAACGTAATAAAAATGGCAAAGCTTTGTTAGCCAAAATACACGAAATCTGCGGCGAAGAAAGTTGAGTGTCAGTGGAGATGCCCAGTGTTAAAATAAAAAGAATGTATGTCGTGAAACAGGTAAGTGTTGGATAGTGAAAAATTTGAAACTTTGTTACTTCAAAATGATATAAACGACGAAAAACCTTGGCAAAAAATTGAATGATGGAAAGAAACTATTCCTGTGGAGTTACCACTTTACTGTGCTGTTTTGACCAGTACTGCTGGGGCTGTATACACTAGTGATAGCGTGACTCGAGTCAATGACACGACTCGACTCGAGTCATGATTTTTGGTAACTCGGACTCGACTCGGGTCACGTTCAGAAAAATGGTGACTCGACTCGAGTCACGTTTTTCATAGAATGACTCGACTAGACTCGAGTCACAGTCAATGACTCGAGACTCGAGTCAGAGTCATTTTTACAAAATCTGTAAGTTCCTGATAGACAAACCCACTTCGTGTGCACTTAAAGAAATGACCATTTTTTACTTCGGTGATGATCAAGAGTGGCGCAAATTTCCTGTTTTGCCTATCTAGCCGTTCTGTACTACATTTTACGGATCAAGTGCCCCAGCTTGCACAGAGGTTGACCTGAGACTTTTCTTTCACTGAGGAGTCAGCAGGGGACAATATATTGACTCTTTATCGTGGTTTAATACAGTATTTGATTATTGTGATCCTGGCCGTGGGTCTCATGCTGCAACTTGAGTCTTTTCCAGATACCAGTAAAGTGATTCAACTTTTTCAGATCCAAATCCAAACGAAAAACTATATTGCAAAATATAATGCAAACACGGAGACCGAATCTTGTTCAAATCTGGATTTCTGCCACTGTTATTAGCCTAAGCCCATGTGGCGACGTGATTACGCCACATATAACGTTTAAATCGTAACAGCAATAGAAGAGTGAACCTGGTCAAATGCGTAATTGCACTTGCTATTATGCTGAGGATCATCGGTTCGACTGTTTCTTTGTTTGACTCAGGGTGACACAGCATTGTGCCTGTCACAAATGGCTGCCTACGTGTTGAAGGCTGCAATCCACTGTTAACCTGCGATCCTGCAGTAACATGTAGTCCCAAAACTGAACCGAAAGTTGCGACAAAGTTCGAAAGAAAATAATCAATTCCAATCCAAATCAGTTCAAGCAAAAATGATAACATCCAAATCCATCAATATATTGAAATGTCGCAAGATTTAAATCCAAGTACCAGAGATGAGCGGACTGTGAAATTTTTCAGTCCGAGTCCAGCCTGATCCGATAAAATTGAATCCGATCCAGACCTGATCCGCAAAATTTTTAAAAATCATCAGTCCGCTTTTTTTATTTTTGAAAATCATCAAAATTGGCTTCAGTCTTGATCCAGCTCCTGTCCTGATCTGGCCAAAATTGGCTTCAGTCCTGATCCAGTCCGATCCAGTCCTGACCCGTGCTCATCTCTACCAAGTACATGTTCATCTCTGGCCATTTTCATGCATTAGGGATGACAAGGAAAGACAAGGAATATATTTCTTGTGTTGTGATCACAAAGCTTGAACGGCAAGTGCGCAAAGCTTCACACTGTGGCAGCAAGCAGTAATAGAGATCACCCGACGAGATCACCCTATTATTGCTTGTTCACGTCACACATATTTGTGTGTTGCTGTTTGCGCACACCCCATTTGTGGTGAATCGCACATTCAACGCAACATCAACTGAGAGGTTGCAACAATGTCCCCTCCTTTTTGTAGTGAACTGCACCAATCGCACATTCTTTTTGTGAAGGTTGCACCTGGCACCACCTTCACATCCTAGTCAAAGCACCACTTTGTTGTGATTGGAAAGCCCAGGCGGCAAGTATGCAAAGCTTCACATTGTGGCAGCAAGCAACAATAGAGATCCCACGTCGTCCTCATTCTATTTCTGCTTGTTTGCGACACATATATATGGGTGTTGCTCTTCACGTACATCCCGTTCGTGGCAAATCGCACATTCAACACAACACTAACCGAGTGGTTGCAACACTTGCAGCAAAGTTGGGGTAGATTTTTGAAATGACTGAGAGTGAAAGAGACAAGTAAAATGCAAACTGAGAAAACTTAGATATAAATAATCTGCAATTAAACTTGCTGAAACAACATTGGGCACCATTTTCTAACTTATCGGGCACCATTTCATAGCATGTTGGGCGCCATTTCATAGCATAAAAAATGTAATAGAAAATATGTGAAATTTCACGTGACTCGAAATTGACTCGAGCTTGCAAACCAATGACTCGACGGTTTTTGTGACTTGACTCTGACTGGACTCGACCAAGTCATGACTCTAACTCTGACTCGAAATTTTTTTAGATGACTCTGACTTGACTCTGACACGAAGGGCTTGTGACTCTGACTCGAAGGGCTTGTGACTCTGACTCGACAAAAAAACTCGGCCACATCACTGGTATACACTCGCCTACATCGACTGTGCTTGTTTTAAAATAAAAAGTAATGATTCGCCTCTTCTCCACTTTTTCAAATATCATAGGCCTACTTCAGTATTAGGGAGGAGACCAGAACATGGGAGCTTCTTCAGGGCATCACCTCCTGTCCTTACACAGAAGTGTTGGTATTGTTTTGTAACTAACAAAACAATTAAAATTTTTCTGAGTCAAAAGAAATTTATTGAAGTATGGCAATAGCAAACGCTTCGAATATTCAATTGGTTCACCAACATTTTTCGAGTGAAAAATGGTTAGATGTTCCAAACGCTGCCAACATTTTCAATGTCCATGCATTTCTTTATGGAATTTGTAAATAAGGCCACAGGTTTGAGGTTGTATATTCCTACTAAGAGGAAAGTGAAAATGAACATTTGCAGTATTTGGCCGTTTGCACAAATTTCGGATGATTTTTATTATCTTGATATTTGACAATGTGCCAGATATTTTGTTGCAGCATTATTCAAGGAGTTAGCTTTAATTACCATCAGAGAAATGTGAGGTCTCGAGTCTCCGTTTCGAATTTCCAGGTCTCGGTCTCGGCTTTTATGACAAAGTCTCAGTCTCGTCTCGAAATTTGAGACAGGTCTCGGTCTTCGAGGTTACAGTCTCGTCTACATCACTGGAAGTCACACAAATTCCTTAACTTTGATTATATGATACATAAAGTCTACTAGAGCAGGTATGAATCTTGCATCACTGGATAGCATGTGATCCAAATACAACAAGATATACAATTTCGATTGATGTGAGAAACTCCGCTGAAGTAAATTTAGAGATTAAATGCAGTGATCTACAACTCCGAAACAGAATTGAAAGTTTAGAAGTTCAAAAGAAGATTGTCAAATCGAATCCAAATCCGGTTTATTAGAATTTATAGAATCCAATCCAAATCCATCACAAATCTGAAAATCCGACGGATTTGAATTCAAAGCAACATTCCTCTCTGCCGAATACAGGAAAGAAAACCTCACTGGTAGTGGTAATCTTGTTGGAGACAGCAGGAGTTCTGATCAAAAAAATCGAAAATCCGGTCCATGCACATTGCACAATTCCCAAAATGCAAAATCATGAAATCCGTTCGTGATGGCATGGTCGAACGGTTTTAGCGGTTATAGCGACGCATGGGTAAACATAGTTTCAAAACCGATTCACTATTTGAGATCTATCCTTGCTCAAAATGCAAATTGCAACTGACTTCGAGATTATGTTTAATAGGAAAATAGTTGTTCATGTTTGCGCATCGAATAATCTCCTCTTAGCCAACAAATAAGAACAACCTTTTATTGAAGTTTGTGAGCCCACAGGCATCTTTTCAGAAACCTGCTTAATGTTACGTATTCAATCAAGGCAAATCGGTTTTTGGTCCGTTGTTTTTCAAACTTTTGTGCAATTCGTGAGCAATTTAGTTTACTGTAAAAACATGTACCAATTGCGGTGACCTTTGCATGAATAAATTGAACCAAATCACCCACCAACTAAGAGCTTTAGATTCAATTCATCTAACACCAAAAGTCAAAACAGAAGAAACTCTGAGTAGCCTTGAGTTGCATATGCGAGTTGCCATAGCTCTTAGATTTTTAAAGTGGAGCAGCGCAGCTTTCGCCTTTGGCTATGTATTTCACATGTTGTACTGGGCTTAGCCTCAACAATTACAAACAAAGATTAGGAATTACTATATGGTAGGTATATGCCGGCTTTAAAAAACACTTAAATTATGATTCTTCACTTTAAAAAATGCTCACATCTTGACATTACTTCACAAAATTATCAAATGTCAGTATAATTTAATTTAGGGTATGTAGAATTAGCTTAAAATTTGTATATTGCCAGTAAACAAGCAAGCGACAGAGTGCTTGATCATGACTGAATAAACTCTAATGCACTGGAAATCCACATGTACCTTCAAATAGGATTTGATCTATATATACCAGTAATTATGCTAATCACAATCTGAGAAACATCAACATTTAATACTAGTCTAATAAAAGTTTATTCAAAGACTTCAAAGTCATTCTTGCCATCACTATGGATTGCCCAAACAGTTCATTTCACTCCTCAATACCGCCAGTGTTAGTTACGAATCCTCTTTTGTGTGACTGTGCCTGGAATCTACAGTTGACTTATACGCAGATAATACTTAAAATGATGTAATTCTTGGTCTTAAAATACACATCAACTTATACATGAGATCGACTTATACACAAGTACATACGGTAAACTGAAGTCAACGTCTGTAAGGTCCTAGAGGTAGACATCACTTCATTTGCCTCGAAATCTTGGTATTGCAGCGAGTGTGCTCCTCAAAAGTGTAAATCTGAGCTTTGTCCTTATGTATGCAGGGTTCCCACGCAGTATTGAAAGTATTGAAAAAGTATTGAATTTCAAAATTGGTTTTCAAGACCTTGAAAAAGTATTGAATTTAGCCAAAATATACATTAGGTATTAAAAAAGTATTTAAATCCTGAATAGAAAAGAAATCTGAAATATCTGAGGATAATTTTATTGAAGGGAAAGGAAATCATTATTTATGCAGCGTTGAGCAATGTGCAAAATTGAGTTTCATGATTAAGAATTTCAAAAAATGAACAGAAGCGATGGTATTGAATTTTTTTAATTTGGTATTGAAAAGGTATGAAAAATGATTTTTTTTAATGTGTGGGAACCCTGTGTATGTTGTAACAGATGCATATGGCTGTAGCGTTTTTCAGCTATTTTGATTGTCAGTGTTTTGTTGACTCTGGTGCAATCCCTCCACTTGTAAAGACACGGGGTTGAATGAAGACTTCCCAATGTCAATCAGTCTTTGGTTGTACTTATCCTTCTTTTTTTCATGTTTTTGGAAGATCTCTGCTAGGGACTTCCCAGAATATGACTGTGAGGTGGGATGTTAGATCCTTATGTCAAAGAAAATTTTTTCACAGCTATTCCACAGTCTTCACACAGAGATATCCAACCTTGTGTTGGCAGCAGTGTTGACTTTTCTTTCAAAGTCGTTTTTGTTGATTGGCAGAAGTGTGGGTTCGGTGTGAACATCTCTACAGACCTCTCTCATTATCTGTACCTAAGAGTCACTGAGATTTGCCTCACTGAAGTGTAAACACCCAGTTGATATATGAAGCTGTGATCCACAGAATTTGTCTCTACACAAGCACAGTGGGTGGTATGCTCTTCACTTTCCATCCATATCTCATGCAGATGGCATTCGTGAATTCTTGTTTGTTTAGTGCATATCCCATCGCTTTGAGCTTTGTGTAGAGACAAATTCTGTGGATCACAGCTTCATGACTGTGACAGCACATCTAGCAGTCGACACAACCTTCACCATGAAAACATCAATCTCACGTAATTTATGGGGCACCTGACTAGATAACTTCTATGTTTTTTCAGTGCCCCAGCGTTTTTTTTCTGTTTTAGCGAGTATATCTAGCGCAATTAATTCAGTACCGCGAAATAAATCTATCTATCTATCTATTTGATTGGCAAGGCTGACAGCCAAGAAGATGCCCCTTTTTCCATTCACCGTTGCTGCTGACTTAGGGGTCAGTTCCTCATGGCTATTTCGACATTTTGCGTTCTTCTCTTGTTGTATTCTGATTTTCAAGTGTCTGGTATATTGTTGGATGTTGGTCTGAGGGGTTGTAATTAAGATTGAGTTTTTTATTGTAAATTTTGTTGATTTAGCAGTGATCTGAGTGGAGTAATCATATTCTGTCTTGGCATTTTCTTTAAGACTAGTCAGACTTAGCCCACCATGCCTGAGAGGAAGAGCTAGTATTTGTCTTTCTGCATCACTTAACCTCTTGTCCTACGAGAGCAGGAATCAATTGATCTCTGATGGTGTTTCCAGTGGTTCAAATAGTTCACTCATGTCTAGTACTGTTCTTTGGAAATGGGTCTATCTGAAGCATATAATCCTTTGGTGAATGCTGAGTGTGCTGCTTGAGGATGGTCTTGTGTGTAATTTGAAAGCAGCTGAAGGTCTTTTACCCAATCCTCAACCTTCTTTTTAATGTATTGTTCACTGAGTGATTCTGTCCCAGTTACCAATCCAAGGTGGCATTCATGTGATTTTGATTTTAAGGTCTTTGAAGAGTTTTTGTACAGGTTGTATTGAACTACCATCTTTTATTATGAGGATTGTCTTTGCAGGTTTAGGGCAGTACCCAAAGTCAGGTCCCTTGGCCTTTAGGTATTCCCACCATTTTTTCACACCTGCCAGTGATCCAACTGCAGAGCTATCGTCTGCATACCATACCTGTTTCACTTCATCATTTGCAGTTTAATTGCTCAGTGCTTGTGTCAGTGGTCGTGTGGATAAGGCATACATTGCCATTGCTGCAAAATCCCCTTGTGTCACACCCTCCTGTGACAGTATGTAGTCCCCATTTTCTAGATATAGCATGGTGGATGTGTTGTGTGAAAGTATGTGTACATGGGAGGACACAGTGGTTTGATGTTTTCTAGACTCACTTTTCTGTTGAGTTTGTTGAATGCATTGTCTGCATCCAAGCCGTCCACTAACAGCAGGCATGCACTGTTTTGCTCTATGTAACTTTTCTTTACAGCATGTATTGCTGCTTCTATGCCTGATTCCAGACTTGCACAACGAACATAACTGCAGTGTTCCCTCTGCATGGATGATGTCTTCCTTTAGCAGTCCTGCCAGGGTGGCAATTTCATCATCTAGCTTTTGTGAATGGGTGCCATACCATTTCGAACAAAATCTTTCTCTCCAAGTTTCCATGTCAATCTGTGTTGGTCCTCTAGACCCCAATGAGTTTTTAGCACTGGATGCCATTTCATCTTGAGTTATGTTTTCAAAGATAACCCTCTCTGTTTTGGTTTCAGGCTTATCAGTTATGGCAGATTGTTTTATTTCCACTGCTTGTTGGGTGCTTTTCTTTCAGATACTTTGCGATATTTGTAGTGATGTCATGTTTTCCATCAATCTCATTGGCATTATCCACAAATCTAAGGGCCCTTTTCACCTGTCCTTGTAGCATTAGTCTCAGAAGGCTTTCTAGTTGTTTTTTGGTGTTGACTGATTTTTTTAGTCTTGTTTGTATAGCTTCACACTCTGAGATCAGTTCTTGGAGTTTACCGTGTTTCCACCATTCCATTTTGTTCAAGTATTTAATGTGTTTCTCTGTTTTTCATTTGAGTGATGGCTTCTGGAGTAGTAGTGGCAGAAGTACTTGTAGCATGTGGATTGCTACCGGCTCTCATTTTTTACTGTGGTTAACATAAGATGAGACACTTCTGCAATTAGTGTTTTTCCTTTCCAGCTTCTCTTGGGATTTGCATATTTTTTTTTCCATCCTACAATTTTTTCAAATGCTGAATTGAGATTTCTTGTGATTTCCTTTATGTATTTCATCTTATCTCATGTTATAGGCATTTCTCTTTGGGTGATTCCCTTATCTTGATCCTTATAACAATGGCAGAACCATTTCAATGCGTTGTCTCTATGGTAGTCTTCGTCATATTCCTGATATCGTTCATGAGTAATTCCGACGCACGTGCAATAGTACCATTTTGTGCACCTTCCATCACCCACTAGGACCTTCTTTTAATCGGTGACAATTCTCCCACAAATTCCACATTCACTCATCTTGGATGCCCCAGCAGCCCTTCGGAAGTTTAGACAAGTAGCTTTAGTTCCTATATCTCTGAAACTTGTTCAAGTATTTGATTCAACATATTTGTGTTTTGATAATATTGTTTTTACTACTTACATCTTTTGGGGTTGCCATTACCATTGGTGGAATTGGTCACAATTTGTCTGATTTGTTATATTTGGTCCAACTTGTTCAATTATTTTTCATAATCTGTTACTTGTGACTTCAGTTACTCTTGCATGCATTTATTGTCTGATTGTGTCATTTGGCTTTGTTTTTTTTTACCTATTTTTTGGTATAAACCACTACCATTTTTTTATACCATCTATTTTCCTTTATCATTAACTAATGATGGACGTATATTGTATAATCACTTTTACTGACCATTTATTCATAATTATTGGACTGTGGATTTTGCTTTATCATGTATTCAATATGGGTTTTTAATCGCAATGCAAGCCACATCAATTGTTGTGATAAGTTTTATTTATGACAAAAGCATCAGAAGTGTCAAGGAAAGTAAAACGTATCAAAAATCCATTGGTTTCATCATTGGCCGTGTGTTAGTTCAGATCAGGGCTGTGGAGTCGGAAGTCCCGTCCTCCAACTCCGGGTAATTTCGATTATCCGACTCCGGGCCGACTCCGACCTTCAGCTGTATTAGTTACTTAAAGTGATAATTCTTTTCAGATGAATTAATAAACCCTACTTGCACTTTCCAAGAATACGGAAACTTGTTTTAAATTGATGTAAATGCACGTTCATCTCTCACTTTTGCAAAATGCGATCAAGCAGAAGTTAGTCTTTTACTTTCACAGAAAAAAGTACTCATCTAAAAAAAACACAATAAAAATTATTAGAGAAGGCTGATAAATAATCGATTTTAAAGCAGATACCTCGCAAACGATATCAGTAAACAAGTAAAATTGAAAAATATATGCATT
>Ga0210059_1013638_pt1 | contig 12130 bp, 4 predicted proteins | sample Ectturendosymbi2_FD_188042 | JGI IMG/M metagenome (GOLD analysis project Ga0210059, IMG submission 188042) | Ecteinascidia turbinata endosymbiont from Florida, USA - Sample 2 (SPAdes) (version 2) | ecosystem: Host-associated > Tunicates > Ascidians > Unclassified | place: Key West, Florida...
CCTATTTTTCATAGTTAAAGGCCACAAAGATGGCGGCAAGTAAATCAGTCACAGTTTATTGACGGGGAAACTAGTTTCGCGTTTTCCAACGCATCATCAGTCCACGGTCTGACCGTCAGACCGTGGACTGATGATGCGTTGGAAAACGCGAAACTAGATTCCCCGTCAATAAACTGTGACTGATTTACTTGCCGCCATCTTTGTGGCCTTTAACCATTCAAAATGTTCTAAGCCCTTTCCGTATTTTTCCGATTCACAACGAGCACGCAGCTACGTTTCTGGCTAGTTTTCCTCTGTACGCAATGCAAGGTTTTCTTACAATCGAATTTAACGGTAACTGCTAGACAAAGAAATGAATCCCGGAATCGGACCAGCGTGTTTTTCTGATGCGCCTGGCTTTGCATTCTTTGCAGTCTTTCGGTGTTATAACCATACAGCTCGCTCGCAAATGGGGAGCAAAGGTTTTCACAACCGCTTGCAACGAGGAAGAGGCTCAAATGCTTCGCACCATGTCACTCGACGTTGAGCGAACACTGTCTGGTCACCAGTTCATGAGAAACAGTATTTTGGATGAAACGGGAGGGCTGGGTGTAGACTGTGTCGTTGACAACGGAGGTTGGTGGTTTCTATGTTTAAAATCATTGGCAAACGCTGCGTTTTATACATCCAACAAAACGTAATCGAGGCTGCTGATGAGTTTTGTGGATGATTTGCTGCATTGCTTGTAAAAGATTTAGTGACAAACGAGTAGCAAAAATTGATAAATGCGCTTCCACGTGGTCAACAGTTGCGTTCTGTAGAGCTGTTGCCTTTGCACCGTTTGGCACTTTGGTTAGAAATTTGCAAACTGCCTCATTGGGTGCATTGAACGTCAGATTTACTGCAGGAATTGTCTTGCGATTAACCTGACTGCTAAGAAAAGATCGAAACAACTTTTCGACATAGTTCGATTAGACCAGGGGTCTTAAACTCAAATTGCTCCGAAGGACAAAAGAGCGCTTAAAGCAACCCGAGGACCGAATTATGACGCTGACATGGCAATGGCGGTACCTTACTAGAAACAGCTATTACACCTTATTTCTTGTTTCTTGTGGATGGTATCATGAGTTATTGGCAAATCATTTCTAGCCGTCTGCACTTTCGTTTAAAAGGAACTTATGCACTCGATAGTCGTGCACTTAAACACCGGTGAATAAACTAAATAACGCAAATGTTAATCATTTCAAAATTCCCATAAATCGCGGGACGCACAAAACGCTCTCGCGGGTCGTGTTTGAGGCCCCTGGATTAGACGTTTAGTGATACCACGGTTCACCTGAATCTGTCCGAGGCCATCGTCGAATAAAAATAACTTTTTTGTAAATAAAATGCAGTGCAAGTCATCGGGAATGACCGCGATGCCGTGCGCATCTGCTATATGCACGAAAGGATCGAAAAGAGGGAAAAATGATTTACTTCAATGCAATAAACTACCGTGTTTGCCAGGTGGAATGTCAGCCTATTAAATGGAAAGTTTAATGTTCGACCCACGGCTACTGAGTGAATCACCACATAGCGCTCCTTGGGCAGGAGCGGTCACCTCAATCGCCCCGACAAGAAGCAAATTTCAGCCTTCGGCCTGCCGCCAATTGCCGTCGCCAAAAATCAAATTAAAAAAATAGTTAGATGCCTTCTTTTGCATTGCGTCCAGCAACGTGTGTCTTTTAGTATTATTGAAACCTTGTTATCATCCACCTGACCACCACTGGAGTGAGTTACATTGACTAAAATCGGTGTTTTCTTCAGTGTAGTGTCAGCTCTTATTTTCTCGTATTTTCTATGTGCTAGTCAGGCCGGCATCACGTGCTTGTTATAAGCTCTTGCCAAGGTCGTTCAACGTGCTTCACTGTCAATTTAGCGAAGTTGCGTTTGACCGCGCGTTTACAACATGATTGTAGTACTTGCAATGACTGGTCGTATACAAACAAGTCAGGCTGAACACTCCGATGCGCTGTCGGTGATTTGAAATACGCGTGGCACAACGATTTTTTCTTTTGAATAGAAAACAATCACTCTTGTTTTTTCCTTTGTATCGCTAACACACGACACTTGTCACTGAAGTTCTTTTGCAGTGCTCCCAAATCATTTAAGCTCTGATGACAGAGATTGGTCGAAACCAATGAAGCATGACATTATATCTTGTTTGTCAGTCATGGGTCGGTGGGTGACGTCACAGCACAACTTGCAGGTATCTGATTGCACGTTAAAATGAATGGGTTGCCTTCTACTATGTGGTACTTTTAGGAGTAAATATTTTGAAATGTAAAACGTTTACCAGTCGCACTTTCCATCTGTAGGCTTATGCGTTCAGAATACAGTTGTCACAAAATAAATGCTTGAGTCTGTATTGTGGCTGAAATCATCATGAGCAACAGTCATAAAGGCAGATTGCTCAATGATAAAGTCATGTTTGACAACCTTAAGCGGATTTCGTTGAAATCATGGTGGTCCAGTGCTGAAGTAAGGTTCTTCGAATTGGAATGAAAACGCCTGTTATTTGTAGTTTCTTCTGCGTTTTTTTATCGATATCTACAGTATTTGTTAATTTCTGTAGTTGGTTTCGAAACGTATTGGTTTGACAAAATAACAGTGTTCCTCACAGAGTTTTCAAATGTGGTTGTTGTTTGTCTTGTATAAGTGTAAACCACGCTACTCGTGGAATATTTTTTTTTTGTAAAATTTCACGTTAAGCTTAAATTTTTTGGTTGGTGTATGCGTTAACGCATGGCTTTTGTGAAGACATGTTATTCGGTAAAAAAACACTTCAACGTCAGCGATTTCATGAAACGTAAACGTGACAGTCTTGAAAGCCTGCGGTTTTACGAATTTGTCCAATCCGATTTGACTTTGACATCATTTCTCTTTTATAGAGTAGAACTTTGTAACACTTATCGTTAGTATTAGAATTTGCGACAGTTCGGTACTTATTTTGAACAGGTCGATCCACCAGACTCAGAGAATCTCCACTTACGAAATGCCAGTGTTTCTCATTTATTCCCCGATTCGCTGCTACTTTCAGCTTACCAACAAGACAAGGTTCTGCACATCTTGGAAGATGTAATGAAAAACGCGGAAACGGGAGTTTTGAGGTAAACTCATTAAAAGTTATTTTGAGAGTCTCTCGCAACCACAGCGGTGTTAGCCAACGTGCCGTCGCTCGGAGATGACGTTACTATAGTCATATACCACAAACGCAGATGCGCTGGACAATTTACCTTTAAAAATTACTAAAATTACTGTGTATATTTGTTTTCGGATAAGCAGTTTTATTTAGGAAAGTTTTCTGCCACATAACATTTTGTATGAACTATTCATAGCCGGTAATATACGAGAGGTGGTTTGATTATTTCGTTTGCTTCGAAATATGTGGTCATTCCTCTAAGTTCTTCGTGGCCTGAGCCCAACGCCATTTCTGCACGTTCCTATATAGTGAGCTGCGGTCCTACTCACAGGTGTAGGGAGCAGGCAAATTTTTGGGTGTGCCTGCTCCTACACCTTTTTTCTCCTAAAAGAAGGTCTTCATGTGTGTTTCTTTGGTTTTGGAGAAAAACAGTCAAACGTTGGGCGCCATTTTTGCCCGGATTTTCAACAAATCAAAAAATTTTGGAGATGCGCTTGGACCCCCTGCACCTCCGTCTCCTACACCACTGGTCCTGCTCGCTACGAAATCCATATGGAAAAGGGACTAGAATGAGAAATTCTTCAAATTCCTGTTCGTTAGTCAATTCTGATTGCGCCTCTTCAATGAATCGTTTGTCGTGGCCTGGCAGTTCTATACCTCAATACTTCTGTCATGCAACACAGGGGCGGATCCAGCGGGGAGGCAATCGCCCCCCCCCTAAAAGCTACGGAAGTAACTTTGTTCACCATAGATTTCGTACAATTCGGAAAACAACATTCACGTTATAAGGCCATTCTGTTGTCGATTGATTTGTCACGGCAGTGTTGTGAAGTATACTTCATTTCTCTTATAGCAGTGAAGTTGTTTTGAGACTTGACTAACAAATATTAGCCTACCGAAATCGCCCCCCTGAAGTTGCTGGCTGCATCCGTCCCTGATGCAACGGTATATAGATTGCTTGTGTTTTGTCGGTCTTGAGGCATGCACTGTCAAAGAATAAAGTTGCGAACCCGGCCGACGCTTTCTAAGACGTGTTACATCGGTATTGAGTTTGCAAGCAGCCAAAACCTTTCTACTGTGTCTAGCAATGCTCTTGCTGGTATGCTTTGCGTTTCAGACCGCACTTGATGAGCGTGTTGCCGGCAAGTGAGATGAATTCCGGTTTATTTCCAACGAACAAACGAATCGTTTTGAAACTGTGAGCGAGATGACCTGCACAAGAAATCCACTTCCACTGGAACAGGCTGGCACTTGTTTCACAAAAATCTTCTCATTTGCATTGTTTTCCAACGTCGTGCTGGTTCACAGCCTTGTGTCGCTCCTGTACATCGCATTGCCACGAGAACTCCCATGCAGCTGACTTCGTTCTGCCGTTCAAAAACTGCACAAGAACATTGTGCAAGAACGCACTTGGCGTGGCAGCGAACGTTTGACAGTACCATCGTTTGAGAAAACCCGTTTTGCGCAGTGTATAATTCTTATAAAAGATCGCTTGCAAATTTACTGACATCATTTTCTATCGCAGCTGTTCTTTCCCACCAACTTCATGCGCCAGAAATCGCTGAAAAACATCTCGAAATTGCACTTGTGCGCAAAGAATAACTATCTGACTTTGTATATTAATGGACTATCTGATCAGCCCAGCAATGTCCTGAAATGATGCGGGGTTTGTTGAGATCTGTGTAATCGGTTCAATGGTAATAATGGTTTTCAAAAATTAGCTAATTAACTTATATCTTACCAGACTGGTTAGTTTTCGTTTGCTTGATCTTGTCCATAATCGTGTGCTGTGTCCAGACGGTAAAGCGAGTCCATAAATATCTAACGCACACTACAGTGAAGCGGCCTGTCGTTGTAAAGGACTTTAACGAAACCGTTGCAAATTCGTCGTCGTGCGTTTTGCAATGACGTCAATATATTTCATTTGTGCACTTGGTTTCTTGCAATTACAGCTGTGTGCAATGCCCTGTCTGTTGTGTTTCGTAAATCTTTTTTCATTTCCGTGTGATTTCATGACTGGATTCATTTGACCATCGGCGTAGGAGTAGGCAGATTTTTGGGACGCGAAGGAGTTTTGCCCGAATTTCCCCAAATTTGCCCGAAAAAATTTTGGGCCACTTTGTGCGAATATACTACCATGAAAACCAGTTTTTCGCATGACTCACTAAAAAAGTCTTCATATCATTTTGGGCACCATTTTTCAAAGCACGTTGGGCGCCATTTTTGCCTGTATTTGTAGGGCAGGGGTCACCATCCATTTTGAAACTGCGAGTTACTTGTGTACCGACTAATGCGAAGGGCTACTAGTTTGATACAAACTTCTGAAATAGAAATTTTGTTCAATTTATAGTATTAATATTCGTTAATGTGAAGACATTGATCATGTTAATGTCATTTTCAGAACAGGTCCGCGGGCGACCTGCATGGTCCTTGCGGGGACCTGGTGCCCGGGGGCACCACGTTGGTGACTTTTGTTCTAGGGACTTTGCACAGATTTTTAGGGATTTTGCGTAGATTTTCACCAGATCAAAAGTTTTGGGGGCCCTGCCTCCTACACCACTGTATTTAACGGCTTCCAGGACGACAGTCAAAATGCCCATAATTTCGTACAATATGCAAGGGCATAACGTGGATGAAATCATGTTGTATATGTTTGTGCTGTAATAATTCGTCAAGTTGGCTAACTTTTGAAGAGGATCTTCGGAACATGAGGGCTTGAGACATATTTTAACAGATCCTGAGTCTTTTCCTTGTGAACCTGAGAAGATAAATTACAGGATATAGTTTTCTTATATTCGAATTTGGAAAGACAACACGCTACAGATCAATATGAGTAATAGAGTATTGAATGAACGTAGAACTCAGAACTTGGGCCGTAACGGTAGGTGTTTTGATAAGGGGCTTGTGCTATTCCTGTAAATATCCGTTGCAGCTATTTCGTTAATAAATCACGATGAGTTGTCTGCAGTGCAGCCGATACAATTGCATTTCGGTCAAAGTGGCTTGTACCCCCGGCACTCCCAGCTTGGTCTGACATAAATAGGTCTGTTTTCTAGTCTTTGCTAACTGCGGCGAACCGATTACTACCAAGCAGAGATGAGCATTGCACTGGATCCCGACTATAACGAATTTGTTTGGATTGGATCTGGACTGTAAATCGCTTCAAGAATTGAGGATTTGGACTGAGTTAATAGAAATTGTGGTACTTTTTTTGTTAAAAAGGTGTATTTTGTTAATTTTTAGGACTTGGACCTTGGATATAAAAACATTTTTGGATCAAGGTTGGATTGTCAAGTATTAAGAATTCAGGACTGGATCGTAAAATATGACAAGTCGATCATCTCTGATACCAAGTAACAACAGAAATTCCCCATTTCTTTTCCAACTCAGTCCAAATCCGTTCCTGATTCTAAATTTGGAAGTCTCTGGTTTACATTAAGTTGCACAATGCCTCTTATGGTTGGCATTGCAACACATTTTTGGGCATTTTCACTATGTGTAAGTTTGCTTTTGTAATCTAGTGTTTTTTGTGTGAATCTAGTGTATTTTTATCATGAAATCTAGTGCTTTTCCGTAACAACAGAGTGGCAACACTGTTCGCGAGGTACTAGGCTAGCAACTAACACGGCTAGCATTCAGTGCCTGTCTCCAGATAAGATATGACTGCATCGTTATTTTAATTGCTAGTGTGTTGAGTTCTGTTTCAGAAGTGTAATACCAACATAATAACCATGCAGTCGACAAGGAACGCCGGCGAGGATGTGTAGTTTTGCAATAGATGGCAGTTTAGGCTTTGGGTTGGCAGTGTTAGGATTTCTAATTTTGAAGACAAGAAATTTAACCAAATGTTCAGAAATCACCCTGCTGAAAGCTGTTAGCTTCTGAGTTTTACATGTCATAAAAAATGAGTGTAATAATTATATGCCATCAGTGGTGATAGAAGTAGAAGTTACTACAGTAACTAAAATATACTTGTTGAAATGTAGGCTATCTGCCAGTTTTAGATATCCCTTATTGTTTAGAAATGAAACATTACTGAGAAGATGCATACTCATAATAAAGGCTGAAAGCTGTGCACAACATATGATAAGATGCTCTGTTTAAATAAATATATATATTTTAAATAGGCTATTGATCAGCTGGAGTGGCTTGGCAGTGTTGGGAATAGTTGTTTTGAAAGTAAGAACCTTGTGTATTGCACTAATCTTCACAAATCAGGCTTGCAAAAATAGGGCAAATTTCTGGCATCAGTGGTGATAGTAGTAAAAGATACACAATTATTTCACTAGCTCCTTGAAAAATGTCATAGGATATATTTAATATAACAAATACTTATTGTTTTGTATTCATGTGACATTAGGCTTTTAGTTTAAGTATCAGTGTAAATTAAAGATTTTGACTGATGTGTCAGCAAAAGTTCCACCTAGGCACCAGAGATGAGCACGGATCAGGACTGGATCAGGATTGAAGCCAATTTTGGCCGGATCAGGACTGGATCGGACTGCAATTTTTTTCAAAATGGGCGGATCAGGACTGGATCGGACTGAGATAATTTTTTGTTTTGATGTGATTATTCTAACCACATCAAAAATGTTAGTTGTAATGTGATTTTGCAGATTGGTGGTTAAATGGTAATGCATATTTTTGCCATAAATGACAAAAGCTCTGCTGGGACGATTTTACTATGCATCCAACTTTGTCCAGACTCCACATATAGCGTTCGTATTACTAGCAACAAGGTGAACATAGTCAAAGTGTTAGTGTCTATGCCTGCTGTGCATGCTTTCAACAGTTCTGCTCTCACCCTCTGCTTTGGCTTAGCTGGAAAAGATCACACCTTTGATGGGAGAGCTTTTGATGTACTTTTAAAAAGATTCAGGATCAGGCTTAATGTTTCGGGTTTAACCTTTGGATTAAAGTTTTGAGTCGTTATTATGGGTTTAAGTTTTGGGTCCAGGTTCAGTGTTTTAGGCCATGTGACAGCCAGTCAGACACCAGCATGCACTGACCCAAGTGCATCATCCTTGTCACTTGACCAATTCTACCGAATGGGTTCGCCTAATGGCAAAATAAATCCAGCAGTGATTTTGCCTCTACAGCGGCAAAATAAAGACTGCATTATTAAATTTTGGAAATGCCAAAAGGTGTCTATTTTGCCTCATGAGGTTGTGTCTATTTTGCCTCATGAGGGTAAATAAAATACCTGGTTTTACATGAACGGATGAGGACTGGATCTGACTGATGATTTTCAAAAATTGTGCGAATCAGGACTGGATCGGATTCCACTTTTGCAGATCAGGATTGGACTCGGACGGAAAAATTTCACAGTTCACTCATCTCTGCTAGTCACTTGCAGACACATGCAGTATTAAGCGGTAATCTCCAAAATGTTTATTAGCATTGTGCTCAGGAAACCTGTGTGATATTTGTATGCCTGTAACCGTTGAAGCATATGCGACCCGGTTGTGTTCGCACACCTTCAGTGTGGGATTGATCCTCGAATCTCGGAAAGGATGGATTGTGACGTCATCGATGTTAACTCCGCACCAGACGAATCGGCCAAAGAGTGCTTTCACTTTCATGTGCATGGAAGTCCGTTATAACTGTCGCTTGCTTGGTCTTTCCCTTCTTGCTTTGGCTGACTTTGCTCACATGTAGCGGTCGCGCTACCATGGCTGCTACCATGGGCGTCCACACAAATTTTTCCAAGGGGGGCAAAGTCGACATTTTGCTTATCTTTTTTAGTTTGTTGGCGATGCAACGCAAATGGACGAACACAAAAAAGAAAATGTCCAATATTACGGCAACAGTTTCATACAGTGTTTTCCTTGTAAGAAAACTTCACAGTGAGCAAATGTTTCAGTGATCATGGATTTTTTGAGACTGAGTTAGCGGAGTTCGAAATGAATAATAAACTTTGGGAATTTTTAGAATAAGTGTAAAATCTTATGAAAATACGAAAAATCTACACATTAATTCAAATACCTTCTTGTTTTCGTGCTTTTCCAATGATTTGGAATGTTGCAAGTACGCGAGATGAGATTTCACTACGCAAATGGTCTGGTAGTACTGCGCCTTTGCGCATCACTAGAGGGAGCATTGGTTGCAAAAAATGCATTTTGCTGGCAGCTTCTTTTTCACTCATGTTTCTTTACACATAGTATAAACCAGGGGCGGGCAAACTTGTGCAATAGATGATTCATTTGCAGAAATCCATAAAACCAGCCAGCCGCAAAACCAGTTTGTAGTGTCAATACAAATATGGTAAAGAATGCAAGTTTTACATTAATTGATGTACAGTAATTGTCAGTATTAAGCTTTTGTTTGATTTTCTAGTTCCAGAAAATCTGCACAGCACGTTGTTAAAGCTGTGCAGATTAATTCTCCCAAGTGTTCATTTTGCACGATAGTTTGATTTTACGAACTTCATTACAGAGAAAAAAATCACAGCAATATGTTGTGCAATACACATAAATTAGTTATACACCGGCATTTTAAATTCTGGGTATTTACTTTCTTGAACCTGTCGCCCAAAATTAAGTGTAGAGTGGCATTGACTAAAGTTTTTTTTTTAACCAGATTTTCTTACACTTTGGTCAGTTTTATATCTACAGCAGACACGTTTGTAACAAACAGTTAGCGAACTAGACAGTAATCACGGATACATTAAACATTGAATGGATTTGCACGGAATGCAAAACATGGTTTTGAGTCTTGAACAGGGCCGCAACCAGAGGGGGGCAATCGGGCAATTTCCTCCCTTCCGAAATTTTCACAAATGTATGTATTTGTTAGGTACAGCAACAAGTTACATCATTTTGCCTCCCCCGAAAATATCAGTTGGTTGCGGCCCTGCTCTTGGAAATGGTCAAATCTGGCTCGGAACTTCTCCAGTGGTCTTAATTTATTTTAGTATTCTTCCACTTTGTCGTCTGCAAATGCCTCTTCGCAAAAGACATTCGTTCTCATTCTGACTTTGGGAAAATGAAAGAATGCTTTCGACGATATGTGTCTTTAAGAAAATTTAAGTTCTTCTGGGAACTTAAATCGACTAACTTGAGATTTACGTTCACTGTCGTTGTAATCAAATCGCGTAGACTACTTGGTGACCAGGGTTCCCTCTAAGGTGGGCACCAGAGCATTTGCGCAGTGAAATCTTATTCTTGCGCACTTGCAACATTCAAATTTGATATCGTATCTACATCGCATAGCCCTTTAGATACGTTTCACTGGTTGTGTGTCTACATGGTTGTGAAATTGCATGCGCACTGAAGCAAACATTTGCTCAATGTAAAATGTTCTTACAGGGACACTGCTGGTAACTGACTTCACGAACTCGTGTAAACACATTGATAAATGCAACAAGCATTAAATATGAGGCAACAACTCTCTATTAATCTGAGATATTGCTATTCATCTAGTCTAGAAGAGCCACACAAAATATGTCGGCGACCCACAATTCGCCTACCTACGTGGCTTACCGCTGTCAGCACTGTCTCACTACATTACCTGCCAAGATACCTGCGATCAATAGTTACATGCAGCAAAACGCATACTACCGTGACTTGAAGTGACGTCAGTGCACGTCTGCTATGGATGGATTTTATAGTGTGCAGCACGATCCATACTTCACGGCACCAACTTCATGACAGGCATGAACAACAATTGCCAAATTCGTTAAATTTGTAATCAGTGTACATGCTTTCCAACTCCATACAACCCTTTGTTCACTTGCCTGCACAGTAGATGTTCACTGACGCGTCTGCCACACGTGAATGACTTTCAGACAATGTAAACCGAACGGTACAATGACTAGGCATACCATATTTTTATGATTGAAAACCAGGACGCTCAGAACAACGAGCCTTATCAGACAAACGTGGCTCATATCTTGCTTGGAGTATGTAGCTTTTTTGGATACCTAGCATTCTACTGTGGCTAATATATGTGTAGGGCCATGCTAGCTGGCTGAATACTTACTGAATACCTAACTGGGACACTTTGGTTGACTGACCGGCACGCCGGGAGAAAGCCTTTAAACCGGGACTGTCCCGGTTAAAACGGGACGTATGGTAAGCCTAACAGTGACGTCAGAACGGTCTGTCCGTTTTTGCGGACCGTCGCTTGACATGTAAACGTAGTAAATAATGTATCTTATTATATCACGTGACTGGTAAGGAATTCCCCATTTAAGACAATCTTAATAGGGACTTCCCCATTTAAGACTATCTAATGGTCTGACTATCATAATGTGTTTTTCTTTACTTGTTTTCAAGTGTCAACATTTCGCCTGTAAGATTTGTCTTACGTTTACAGGACTGATGATGCGTTGGAAAACGCGAAACTAGTCTCCCCGTCAATAAACTGTGACTGATTTACTTGCCGCCATCTTTGTGGCCTTTAACTATGAAAAAAAGTCACATGTTTATTAGGATAATTCCCTGGAATCATATTCGAATGAGTATAGTATTCATCCGCGTATTCTTCCGCTTTTATTTTTATCTGTTTAAATCACTACTATGATAGGGAACAATGCACTAATTATTTTTGGAAATGATGCAATTAAGATTTTGGTCACTCTCCTCAGCACTATTAAACATTTTACAACACAGTAAATATGTATAATACACTTTAACAGTAAATAGTTCAAATGTCCACTCTGGTTGAACTGGGTGTCTTGGTTTTCATTTTGTTCCAGCTTCAGGCACTTGAGTAAAGGTCCATTTTTCTGCTCCCGTCCTATGCTTCCCGTCCTATGCTTCTATGTCTGCTTCTACACGTATAGGGCCGGCCTACGTGATATTCGTACTTTGATTTCGGCGTAAAAAACAGCAATTTTCAGTTGCCTTACCAACGCCGTCATAAGTGGAGGACTTTTAGGCCACCTTGGCTCACTTTGCCTGGCCCTGGGCGCCAACCGTTAGGTGGTAGTATTTCGCTGAAGTTTTTACTGGAAACTAGGCTACAATC
>Ga0210059_1013640_pt1 | contig 12129 bp, 7 predicted proteins | sample Ectturendosymbi2_FD_188042 | JGI IMG/M metagenome (GOLD analysis project Ga0210059, IMG submission 188042) | Ecteinascidia turbinata endosymbiont from Florida, USA - Sample 2 (SPAdes) (version 2) | ecosystem: Host-associated > Tunicates > Ascidians > Unclassified | place: Key West, Florida...
GTTCTATTGCTATGCACTGAAGATGATAACAGTTGTTATCGAAACGTTTGCAAGATGTCAGTTGTATCGTTTGCTTTGGCCGTAGTATTTATTATAAGGCTATTTAGCACTTCCGCTTTTCGTGTACCAAAGTTCATACATTGCAGACAGGAATAAGTCACTAAAAGGTTGTCCGCACTGAAACGATGACAGCACTTATCCGTTAAATTGAGCTGTTACAGACGTCATGGTTAATTAAGCAGGTCATCCATTCTGAACTTCTCATATCGCCATGTGCACCAATTCATGTTCAGCTCAAGGCAGAAATCTGCAGAAGAGTTTTTGCCAGATGAAACTAAATAGACACTGCCAACGAACATATCTTGTCTTAAATGCCATGGTTAACTACCCACCACAATCGGATCATGATAGGCAGATGTTGACAAGAAATGCACAAACTTTTTTCTAAATTGTACTGGATTTTATAGTTGTGCGCAATTTTCAGTCATATGCTCTAATGGATATCCAAATCAAACAATAACTTACAGATACAACTAGCCAAAATGTGCGTGCCTGCTGGACTACTAGCAATCTTGCAATAACAACAGCTATTGTACTGTACGCTAATTCAACAGTGACAAAAAGAGCACAAAAATTTAATGTCGACAATGTTCATTATTTAGCAATGCAATGAATCACTTATTTAATGTTAAGCTAAACTCTTTTCTTTTCCAACTCTTTCAAAACTGACTTCCAATTTCAAGAAGTGAATACAATGTCACCATGCTCATTACTTAATTTTTAGGTAAGGCAACTTCGAGTTAGACTACTAGTTAGCTATGCTCTTCAGACAGAAACTGGTACTTGGTTCAACTTCAACGCTGAAAAAACGTTTTAGTAATGCCTTATACACCATCATTTTACTATGATCTACTAGCAAATGCATTTCAAAGATGAAACAAAATTCGTCTGAACAACGACGGGTTGCATCATAAATAACAAAACAATAGAATCATTTTCATCTTCACACAGTTCCAAACTACAGTGCGTGTTGCTTGAAAGTTGAGATGTTCTCTTCCTCAGCCTGAAAGTTGGGATCCCGAGCGACAGGGAATGTTGCATTGAACCGAGAGAATATAGAAAAATAAATTTTAACCAATTTCACTTGGAAATAGTATATTTTTTCTTCATAAACGTATTAATCTATTTTAAGTTTTTTTATGGTCACAATTTATTTCATTTGGATAATCCGGATGAAGAGGAAACGATATCCAATCCAAATCCAAAAAATTCCCTATATCCGGCCGGATTGGACTCCAAACTCCGGGTCCTGTACAACACTGAAGGCCACCTCTGCTTTGTACATTTCAGAGTAACGTTGCCAGTTTTGTCGTTTTTTGAAGCCAAATTTGTATTTTTTGGCTTTTTAAAAACTATTTTGGCTTTTTTTATATTTGAAAAAAACAGATTTTTAATGTTGATTTGGCAGAATGAAAAGATGGTGTTGACAGATTCTGCACACTGATTTTCGACAATTGAATGAATACACATTGAGAAATTGTTGTTGGAAACTCTGCATGAGAGTTCATAATATTTTGTTTTGTCGTTTCATGTTTTTATGTTTGCAGTTTCAGGTTGCTCTTCAGCAAAGCAAGACCAAAAGTTTAAAGGAGTTTAGTGAAGGAGTGAGCTATATCCTTTTGTGTATAAAATATGTATTGCCTTTTGAAAGCGCGTTTGAGTGTTTTGAAGATGTCGCTATGTATTTCTCTTGTATACGGCTGTTTTGGTGCTACAGTTCACTCAGGTGCCGCTTAGTAAAAGACGGATATTGATTATCCGTCAGAAGGGGATGTTGTTTGATATGAAATGACGTTATATAGGCTGGCTAACATAGCATGTGCTTATAGTTATGCTAAGAGATGGCTAACTTGTCTTTCTATTGTTCTGTTGACTTTGTAGTTTCAAAGTAACAAACAACACCTGCAGTTGAAGACTACTGACAACCAAGTTCAGTTATTACGTAACAATGACCTTTCGTAGTACCGTGACGCAGTGTCGGCCTGGCCCCTCCAAAATTCTATCAGCCCAACTCTGGCCCATCCAAAATTCTTACAGGGGCACATTAATGGTGATTTATAAAAAAAAGATTTAGACGTTTTGCTACATCTCAAAGAAAGTCGAATAGCCTTCAAAACAAAATATTATAATTCCAGACACTCCCTTTTGGCAGAACCAGGCCCGTAGCCAAGTTTTATAAGCTTTGGTGGGAAAAGTACATGTTTAGGGAGAAAAATATTTGTTTTTATTGTAAGTTTAAAGCATATTTTTATGAGCACAACGAAATTTGGGGGTGCACAAAATAGTTCGGGTAGAAATGCCCCAAATATACTTATAGCCCCCTGTGTCTGCGGGCCTTGGCTGAACTGTCACCAGAAACAAAAAAGTCTTCTGTTGGGGGCTTCATGCTTGTGCAGGGGGCAAAACATTCTGAAAACTTGATAATAATTCATAACTGCGCAAATTAATTGTAAATATTTTCTTGTAAATACCTATAATTGGCTCGTAGTTTCCAACTAAAAATTTTTGAACGAGCTTAACAAAAGGAATTTGGTCTTAATAATTGTCATTTGATCGAAATAAATCTTATAAAAGCTTTTTACTGGGCAAAATATGCATGCATAAACTTTGCTGATGTCTGGGCTTGTTTATCTCCTGGTGCATGGCACAGGCTTAGCCTAATAACATTTTTTATCTCAAATCGCCTCTAATTGTTAACAAATACAGACTAAGGCCTATATGGACGCAAAGGTTAACATCCATAATCCACTAACTGCATGACTCTGTTTTGGGAAAACTTAGGAATAATTGCTAAATAGACTCTTCTAACTGCACAAATTAACTCTATCTGGCTGTCTGAACAGCAGGCTGCGCAAATAGGTAACTTCAGTCGTAAGCAATAAAGGTATGTTGCTGCTATAAGAGAAGACTACCTGGGCTAAACATCGTACATTTTTTCAACAATCACTACATAAAATGCGGTGATCAATTGGAAATCTGACTTCTAGATGTATACAACTAGGCATGTAGACATGTCCTGATAAATGAACGCGAGGTCCTCGAAATGCTTAGCACAACTGCGCAGTTCGCTCATGTCTCATCCTCGATCCTTTGCCTGCAGATGCAGGTTGCTAAAACTTGCTAGCGGATTGTTGTACTCTTTGTCTTTATTATGTAACAATAACACGGCAATAAATCTTCAAATGTTCACTTCAAGTTACAGTAGTAGGCGTTTTGTGCATGTGATCAGGGCTTCCACTGAGGTTTTTTCTATTTAGATTTTTGATCTGTTATTTTTAGTGGACCTGGCTGTCATGGTTTAATTGTGAAAAATCGCCTTAAAACTGTTTTTTTTGAAGTGGTAAATTCATCAGCAACTTCAGTGTGTCCAGTAATATGAAGATAACTTTATATTACAGTGTTTACATGCGCACATCAGGTGAGAAAGTACGCATGTTGGATGAAGCAGAATGTGTTCAATCGGTTTCATAGCATCATATGCGATGATTGTCAGGGTTATATACAGGGGTGTGTTTAAGGGAAGGCATGCGAGGAACTTGCCTCAGTCCCGCTTTTTAGAGCCCCCTCAAGGTATTTCCGACCACATCATAATTCAGTACTCCGCTGTCAAAGGTACCCCAATAGCAACTGTAATGTGTAAAGTATCTTGCTTTAATGGGGTCCACAACAGCAACTGTAATGTATAAGTAGGTTACTTTGCTTTCGATAGGGCTCCCAACAGCAGTTTCAATGTGTAATTATCTTGCTTTCAATGGGCCCAAATTAACTGTAATGTATAAGCACTTTTCTTTTAAAGGGTCCCCCAACTTCACTGATTTCTAGTGCTTCATATTTCAATTTAGAATTTGAGGGGCCGAAGCTTTAATCTTTGCGTGTCTGAGTGGTGAGGGGTTTAAATTTTGGGCCCTTGTGGCAGGGTAGCCTCCCCAAATTAGGGGTATGGAGTGTGGCTGATACAGCTCTGCCATGACGCATATGCTTTAAACGTTCAAATTAGTTGGACTACATACTTAAGAATACAAAGCAGCCAATTGCCAAAGCAGAATTTAAGTTTATTGCTTTACTGTACACATGTTTTCAAACTGTTCATCACTCCACAAAATTCTTAAATTTTTTGTCATTTGTAGGACCTCCAAACATCAATTTTTTCACCACCTGCGGTTCGCGGACCCACTTTGAGAACCATATGCTCTACTGACTGTAGAGGTGGCTAAGGTTTGCTGCCAGTGCCATTGGTGAAGTAATTAATGTAAAACTGTAACATAATTGCTGAATTGAAGTGCAATGCAAAACACAGATGTCCATTATAGTGGATATTGTAAACTGATTAAAGCTGATATTGTAACCAGATTTATGATGTAATCTGAAATGAAAAAAAAAACAGCTTTGCAGATTGAAGCTAAAAATACAATGATAAAATTAATGGTAGAATGTCAACCATGGATGTTTGTCAGTATTTATGAATATGACTAATGGATGTGTGATTATTAGGGCAACCAAAAGTCAATAAAGTCAAAATTTGTCTGCATTCTTTAAAGTTTATGAAATGTCCACAAACCAAGTTTCACACTGATACCATGAGCAACGCCCAAGTTATTAGGTCAAAACAAGGTCAAAATTTATCGTTAGGTCAAAATTCATCGTTCGGACAAACTTTTCTTGCAGCACAGTTTTTTCTCTGTTCAATATTTTGTTGAAACTATAACAACAGATATTGATGGGCTTTTGCATGTTTAGTTACAATTCTGTAATAATAATGGGTTTATTGTCACTTCGGACGTAATAATGTTTTTTTCCCACGACTACTGGACGATTAAGTTGATTGCAATTCAGCATGTGCTCCTATGAAGTCGCATGAAAAATGAAACCGAATCAACATTTTGTGACTCCTTGCTGGTCATATGTGCTGGAGGATGAAGCAGAATGGCTCTTGAAAGAAAAGGCACCTACTGCTGACCTAAGGCTTAATTACTTTGCAATTGCAAACGCAGGAAGTTTGTGGGTCAAAATAAAGTCAAAATTTATGAATGATAAAGTTAAAATATTAAGTTTTTAGGTCAAAAAATTGGTTGCCCTAGTGATTATGTAACTGCAATGAAAAAAACACCATTAGAAAAAAATTAAGGTGAAAAGACAATCGAAAAAATATTTCTTCATGGCAATTTAGTTGGAGGTTTCCCCAAACACATAATGCCTGCAAGTTTACGATGGTTTAAATTTTTCTTTCACAACTGATGACATCAATTTTTGTAACCCATGGGAAGGTATTGACAAGAGCAGTGTTGCGATCGGCCTGAGTGGCAAGTGTGCAAAGCTTCACACTGGCAGCAAGCAACAATAGAGATCACATGCCATGATCACTCTATTATTGCTTGTTTGGGCAACATATATATGGCTGTTGTTCTTCACGCACATCTCGTTTGTGGTGAATCGCACATTCAACGCAACGCCATTGCAGAGGTTGCAACAGCAAAATAGCCTTGGCATGAGATCAATGCGGCTGTTACCTTCACTTCAGTGGCTGCATCAACATGATTCTAATTAGGATTTTTAGTGTGATTTCATTATTTAGTGTAGAGAATAGTGACAGTGGCAGGTAAACTTAGCTTGAACATCACAAACTGGTATGCAAGCTTTCATATGGTATACTTAGTTTCCCAATGCCGCTTGCTATAAATAAACCATAGAAATATAAAAACAAACTGAAATTCCACTGAACAACTGCTATGCAGGCATGCGGCTACCAGATGTTAATTACATTTAAAATGTGTTGTTACATGCCTGCAGTTATCTGAATACCCGTCATCAGGTACTAGCTATTCCTTTTCCATCGACTCACTCTCTTCAACTGCAACATGAGGTTCCAACCATTATGAAACTCCCTTCAGCAAAAGTTGTCAAATTTGGAAACATCTGTCTTTCATGATGCTGTAACATCATCTTCTGCAGTAACATTTTTACTGCTGTTGTGGTATCAATTTTTGTTGTTAAATATTGATCTTCACAACTCTGGTTATGCAATTAATAATTATATACCTGTAACCCAGATCATCCAGTACTGACGGATAACCATCTTTCACAGGGAACTAAAAATATTTGTCATTGAAATTTAATATTAATTTCGCCTAAATGGGTAATACATAACAGTGTGTTAATTTTCGTAGTTTAACAAGGGTTGCAACCATTTCAAAAGGAAGTGGCTATGGAACCACCCATGGATCTTCTTATTTCAAAACTTATTCCACCATACTGCCTCACATGACACAGTTCAAATAAAGCGGTCAGTTTGTCATTAAAGCAGTGGCATCCCAGTAGTATAGTAGATGTGTTTTAGGTCTACTGTGCCAGTGGTTTTTGGTTTGCCTCTCACCTTGTTGGTGCCTTACGTTTTCATAGTAGTAATTGGTTGCATGTTTTAATTTGTGGAACCAGCTTTTCTCTACTTTATTCAAAACTTTCCAAACTTTTTCTTTAGGGGTTAGCGTTAGGTTAGCATTAGGGTCAGGGCTACTTTTTGGGTTAAGGTTAGCTTTAAGTTTACCTTTTGTGTTGACTTTATTTCTGGCAAGCCTACTGCATTTTCCTTGTGCATTACTGTCATGTTACAAGAGGTGGTGGAATAAGGTTTCAAATGTAAAGATCCACAGATAGTTCTGTAGCCACTGTCATTTAGAAAAAAAAAGCATCTATTTCTTGTGAAACTCAGCTTGTCAGAGTTCTACAAACTAAAAAATGTATGTCTTCTTTTGATATTGTAACAATTTCTGCAATATAATTATTTTTACTAATGTTGTACAGTAGTATCACTACTCAAAACAAAATATCTGTTTTTGTGACTCTATATTGCATGATTATATTTCCATTAACGAACTCTGCTGCTATTATTAATGTGTATTCGTCTTTTATAAGACACGTTGAATTTATATGGTGTTTGTTCTATCTCGATTTCTTGTAGTTTTCAGCAATGTTGCACTAAACCTAAGGTCATCAAAGCTTTTTACATCATATTTACTGGCTTAAGCAGCAACAACATATTGGATGCATTCAAGAAAAAGTTTGAAGTATAAAAGGTTGAATTCGTAAGTTGCATGCTTTTTTGCTTTAATCTGTATTGTTTGGGTTAGTGCAAATTTATGTATTGTTTTCTGTTTTGGAAAGTCTCTTACAGGCTTACATGTATTTTATGTAGATTGCTTATATCTATTAATTTTAAGGCAGTTGTTACAGAACCATCAATGGATCTTTGAATTTGAAACCTTATTCGACCATCACCTGTAATTTGACAGTAGGGCATGACAAGAATGCAGTAGGATTGGTAGAAACATACTAAACATAAAAGGTAAACCCTGAACCTATAACTTAACTCTATCCATGGGTGTCGGAAGGATTTTTCTAGGGGAATTTTCCAAAATTTTTGTAGGGGGAATAAAAGTGGTGATATTTGTTTTTCCCCCTGGAGACTAAGAAAACAACCTTTTTTTGCTGAAAATTCAAAAATTCAAGGGGGCTAAGGCCCCCTTCCCCTTCTGACACCCATGATCCTAACTGCAACCTTAACCCCAACACTGACCTAATTGTTAACAATAACCTGACGTTAACTTCTAAAGTGAACCCCTAAACCCAACTCCTAAAGTTAGCCCCTAAACTTAACCCCTAAATCTAATCCCTAAATGTAAACCCTCCAGCTAACCCTTAAACCAAAAGTTTTGAAAAAGAAAAACTGCTCTAATGATTTGAAACTTGCAGCCACTACCAAAATGAAAATTGCCAAGGTGAGAGGCGAACCGATGAACCATTGGCACGGCAGACTTGGAACCTACCAGCTAGGCTACCAGGTCGAAGCCAGTAAAGTCAAATGAGTTTTGAAATAAAAAGATCAATGGGTGGTTCCGTAGCCACTTCCTAATTTTAATTGTTTGTAAGGTTATAGAGAGCCTATCTACTAGATTCAGTCAATGTGAAATAAAACTGTACAAGGTTATTATCATTAATTCATGTTTTGAAACATGAATTGTAACTGACGTAGATAAATGTAATATATGCAGTCTGCAGTAGCAATGGCATAGCCAGCCCAAAATTTTGGGGGGGCAAAATGTTTGATTTTAGGCGAATAACGCTATTTTGTTTGGAAAAACACCTCAAAACACAAAATGACTATATTTTATAAAAATTTGGGGCTTGGCATTAATGTGGAAATGCAGTGAAATTTTTATCGGATGCAGTAAAGGTATAAAGGTTATGAAAAGTTGCCAGTATAAGGGTTGTAGTGCAGTAAATGTTGCTTGTAAATATATTAAAGTGAATATCTAAATTTGATGCATGTCTTGCATCTCCATGGAAATTATTGATGCTCCCCTTGGGGAAGTACACTCCCAAGTTAAAAATCATTTCAAGTTAGTAGGTGCAGCTAAAATGAGAATTTTCCCAGAAGGGGGAAGTGGTCTCTGTATGAACAAAGTTAATGAAAAGGCCATCCCTTTGTGCAGTGTGCCAGACCATATGCTTTAAACTTGCTTGTTTATGAGATGTTCCCAATGCTGGGATTCTGGACACTATGCTTAGCCCACCATTATGCAGTATTTATTCTATATGCTACATCTTGGATGTTCAACAGTGATCACACCTGGTTTGTCATGCTTGGGTCACTTGTCATGCATGTTATACCTAAAAATAATTGTGCCATGCACGATTTCTCATAGATAACTGCCACGATTTCTTGATTAGACCCTGTCCTTGTAAACGAAAAAAACATCTTTTGACCATTCTCTCTTACCATAATGCATTTTGACTTTTTATGCTTTATTTTAGTCTAGCTTAGCTATGTCCAACCTGCAGCCCTTGGCAGCCCAATCAAAGGTTTGTGCGGCCCAGTTTAGGTTTTTGCTGTAGTAAAATATCCTATATACTGATAACCTGTCCTTATTTTGATAATCTTAAATTTCACATTTTGATATAGGTGGTCTTCAGTGACACTTTATCATGTCTGTTACCACTGCAGTTAGGATTTAAACGATTTCAGTACATTAGCTGAAGCTAAATTTGGTTCGCTAAGAACAAGGTAAGCCATTCAATGTGCGACCCTCATTAATATGTCATGATGTGCGGCCCTGTACAGGCAGTGACATAACTTTTGGCTCAGCAAGCCATTTGGGTTGGACATAGCTGGTCTAGCTCTTTTGTTTATCTCAAGTCAAGTTAATCCTTAACCTTCCACATTTGGTTATACATGAGGATGAGCATGCATGGATATTATTTGTATTAGCTATCCCAAACATTATGATGCATATCATAATTTAAACATATGGCATAGACCTGATGTTCACTGAACAATAGCTAAGCTCATGAAAAAAAACGTACTTATAAAAAGTTTGTGAAGAAAAATGACACAAGGTAGAATAATTTTTATCACAAAAGCAACAAAAAATGAGTGGCACCAAAGTGCTAAGAACTGCTTGCCACTGTCAGAATTGGCACATTGGTGCCACTTGTTTATCAGTGCCGCAATACTTCTATCGCACTTTTGTACCAGCTTTCCATCTGTGTCGAGTTTGCTGTTGACTTTGAAGCACTTCATGTCAGCTTGTTGTTGGCACTCCATTAGTAGGGTTGCAGTTATTTTATGGCAGTTTTTTTGTTGATATCATGTTTGCCAATTTTCATTTCTGTAACTGGTTTTTGAAAAGACAGGCAGATCAAAAAGCAACCAGTTTAAGAACTCCTGGTTTGGAATATTATTTGGCATTGGAAAATAATTTGCACCATCATACTAGTGAAGAATTCGCAACAATAGAATGCTGGCAGATGTCCCATGAAATTAATGTCAATGTGGCACCAACTCTCATGGTGCCTAGGAGATTTTATGTAATGTGGAAAATGACAGTAGGTTTTGTTTTTGCTAGAAGATCTTGTGTTATTAAAAAATGGCACAACCTGTACAGTTTTTCTGAAAAAGTATATTACTTGTTGTTCAGCTCAAAACAGTAATTTTGCTCTCAATAAAAGTTATTTTTTGTGGACAGTTGGTTATCATATGATTACTAGCAATTTCAGATCTATCAATCAATCAATACAGGCAAACTTGTTATATACCTTTGTAGTTTAACCCACCTTAACTTAGATATGATAGAAATAAGCTTGTTGTTTTTCAGTGCTGATATACCACTGCTTTCCCTTGGCACCAGCAATAATGTTCAAAATGAGAACGATGGCTATGGATATGAGGACTTTTCATTTGCATCAGTTACTGGTCCTGGTTGTTGCTCTTGCTGCTGTGTAGCAGGCAATCGATGCTGCTTGTGAGTGTGTTCTTAACTTTTTTTTATTGTTCTTCAAAGCCTACACCATTGTTTGTATAATTTAAAGGAAGTGGCAAAGCACTTTTATGATGATATGTGATTGAAACTTAGCCCTGGTTTACTGGTTAGTAGAGCAAATGCTGAATCCATACCACTGCTGAAGTAGTCACATGTGTGTGCTGATTAAGTTCTGCATTTGTGTGGTTCCAAATTCTCTTACTAATTTTTGCTTTGTTAAACATCTGCAGTCAAAGGAGTTAATGCTTTCATACAGTTTTTATTAACATTCCATGTATATCATTCTTATGAAGTTCAGTTGATATCACTGTATAGAATTAGTCTGAAAAACTAGTGTCAGTCCATGCACCATTTAGCGATAAAAATGTTTTTGACCTGAGGTAATTTTTGATTTAGTGCAATAGATGACTGTAAAAAGTTGGTTTTTAACTGACTTTTTGGATAAACATTTGTCAAACATTGATAACTATTTAAAACTTTCGTTCAGAAACCCTGAAACTTGTAGTCTCTTTTGTACACATGTGCTCACTTCTGCTTTCAAAAAATTGGCATGTTTGTTAAGTATTTAAAAAGTTTAATGCATTGGTTATAATATCTAGTGCATTTTCTGTGTTTGTAAGCTAGTTGTATACTGTTTTTGAATTTTGTTCATCTTTGTTTGAACAATCATTTACGGTCCTTTCATCTCATTTTCAATTTAAACATGTTTACCAGATACTGCTCCCGTAAACGTGAACTGAGCTCAAGAACTGTGTTTTTTGGTGAATCTTCAACTGCAGGTGTTTATCCATCAAACGCAATATGCAATCAAAAGTATAATTTGTTTACATTTGTTCCAAAGGTAAGCTCAATTCACATGTAATGACAAATGTCTGCTTTGCAGTTACCGGTCATGTATCATTACGCTGATAAACTGGGTTTGGACTTGTTTCTGGGGTGATATGTTTCTATATTTCTTGTCATTATGTATGTTAAACATGGTTCAGAAGCAATGTAGCATGTCTGATAAAAGCAAGCTGTGGAGCCTATACTCAAATTTCCAGCTCTGGGCATCTAAATTTTTTGGCTCCGGTGCCAACATCTAGAACAGGGGTTCTTAAACATTTTGCAACGCGCCCCCCTTTGACTATGCCAACAAAATTTGCGTCCCATCCTAGTACAAAATGAACAAACATTGAACATATCAATACTTTATTTGCAATTAGCTTTCATCAATGGAAAGGATGTAGCTGCTTTTTGGAAACCAAAAGTTTAATTCTAGGCTTTGTAGCAGATAATGCACATCTCAGATCGGATTCACAGTCAAGTTTGTTCCGAGATTTTGTCTTTATGTTCACGAGTGCAGAAAAGCCACTTTCACACTAGTAAGTGGATGAAAACAGAAGAAGTGTATGTATAGCCACACTACCCACTCTCTTAAATATGTGCACATATTCAGCCCAAAAATCGGTTAGTGGCATTGCTTCGAAATCGTCTTTTGCAGAGGAGTTGCACTTCCTTTCCAAGAATTCTTCTTGCAAATTGTCAGGAAGAATGTCCTCGTTAAGACGAAAGGGATTCCTAGTCATCTCCCATTCGGGAAGTTCAGTGTCACCTAAGCTCGAATTCTTGTTTCAAAAGTCGAAGGTGGGTCTCAACTCCATTCTTAAGCTCGCCCTCCAGTCCAACCTGCTTATTCTCAAGGGCAGTATCAAGATTGGTAAATGAAGCTGCATTTCCTTTTTGAACGCGACGATGCCACAAACCCAGCTTCGCC
>Ga0210059_1013642_pt1 | contig 12128 bp, 8 predicted proteins | sample Ectturendosymbi2_FD_188042 | JGI IMG/M metagenome (GOLD analysis project Ga0210059, IMG submission 188042) | Ecteinascidia turbinata endosymbiont from Florida, USA - Sample 2 (SPAdes) (version 2) | ecosystem: Host-associated > Tunicates > Ascidians > Unclassified | place: Key West, Florida...
GAGGGGCTCCACGAACCCGTTGGCTTGACGTGGTCAAACGTTTGACCAGCTCGGCCTCGACCCAGCCGCAATTGAACCCCTCGCGCAGGTCCGTGATAAATGGCGGTCTCTTGTGAATATGGTTGGCTCAACGCACAACGCGCCGACAGGCGCTGTGCACGAGACACGATGATGATGATGATGGATCAACACGTTGAGTTTGGAGTGAGCTGCAAATAATTGTAAACAAAGTTTATTTTCCACATCTAACGCCGTATTTAACCAAATTCCGGTTGCACTTAACTGCAACAATATTAAACCTTTGACTTGTTGGTACCTGCTTTAGGAAACGTATTTCTTTAGGCTTCTGTTTGCCAGACGTTGTGTTGGTGAAGTAAACAGTTTTTGATGAGCTTGAAATATTCACTTCATGTACCCGCTAATTGGGACTATTAAATCGGAATATGAATTTCACTACTTAGAGATTGCAGAAGTGCATGGTTATTTGTGGTTTGTAAAGATTTGAACATGTAGACGACACACAACCAGCACTGTTTAAACGTCGCATGGAATGATTCAGAACCGTGTATTGGGAAGAACGTGCTCGTCCCCTAACAATGATACCGTATTTCACTCGTGAGTCGATTAAGCTCTGATATAACATGTGCATTGCTTGGTTGTTCGGGTAGTGCTTTACCTTGGACATAAGACAGCTTACTACATAGCTTTTTGTGCAGTTTCCACGTCAGCTTTATATCGATATAGCATCCAAATATTGTTATTTAAACTTTTTCGGTTGCCACAATGGTTCATTTCAGAAGAATCCGTTAATTTGTCTCTTCATGGTATGCTTGGATTTTGCCTTGGCCATGTTTAACATAACGTTTGTGAAATATATATGCGAACCATCGTGTCTTCAATAGATATTTGTCACCAAGCACTGGATTTCTTTTCAGAAAGGTATTTCATTGCTGCTGTGCAAGGGTAACGCTTAAGCATGTACTTGCTTCACTAAGCGAAAAACTGTTTTTGTTCGCTATCTTAGTAGCCCCACTCTTTATGCTCTGTTTCGGACGAAAAAAAACATCTTAATACGTTTTTCCCGTTTTGTAAGTCTTGATGCATTTTCAATTTCTTTGTTATTTGGGTCCACGCTACAGGCTCTGTTTTACCATTAAATAGTTTTCGTGCTATGAATTAGCATGAGATGCTAGTTCTTAATCCCAGTCTAAATTAGCTTGTATTGACCCATACTGCATGCATATACAGTCTTAGAGTTTCCATGTTTTAAAGCATTGGGATCCAGTTCCAAGCAGCTTTGTAACGGTATGTCACCATTTCTTCATGGTAAAACCATTCTAGGTTAAAGTGCGATATGGATTTTTTCTCGAATTTCGGCAAGCTTCCTACAAAAGGAACCAAATGTGACATTACGCTGCTTGTGAGAGCTAGCAGAACAGTACCAACCGTCTCATTCCACTTTGTCAAAGTAGACAGCAATCTTGGAAATCCCTCAGCAACACATTTTTGTTATTTTTTGTTGATGCATTGCTGGCAAATGGCTAGTTCAACCTGAGAGCACGCCGGAGCAAGAATACCCCTTTGCACTGAGCAAAGAAAATGCTTTGTATTTAATTTACGCAAACAACCAGCATTTGCTCCTGGCAACGAAACCTGTTTTTTGAGTAGTGCATCGAGTGCGTTACGTACTATGCAGTGGTGAAATATGCTATTGTTGGTATTTTCACCTTGTATTTTAGAGAATCTAATAGCTAACTGAAATCATGAATAAGCCAAGAGCTTGTTGTTATTTGTAGATTTTAAGGAAGCTGATTGAAAAAAAGCAACAACAAATAGGTCAAGTCTACTCGGGCATGGCCTGCTTCAAAAACGGAGTTCGGCAAATTCCTGTTGAGAGCATAGTCGGAATAGGTGTGTATTACTGAAAGTTTTTCCCTGTGATCGGACAATGCGATGTAAACCTTAACGCTAACTTTTTTCGAAGGATCGACCGGATGGGAAAATATGAAAAACCGAGAGAAAAAGGAAATCCATGACACTGTGGACGGCCTGATCGACATTTTAAAATCCATTGTGCAAAGCTTGAAGGTGCGGCTTCATCAGCCTTGCTAATAACCTCGTCTCATGTGCATGGCGTTTCTTCGCAGGCCTATTAGAGCACGTTGGTATACGCGTAGCAATTCCAACGTTGCGAGATGTTGACGTTTGTAATGAAGTTTCTTGTTCCGCATAAGAGTAAGAAAATGTCCGTTCGTTGTTCGTGGCATATCCGTCTGTTATGGCGCTGCCTTGTTTTACGTGCTGTGGGGTGCCAGCGGTCACAAAGTTTCAAGCGCGTATTCGACAACCCTTCGGTTATTCTGACACCTCACAAAATCAGTGCATCAACAGATCTGCAGATACGTACGCCCTACAGCAATTTCTCATGGAAACAGAATGGTGATTATTGGTTAGTGCAAACACTTGTCACAATTTAAGCACACTTCAACGGTGATCGGTGGTTCATTACAGTTTTTCTTTCTGAAATACGACAAACGAAAGTAAGGATTCTACTTGCGCAGCTAATTGTGAAAACAGCTTTACTATCGGTTAGGCGAGCGCGCGGCAGACAATTAACAATCAGCCAAGCACACAGTTGGAGTTACGTACAGCGAACAAAACACGCAGCTAAGGTGCACCTGCAACCTGCTTCAAGGGAAACGTCAACTAGTTTAACGTAGACCAGGGGTTGCCAGCCTTTCTCTGACCCTGTACTCCTTCAACATTTCGACAGATGAGCATGTACACCTAAAATTTCCTATAGCAAAAAGACTGAGTAAATAACAAAAATCCCCTGAATTTTTAATAGAATTTCAGATCTTTAGAACCATAAAGATAGACTCCGTTTTTATGTCTCATTATATTTGACAATAAGCATACAATGATTTTTGAAAATGATATTCACTGATTTATGTACATTTAGAAAAATATATACAATTTCCCTTTTATTGCTAACCTTAAATGTACCACGCCAGATAGGCAAAAGTACCCCTAGCCTAGGGGTACATGTATCCCAGGTTGGGACCCCTAACGTGGACACTAGCGAGTGTGCACACTGAAACTTCAACTGCAGACCGATTAGGCGTAATGAATTAGTTACGTACCAAACGACGTAGTTTCCACCAGCTCTGACTTTCGGTCTTCACGTTTTATCAGACAGCCCGCTGTTTTGAATGACAGAATTGTGGGTTGCACACCCGCGAGTCGAAAACGTCACTAACGGGTAATAGGAGCGGCGAATTTTGCATGAGCAGAAACGGAAACGCAAGTCACGCGGTCGGAAAACTCTGCTAAAGGGCACAAGGGTGTAACGAATCGTCGAATACGGAAAGGCGGCACTGCACATCACATTTCTGTCAAAAACAAGTGTGATTCAAGACTGCACTAACCGCAGCGAAGCTTTTGACCCTGTAGAAGTCGTACAATTAAATTCGTACAACCCTGTGGAAGTCGTACAGGCTGAACCCAACGTGTTCTAGCGCCATTGCGATTGTTCATGCCATGTCACTTCCGTACACCACACCGCTGCGCGTCTTAACATCGTCAAATTTCCAACGATTGCATTGAAAGTCTCTGGTCGTGTTAGTTCGTCGTAAAGATATTTTACACGTTGGTCGTTGTGTCGCAACTGCCGTCAGGGGAGTACTGAGGCCAGATGGCGCCCGGGCAAGAAACAAATTTGGCGCCCCCATGTTCGAACCTAAGATCTTTCGTAACAATTGTACTGTATTGAAGAAAACACTTACGACATTGTTGGGACTTTTCGGCGTCCGGGGCATTGTGCCCCCCTTGCCCCCTCGCTACACCATTAACTGTCGTGGTCGTGCATCAATATTCTCTGAAATTTTGCTACGGTTGACCCTGTAGCTCTTTCAAGGTAACGTGCTATCTTAGTGGGACGTTATGAACAATACGCGTGGAGAGCTTATCATTTTAGGTAAATCCGATTTTAAACAGTTTTAATCCAGAACAAGACCTATGGAGTACGCGATCCCCTTTTTGGCTTGATTGCACTGCTTAGCTTGGGTTACATCGTTTTCAATACTATCTGGGCTTTTCATTGGATAATATCGCCAGGGACGTTACAAGGTTAAATAGCGGCCGCATAAGAAGCAAGTTTGGCGCCCTTATGTACGAGCCTTAGATCTTTGGAAGCGAAGTATTGGAAAATGTACGTGTGGCATTGGGACTTTTCTTTAGCGCCCCCGCAGTGATTCGGCGCCCGGAGAATCGTGCCCCCCTCGTTACGCCCATGGTTATCACATACGCATTTCATATTAATACAAAACTAAAATCATGATTTCACCGCCTTTTTTCCTGGATATTTAAAGAGGTACTAGGTAATCGCTGAAAATGCCCGAGGGGAACAGAAAAAAAGGTTGGGATCCCCTGCTGTAATAGTAATCCAAGCTAATGAGATGATTGAGGTTGTTTTTCACCTACAAGCTCATCAAAAGCGGAAGCTTTAGCAAGACCCCAACGAAGATTATGTTCAGGTGTATTGTGTGGTGATCTCAATTTTGATTTAATGCCTTGCATCATTGAAAATGCTGACTCGACAAAGCCATCTTTTCTCAGAGTCAACATCAGCTGTCGCAACATTTTTCCTTAAAAAAACTTAAACTCTCAGACCCAGTGCAGTAATGTACTGCTTGAAAAATGCAAATGTATCTCTAGGGAAGTGGTTCTCGATCTTTTTGTTTGTTGCGGACCGCTTTCACTGTACTCAAAATCGCTGCCGACCCCTTCGTTTTGTCAACGCTTTTTCGATTATTAGAAATTAGATTGGTCGCTTCTTAGCGTGAACACCTCAAGGCCGCTGAACGAATCGCTGTAACTCCCCTTTGGCAAGAGCGTTCACCTTAACCGCCCCGGCAAGAAGCAAACTTCAGACTTCGGCCTGCCGCCAATTGCCGTCACCAAAATCAAATAAATAGAAAGGTCAGTCGGCTAGCAAAACAAACCTGTGAGACTACAGTTGTGGTGCGATTAAGCTAATGGCCCATATGAGCGGATAAAACTAGCTGATGTTCTTGTTTTCGGACCCCCTAAAACACATTCGTGGTCCCTTAGGGGTTCACGGACCCAAGGTTAAGAACCCCTGTACTAGGGTATGTGTACCCCACGTTGGGCTCCCCTGCGTTACTGCGAAAGATATAATAGTAAGAAAAAGGGTTATCGCACGTATCTGTCAGAACCGGAGTGTAAAACTTTTGTTGCATCCCGTGGTTCCATGCAATAATGGTCGCACAAAAAGTTCTGATTCAAGCAGACATGTGTAAGAGGCTCTGCTGGCAAGCACCGAGAACTTTAATGCAACAGTTCTTCATGAAGCAGCAGAGAAAACGTTATTACAGTACTGTTAAGGTCACAAAACGCAAAATAAAAGTAGACCGAATTTCAATTACGGCGTGTCATTTCTGTGTCTTTATCACCACCCTAAGTGATTTGCTTCTTTCAAATGGCAACTGTTGTGTATAATGTTTGTTTGCTTTGTTGAAACCATAACATGAGCTACTTCTCGCAGAACCACAGCAGTGCGTGGCCATTTCTTGAACCCGTCAAAAAATCTGAAGTCCCTGATTATTATGACGTCATCAAGTCACCCATGGGTAAGAACGACATACTTAACACAAACGTTTGTCGCAGTTTTCGCACATACCGTTTTTTGTTATGTCGTTTTTTTTGGCTGATCGATTTCAAAACTCATATTCAACAAAACCGAGTTACGATCACTTTTTGACACATTGTACCCTTCTCCATTCGTTTATTGCGTGCTTATCTTTACGTTGTTTATATTGGCTGCGATCGGGGCCGTGGAGCTGTAGCCCAGATGTGAAAACTGTTGTTGCTTGCGGCCAGTTCGCTCACTGAAATAGGAATGCGTGAACCAAAACTATGATCCTTAAAACCACTCATTGACTTCCCCCTTGTGCTCGGTGGCATTCGAAAGACATGCTCACGTGCGATGTGCCACTGTAACCATCTTAGTTCTGTTGTTGACCTGACAGTGGCCTCATGAGAAATGGTTTCAAAAGTTGACACAAGTAACATTGTCATATTACAACCATCGGAAACGCCACACCAACGCACAAAGCATCTGCAATCCTCCGACATCTCACAGTCATAGCATTTTCGTCGTTTTGTTTATCCAAGAAAGAGTGACGCGGCTATGCTTGAATTTCATCTTGGCGCTGCCTTCATAAGCTGCTTCACAACGAAGGCATGTAGGCCTCACGTTAGATAGCTCCTCTTGATCGTGCAAAATTTCTAGTAATGCTGAAATAAAGGGTGTTGGACGTCCGCAGACCACCTTATTTGAAGTGACGCTACGACCTAAACAACCTGCCTAGTGCCTACCCACGTCGTTTATGACCAAAATACGCAAACGACTGTTTTTTGTTGAACTGTGCGACATATCTTTCAATCAACAAAACAGTCGTTGCACTTTCAACAGTACAAGTATCATCACCTTGTTTGATTAGCTCCAAGAAACGCGATTCTCTAATGCTCAGTGCATAATATTCGATTGATGCTTGGTATTTCTTTGAAAAACAGCATGCATGTTTCAGTTAAGTTATTTTGCCATGTGGTAGCTATAGACCAGGGATGGGGAACCTGTGACTCGCGGGCCGCGGGAATTTGGCCCGTGTGAACATTAAACATGGCCCACATAAGAATCCTGAAATCCAATTGAGCAATCAAGAAGTTAGAATAGCAAAATAAGATGGAAATAGTTTCCGGTCGCCGTATATCAGCTTTTTTGCATGTTACTGTAGACTTGAAAACTCTCGGCGACCGAGTGCGTTCACGAAACTACGCATCCCGTTCTTCATTCATCGCCGACGCTCAGCTCATCTTCGACAACTGTCGTCTCTTCAACCCTTCCGATTCGGATTACTACAAATGCGCCAACGTCATGGAAAACTTTTTCTACAACAAATTGCGCGACTACGGACTTTTCGACAAATAAATATGACGATTGGTGGCTGTTTTTGTCTCTTTTGGATCTACCCATCGTGTAAAGAGCGGACATGCGCACACATTTATATGAGGCTATGAAATGAGCAGTGTTTACCTCAAATGTACAGATGCATTCGGTACGGCGCAGATACTCTCAGGGAACAGATTTTGATTGTCTCAAAAGCTATCATCGAAATTGCTGAAACAATGAATCAGAGTTTTTTAGGAAAATGTTAGGTACCTGTAGGGACCCGAAGCGGGTCCCTAAAACACTTTTTTTTAAAACTTGCAGTGAATCATCTGCTGAAACCTGATTCGAATGTGACACACCTGTTAGCGAAAGTACGTGTGACATTGTCTTGGAACGGACAATAGTATTTGATAAACCAGCGGTCCCCAAACTTTTTGGATGCTGGGCCAAAATCGCGATTTCATCAGCGTCCGCTGGCCGGACTACTTTGTATCGAAAACAAAAACAGTACAACACGCATAAAACTAGTCACGTTTATATTTTTGTGTTTATTTTCTTTGCCTATTAACATGTTTGCAATGTGATTTATGAAACTACTTCTGTTACATAACAGCTGCAGTTTAATTATGTAGTTCCATGCTTGATGCTGCAATAAGGAGAGTATCGTGCAAATATGCATCTGAAATTCTTTTCACAGCTGTCAGATAACGCTTGCGCTTCACACTCCAAATGCCCACTACAATTTACAAAATGTAGAGTCGACAGAAGTTTAGGCACCAAGGCTAAGCACATGTACAATACAAGGTTATCAGGTCCTGATGGTCAAAAATTTCAAATCGCTCGTCAAAATATGCGAAACAAGCCGAAGCAGGCTGTCGGTTTTGAGTTGCCCGGATATAGGTAAAAGCAAAAATGCGATGCTAGTTTGGAACCAAGCTTGGAAGCATTGCATGTAACCACTGTTTTAATCTCCAGTGCCATCTACTCTTATAGAAAATTCTTAATAAGAAATATCCATAAATATTTGAAACAATACAGGTCGTGAAATGCAAACATGCACCATGCCACAGTTTTAATTACTTTGAATCTGGTACACAAGCAGTTGACATGTTATATATGTCACATGCCACAAAATCTACAGCATTACAAAGTGCAGCAGTCACAGAGACCCACAGTAACAATATCAGGCTTTCCAGGTTCGCTTGGACCACATACGCCAAATCGCTAGGCAAAATATGCTATATAGCAGGGCTACACAACACAGGGCCCGCGGGCCAAATGTGACCCGCCATAAGTTTGAAAATGGCACGCAAGCGATTTACTGAATGCAGTCAATGTTTTCAAGGTAAACTGAAACAATTGTCAACTGACAACACGATGCAGTTCAAAAGCATGACTTCATTTATAAATAAAACTCGGACAGACTTGGTACCTGACTTAGAAAAATACGTAAAAATGTGTGAAGACCTTCGTGAAAACTTCAAAACGCTTTCAAGATCTTAATGGCCAGAAGACGCAAATTAACTTGTTTCAAAAACCATTCGCTGTGAACGTAGAATATGTTAATGGCGCTGACTTCTAAGACTTGCAGTCAACCGAATTTTTGCATGCGACGCTTTCCAAGGATATTCGTTAATTAATTTTTACTCTCGACTCGAATAAGAAACCTGTCTGGTGTTGTTGAATAATGCAAGAATCTGGATTTATCAATTTGCAAGCTCGTACTGTTGTGAACAAGCCTTCTCAATCATGAAAATAAACAAATCTAGGCTGCGAACTTGGGTAACAGATTGACATCTAGATGCAGTAATGTGCATTGCTACAGTATTTCATTGTGAAGCAAAATTTTTCAACATTGGTCCAATGAAAACGTGTCCAACGCAGCGTTTTTTTCGCGAACTACTTTCGTATGCATGTTTTTGGAAATGTAAACAGTTGTTTGTTGTTCTGTGTAACAAAGAAGTTTGTTTTTACTGTATGAGCAATTCATTTGACATGTTGTAGCTTGCAACTAGGTTTTAAGCGACATTTTGGCATGAATATTCATTAGAGTTGTGCACCCCTTCAATAAATGTAACAAAGGCTGAAAAAATCTAAAAGTTTAAGCTCAAAGCAGACAGGTTTTAAAAAATACCAAACAACTCTTTTTCTGCCAACACTACTAAAAAAGCCAAAGCATGTCAAAAAGCAATTTCTCAAGTCAAATCGCTTGAAATAAGGCTGAAAGTCTGCGATTCGGCATTAAAAATGCCCACGTGGCAACCCCTAGTTTGGTACAACGTTATGGTGCTGGTGCGCAGCAGTTTCAAACAAAAAATTTCCAACAAAAAAACAATTTTCTGTGTTTGCGTTTACTTGTCTGTGTTGTTCGCAAACTACAACATTACAAACGAATGGCCTACGTCCTGAGTAATCACTTTTCAACTCAAACTTTTGTAGTTGAGCTTTAGATCAAAGCGGAAAGCTTGGTTGGTTTTGGTTTTTAAAGCCTACCACCGGGATAAAACTCAATGCAGCAATTGCTTGTAATTACATCTTACATTAATTTATCTACACGAAATTGTTACAATCCTAAACATTCCTTGGGAAGCTCGCGGGCCAGACTGGACCCCCTTGCGGACCGGATCTGGCCGGCGGCCCGGACTTTGGGAACCGCTGTGATAAACGTTTAATAAATGGTACTTGCTCACATAGTAAATATACTAACGTAAAACTTAATCTTCTACAAGACCATTGTCTTTTCTTTTTACCATAGCTGGGCCAGCGTGTTGTGTAATTTTGAGGATAACGTTTCAGTTGCTTGTGACAGCACCCACGCAAATCACGAATCGAACTATTGATCTTTTTGTTGCTTATGTTACGGGCCTGGTTGATTGAAGATGGATGTCACGTGAGAATCACCGTGGAAAATGGTCCAAAGCTACTGTGCCAAAGATAAGCAGACTACAGCTGGTGGACTCGGACGAAGCCTGAGCCTTCGATTACTATTTAGCCTAATTGTAGAACTTGAGTTTGCTTTGTATATTTGTGCCACCACTTCTTCACGTCGTTAACTCTAGCTCTTTACATTGGACCTCGTCACCAGTGGCGTAGTCAGCCGAATTTTTTTGGGGGACAAATCTTTTGACTTTAAGCGAGCAACAGTATTTTGTTTGGGACACAGCCTCTCAGAGCGCAAAATGACAAGATATACTAGAAATTTGAGGGGAATTTCCACCCTGGCTACACGTATGCATGTCATTGTTCATATCTATTCATTACATGTCTGCAGGGCACCTGAGAGAAATTTTCCAGGGGGTACGAAGACCGATACCGGCCCTCCTTGCTTATGGGTCCTCATCGAAACTTGTATAGTGTTGAGTTCGCGTTGTGGTCTCAACATGAAACATTTCCAGACTTTGGAATACAACTAAGAAATGACTTGAATGATTGAGAAAAAGAGTCAAGAGAAGCAGAACCTGAAGTTTAGTGTCATTTATGAATGAATTAATGGTTTATTGTTTCATATGACTCAGCCAACAAGCAGAAGCATCATAAAAGCCATCGCATGCAGTAAGCCAATTGTTAGCGAACATTAGAGCAAATGAAAACACAATGTCACAATAGTTGATCAGTGTAAACAAGAGGGGCGCTGTGTCATATAGGATTGGCGAAAGACCGTGTCGGTCATCTAGTCAACCAACCCTGTTTATCATTTTTTGATAAGTGTTGAGAAACAACAGGTGGACATCAAATAAGCATAATGAAAAGAAAAACAAAAAAACGAATGAACGCAGAACATGGTGAAGAAAATGTACAGGTGAAACCGCATGCCTATGTACACAGATGAGTGGATCGAATTTAAGTGAAGGATTTTGGTGTGGTTAGAATATTTTTAGCAATATAAAAAAATTAAAAAATAGTGCTAATAAAAAAGTAAAAAAGTTACAAAAACCAATTAAAGAGGTACAGAAGAAAAAAAGCAAAACAGAAAAAAACAAAGGGTGTACTTATATGTCGAGAAGTATAGAATGTGCACACAGAAAATATGAAAAAGTAAGTGTTCACAAAAATAAGCAGAGTTACAGAATACTAGAATATACAGTATTTTGTTCTGGACAAGGGAAATGTTGCTAAGTTCATAATTGGGAATTTTTTTCATGTAGGAGGTGTATCTTAAGTTTCCATTTAGTGTGAATTGGAGGAACACCGAGGAAACTAAAGCTTTACAGAGAAAATGGACTTTCACTAGGAAGTATGAAGCTGAAACAAAATGAAGAAAATATTACAACGGCCAACCGTTACAGATACCAGCTTGTTTACACCAAGCAACCAGGATAGACGCGGGCAGCACGTCGAACTTCGCTCGCATAGCAACCGACGCAACCAAGCGTAAACATTGTTGCAAGTGTAAACACTTTCCCACGCTCAGCTTGGCTTGACTCAGCCTTGCTTGGCCCCAGTGTAAACCAGCCTTAAGACACTCGGCTTAACAGGAAGTGGATATTCTGAACTGTCTACATTTGAATGTAGTGGACATATATTTTGTAAGTGATTCGTGAACTGTATTAAGGATGAGAGTAACCCACAATATTGTAGAAATAACTCGCATTAGTAAGCCACTCTGATTTGTTAATAATATCCACGATTTAAACAGATAGAAAGGATACGCACTGATGCGTAACTTCGATTTCGGATTTGACGTAATCACGCGTCAAGAGGGTGACCACGAGTGCCGCGATGGGACCACGCAAGACAACGCCGTGTTGCGTCATGAAGCGCGACGTCCTGTCACCTGATGAGCCAGCCAATGAGAGTCGAGAATGACACTTAGTCACGTGATATGGTGCGATACAGTGTGTCGACCTCGGAACCAGAAGAACTTCACTAGAGTCAGTCTAGTTCGTAGCCACTGCCTGAGCAGCAGCAAGTTGAGTTACGGGCGCACCAAGCTGAAATAGTAGTCCACGCAGGTTTACTGGTGGACTAGACCACCCAAAAGAGATTTATAGCCAGGGGCGGAGCTAGGGGGGTGCCAGGGTGGTTCACTTCCCCCCAAAATTTTGCCTGGCTCCCCCCAGTGGCCCCCCCAAAATTTTCCGCGTGACGTCATGTCACTGCATTGAAGTCCTACACAGACCATTGACAGCTCCCCTTGTTGCAAAACTGGCCCCTC
>Ga0210059_1013643_pt1 | contig 12127 bp, 3 predicted proteins | sample Ectturendosymbi2_FD_188042 | JGI IMG/M metagenome (GOLD analysis project Ga0210059, IMG submission 188042) | Ecteinascidia turbinata endosymbiont from Florida, USA - Sample 2 (SPAdes) (version 2) | ecosystem: Host-associated > Tunicates > Ascidians > Unclassified | place: Key West, Florida...
AAGTTACTTGTGTTCTTAATTTTCAGCAAACAGCAGCTCTCTCAATGTGAGAGAGAGCTATTTTGCATTGTTGATTCTCAGCAAATGGGAGTTATAAGTCATACATGTACAGACCATAAAGTGTCTGCTACACTGAGGTGGGTTATGTAATCATTTTACCATCAACAGGGCCGCCTTCAAGTGGGTGCTATTGATGTTGATGCTGCAGCATTTGGCCCAGATGACAACAGACGATTTTATATCAATTTATATTATTAATTTTTGAAACTCATTATATTTGTTTGTGTGACTATTATCGTAAAACTTTTAGCATACTATTTTGCCGCTTTATATTTTAACACTGCACACACAAGACATTATCCATGAGTTTCAAAAATTTCACACGAAGGCATATTTAGCATGGTAGCCCACTTGGTCATTTCGGTTTGTGCAAAATCACCTAGAACAGAAAGCCTGTTCATGGATTTGCGATGTCATAACTCATGGTTCTAGCAGGGATATCTGGAACTCCTAGATATCCTTTGGTTCCAGAAACGGGCTGTCAGGAATACTGCGAAGCCAAGGGATCCTGCGTTTAGCTGGCTAATTGTAGTTGACTGTGCTGAGCAATAAACTTGACGTAATCCCATTGAAGTAATGGGAAAACATCATAGGTGTAGGAGTAGACAATTTTTTGGTGTTGCGAAGGATTGTTGCCCGAAAAATTTTTCCCATACAGATTTTCTCTCACGAACGTTCACGACGAAGAATCTAAACACAACAGACACGCACTGCAACTTCGTGAAGAAACAGCGGAGCATGAAAGACAGACATGGCATGGATAGCAATTAAACATGCAGAGCAGATTTTTTTTTAAGGAAAATGTTAGGTATCCGGTATGGACCTGTAGGGACCCGATTTTCAATTCTAGGGACCCGAATCGGATCCCTAAAACAGCTTCAAAAACCCTGCTGTAGAGTGAAGCGAACAAATATTCTGGATATCGGCAGAATAAAATTCGGATGCTACTTTCGGGATACGATCCAGCTGAAAATATATTTTTTCCAAGAAGATCTGGTGTAACGCCCACAACACAAAGTAGCATTTTGAAACTTGAGTGCCATTCCCTTCGTCTTTGCAGTTGAGTATATTTTGCGAGTGATGGCACATAAACATTTTATAAACAATATAAATGTTCATTCCATGCAAACGGGACTTTTTCGCAATGTGTCGACCACCATAACATAATTGTTTTCCTGTAATGCAGCATGAACCGTTCCTTCACATCTTCTGTCACGAGTGTTTTTCAGGCAGAGTATATAAATGCCCTGTTATCACGATTATTGCTTATCACAAGCCATAATGAAACTAAGATCATGACGTTATCAATTTGTTGCTTAAGCTGAAGCAAAACAATTTATTAAGAAACGTCTGCAAATTAATTAACGTTGTCTCAATAAAGCGCAAAGTTAATCGATTAGCCCCGTTTGTAAATCCAAGCCAAAGCTAAAGCATTTGATCTCACACTGTAAGGAGACTGAGGGTGAAATTAAGACACTTTATGTTACGTCGGAGACGAGCAACTAACCAAGCTTTTTTCAAAGACAGTTGCACGATGAAGAGCAATGAACACAGACCGCATAAACCTACTGATCACGAAACATATTTCACCGATCAGAGCAAATAGGTTTTGAGTAGTTAAGAATGACCGAATAGCTTAACCTGGTTTGCAGGCTCACAACAGGTGTAGAAACACAATTCAGTGCACTGCTCCTGTTACAAGCATTTCGCCCTATTTCACAAAATTTCAAAAAAATTCTAACACAGAGACGAAGTTGTGCGCATGAAGTCAGAAAAAACAAACAGTGACGTTGGATAAATGATCTCTCGACTGCGTGCTGACCCGAAATACAGTATTTGCATGTTTAAGATCTTTTTCGAAAAAATGGGAGTTGAATAAACAATATACAGCACACGTTTTTCTTGTTCTCCGGAAAAATGCACTGGAAAACAACTGAATAGGCAATTTACTTTAAACTCGTTTGGTGCTGTAAAACAGTTTTGTAGCCAATTTTTTTCTGATTAATAAAAATTCATAAAAACTCGCTTTAAAAACAACGCGAATATAAGAATTAAACATTAAAATAGAATAAATGTGCTATAAATAGAGAAAATGTGCCATACTTCAACTGCGTCAATTTCCCTCATAAAAATAATTCTTGCCAATTTTTGCACAAGCTTAATGCAAACTCACATTGGCATCGGTAAGAGAAAATTTTTTCGATATCAGTCACACACGAACCACCCGGATTCGCCTTCTGCTCGTAAGAGGGTGTATCGCGTACATAAACTGCAAACGATGATCGGACTTGAAATTGACTAATTTTCCAGTAAGCTGATGACGGCCAAGCGTTGCGCCTGCGGCCAAAGAGTTCGGTTTATGTCTAGCATTTATCGATTCACATTTCCTTGCATACGGAATTTAACTGTGCCTGTGCTTGTGAAAAGTACTTTGCATAACCTAGCGCAGTGGCCACCGAACTCTTCCTGGCTGCGGCACACTTTGCAACTCAGTTTTTTCACGAGTCACACCAAAGCTAATGACTGAAACGTAATCAACGGAAAGTTGTACGCATGTCGTATGCAATAGTTTAAACAAAATCCTTCCCAATTTTGAAGATTTCGCAGCACACCCGTTGGGAAGCACATAACCTAACCGATTAGTGGCTTTGAAAGGTAATTGTGCTTCTACATCTTCATTTCTGTGACTGTTTATGCAAAGCTGATCACAAAAGTAGGGTAAGCGTTGCATCACGCAGTGCGGAAGACTTTTTTCGATTGAATCCGCTTAACCGCAAGAGACCAGAAAACGTTGTAAGCAAGTTCTAACCACGTACGCGGCAAAATGGTCACCGAAGCCTGTAGAACAGATGCAGTGCTTTGAGTATTAATAACAGCAAAGACAGCCGTACAATATCAAACCATTGTGCAGGAATGAAGAAGATTCTATGCTTGCATCTGCATCATAACCTAAATTCATTTCCTTACTGTCTTTCAGCGCTGGCTGCTAATCAATGGAAATTAAGTTCAAATCACACAAATGACAGCGACGCTACATTTACAGGCAATGGGTTTCTGCTGTTTTAGTGAGTGTTTTCAACAGGACCATCAACAGCATATATTGAATTATTATTGGTTGAAAAACCTACAAATTTTTTATGTGATTTGGATCGGATGGTTTGAGGTGAGGTTTTGGGACAGAGTTAGTTCCTGGATTTGGTTTAGACATTACATTAAAAACTGTATAACTCGCTCACATCTGGAACGTGGTACTGTACAGTAGAAATTAAACGCGATATGGCAAACGAAATCAATCTGAATGTTTCACTTTTGTTAAAAGAAAAAAGTTTTAACGTAAAACTTTTTTCCAACTCATTTCCACCATCAGTCTTCTGAGAAGTATTTTAATTACAAACTACTTTTTCACATTTCAAAAATTCAAAATGACGTTTGGAAGAAATAGTTTTCCCTTACATATTTGTCATCTGAACGATATTTTTGCCCCAATTATATGCAATTTTTGCAACACAGCCAACTTTTTTAATGTTCGAAGTATCTTTTTGGGTAGCACGCGTATGAATTACCATACCATAAATAGCCTATTTATATCACAAACACCGCTCGCGTTTAAATATACTTAGGGCTTATAGGTTGAACCAGGGACCGAGTTTATGGGGGGACATGTCCCCCCCAACTTTTGGACAGGGGGGATATAATATCTTTTGTCCCCCCAACATTTTGTGATAAAAAGTAATGTAGTTGTGCAAATTTCATGGTGACATTACTGTTGGAAACGTTTCCCCAGCATAAAATCAGGGAATAAATGAGAAAAATGATTATCACTGGATTATCTGTAGATACAGTATGCAGATTTCCTATGTAAACTGAATTCTCTTGATTGTTGAAAATTGTGTCAGTTAATTTGAATTACCGAATCGGTGTGCACATGAACTTCGCTCAATCAAGAATTCCTGCGCTGGTCTGTAGCCTGCAATCAGAATACGGTTGCCACCAGGCACGTAGCTATGGAGGACAACGGGGCAAAGCCACCCCCAATTCCAATTTTTTCAGGCTAATAAAATATTTGAAGTATAAGCCAAAGAAATACTTCAGTGCAAATCAACGAAACTGCCTCAAGGAACCTATCCTACTTCAGCTTTTAGTCGAACACAAACTTGTATCTGACCTTTTGCAATCATAATGACCGCAAGTTAAAACAATTGGAGTAACGCTTTTCGCAGCTGTTTTTGGCGCACCAACTTGCTGTATTCCACCTAAAGGTTATGTGAGCTTCATTTCAAGACCATCGCTAATTGCTCTGTGATAACCGTGGGTGTTACAAATATAACCTATCCTTGTTTCCGGTGTCAGCGTAGCCTAAATCAATATCGTAGATTTTGTTTTTGCACAGTTCTAAAAAACTACATGCGTGAATATGACGGTGATATACATTTTATGTCATGAAGCTCAAACTTTTGCTAAGAAGCGATGCAGTTTCAAAGTCTTCTTTGTTGCTCCATAAGTAACTGTTTAGCAACAATAGCATTCATTCTAGATATTTATTTGTGATGACATGTATTGTGACGGTTCAATCACAATTATGTGGAGCCTTAACGTTTTCATCAATGTTTTCCCTTTGCCTTGCCGGCAGTAAAAAAATCAATATTTTCAAGATATTAGACTCCGACGTGCTGCTCTTAAGCTCAGTGTTTCAACTTTCACGTGATGTTAATTGCCACCCCATCCTACAGTAAATTATTTGAAATCATTTAACTGCAACGAGAAGAGTCAGCAGCAAAATCTAACGTAAGTAGCAAGATGCTTTTCATTTTGCAAGGGCTGAGGGAATTGACACTGCCATTACTTCCAGATACTTAGATAACTTGCACAGCGGTGCATAATAAAATTTAGGGGAAAGCTCTCAGAAAGGGGCCCCAAAACATCGCCATTGTGAAAGTTAGATGTGGGATTACGTGGATAAAAGAGTTAAATTTGTTTCACATTTCAATTTATGAACTGAATTAAAGAGCATAAGACACATACGAAAGGAATAAAATTTTGTACAGTTTTGCAGCTTCACAATTGAAAGCTGCCTTCTGTGGCACATTTTACCACAATTTTTGCCTTATTTTGAAAAACATATGACTTGCTTCAGAGCTTCTTTAAATGTGGCTCTAAGAGTGGTACATAACCTTTTTAACCAAACAGTGGTGCAAAACTCTCAAGGGAGAGCACGGTATCTCTGAAAAAGAGGGCCCGAGGCGACTGGCGACTGCCTCGTTATCATTACCTAATATCCATCCTTGAGCTTGCAATCTGTCTTGTTGGCAAAGTGCATGTGACGAAAATGAAACTAAATTTGAATTTTTTCCCATCAGGGCTTCAAATTCCGCAGATAAGTTATTGTATTTTCAAGAAGCTCGTGATTTGTACAAATTAATTACGTGCAGTGCTAAACTATCCTTACCTGCAGCTGAGCGTGGTCAATAAGTTTTGCAATATTGGTTTTTCTATTGTGTTTACAGTTTAATTCCATCTTATATTTCAATGAAGTCAGTTAAATTTAGCGAAGTCTCATCAAACAATTTAAATGAAGTAAGTTTAAAGTAGCTGCAAAGGTTTTACGGAATAGGTTGAACATAGCCAAAAGATCTTACAAAAATCCAAACATTTTTCAAACGCGTTGAAAGACTCTAGCGTATGCGGTTATCAGTTATCAACTACAGATGTGAATTAATGCTCAAAAATTAGATGACAACGGGATCAACTTCTTATATCCGCGAAAGTTTTGTAGAAGACCTACTTCGGATGTCAGTGCCTCAGAGCAAAGTCGCTGTTCGGCTTCGGTTGAACGTGCTGTGTTGGTGTACATCAGAAGCGTGTAAATACAGTATAAACGCAATCGTAATGGCGGCCGCGATGACTTCTTCCTCAAGTGCAACATTGGGCATTGAGAGGTTTACTAGCGCTTTTGCAAGAAAGGTTTATGAACATATGGTGGCATTGATCCAAAGTAGAAGCTTGTAACTTTACTGTCAAAACTTTTAAAACTTGTCAGTTCAATGAAAGCAAACTTTTTATTTGTCGGCTTAAATCTGAACACAATTGTTCAGGCGAAAACGCCAGAAACATGCACGCTTCGTGGATGATGCTTTAAAAACAAGGAGCATTAAAAATATTTAAATGTTGAAACTGGTTGTTGTTTTCCCCAGCCCTAGCAAAATTTCTGGCTACGCGCCTGGTTGCACTGCTGGTATTTTGGTATTTACCAAAAGATCTTGTGGTTTGTTTTTTATTTGATTTATGTGGTAATTATTAGTAGCAGTATATTTTATTTATCGAAACTGACCAAATTTGAATTGATTATCACAATTTTTGAGCATAATTGTGTCTATTTAAGCTCTCAGAATTAATGTGTTTTCATATTAAATTCAGTGCTAAGTGCTGAATATCTAGATATAGCACCATTGTATACTTGTATAGGCTACACTATTTGCTATACCACCACGATAGGCATAGCCAGGTATCAATTCCATAATGTACCTCCAATTTGGTCAATTTTACAAAAAGGTCGTACTACGGCTGAGTGAACATGGTGACGTCATCAAACTCAAACAACAAGGTTTGTCCCCCTAACGTTCGTTTTTTAGCGAACTCGGTCCCTGGATTGAACTAAAAGTAGATTTGGTTGTATAACACGTAGCAGTGATTGACCAGGAGCGGAGACACATTTGTTTCCTTCTACAGCAAAAGGCAGAAACTAAACACTTTTCGGTGCAATGAAATTAAGCTTATTTAAATTATTGCACTTCCATACAGTTGTTGCTTTAAACCAGTGCGGTCCAATTACAGGACCGCGGACATAATTTTTATGGCCCACGAGCTTTCTCAGTATTGATTCAATGTTGTGTGTATGTTACATTAGGTAATTTTAATTAAAACAGGCATAACATCTTTTAATGAAAATGTACAATATTAACGGCGTTTGACTAGACCTGTGGTTGCCAACCTTTATTGATGCATCCCTCCCTTTGCTCATTTGGAACTTTTCATTCTTCCCCTGTTCAGGTTCGTAGGCTAGTATTAAACTACAATTAGCGCGATGGTCCAATTGTGATGACAGTGTTGCAACCTCTTCGGTGGCGTTGATTGTGTGATTCACCACGAACGTGATGTGCGTGAAGAATAACACCATTATATATGTAGCGCCAGCAAGCAATAGTAAGAGAGATTGCGAGCATCATCTTCATTGTTGCTTGCTCCCACGGTGCGAAGCTTTGCGTACCCCCCGATCGGGATTTCCGATCGCAACAACAGTAACTTGATCGATAAAAGTGCGACAAGAACTATTTGTTGTGAAATAATGGCACTAAAATTTATCAATAACAACGTGTGATAGTTACAAATATAAAGTGATATAACTAATTGAAAGAGCCAATGCCAACTTCAAAAAAAGAAGTACAGCACTTGCAATGAATACGTAACTTAGCTATGAAGTGGAAATTCCTCCCTAGGAAGGAATTCTTTCCCGGTCTAGACTGTAGAGCAGTGGTTCTTAACCGGGGGGTGAGTCCGCCCAGGGGGCGTCAATAAATTTCCAGCGGGGTGAGCCCTTAAGTGCTGTACAATATTGAAAGTTTGATCAACAAATTTACCAAAACTTTACGCTTTTACAACTCATTTATAGCTAAGGGGGGCTTGAAACCAAGGACAACTATTTAGAAAAGGTTAAGAACCACTGCTGTAGAGAACTTACGGGAATTATTCAGCGAAGATAGACTTCCCGAAATATTTCGCGTTAAAAATGAACTTGATGTTTGGAGACACACACGTGTGCGAGAGTGCATTTTCTAGATTTCCAGAAAGATTTCGCGTTAAAAATGAACTCAATGTTTGGAGACACACACATGTGCGAGAGTACATTTTCTACGATGAAGCAAGTCAAATCTGAAAGCAGAAATCGAATGCCAGACGAAACCAGACGATAGTGCCCGACTTGCTACCACCAACATTGGTACTGATATAGGAACGATGCTGTTAGAGAAACCTTGACCACAGGCATCTCACTGATAGCACATCAATTGGACGCAGAGCACTTAGCAAAGGATATCAAGAAATCTCCTTGTGTGCTATGCCTTCATTTTGTGACAACGCAATTTTCAATTTTTCAGGGATTCCTTTTTCTATTTCCAAAGAAACATTATATTCTATGTCCTGTTATAGTATTTTTATTGCTGTTTGTGTTGGTATTCTAGCCTGAGGCTCTTCACAAATATATTGACCACAAAGGAATTCACATGAAAAATGTTCAGACCTGCCTCGACCACACCTTAACTCACGCATGGGCAAACTACAAGTTTAACTCTTTAATCTAGCCCGCTCCACTTGCAAAAAAAAAAAACAATTTGAAAAAAAAAAAAATGAAAAAAAAAACAATTCATATTTTATATTTCTTGCAACGTCCGCGTTTCTCAAGTACAGGCATTTTTTCTCAATTCTTTTCAACACGCGGCCTACTTTTATTGACAATTTTTTGGAGACCCAGGTTTAGATAGCGTGGCAAAATGGCAATGGAAAAATTTGAAATACGTTGCTGATAAACAAATACATTACTTCCAAAACATTCAAATTACTGCTAGTGGAAAACTTGAGCTGGCTGGTTGGGTATGATAAGATCAAGCTGAGGCTTGATAGGAGACAAGTTCACACGCCATTCGGAGTGTCAATATAAAGATTGTTCCACACCCATGAAAACAGCTTGCTTTCAGATCTTACTGAGAAAGTAACAGCCTGCTTAAAATTGCTCAAGCTTAAAATTGTATTCAATGCGCTTGGATAAATGTATTCGATTTTTTTACTGAAACATATTGGCATGTTCTTCAGCCCACCGGTTGAGCAGCGCCGCCTCCCATTGACCTTTGCTGAAGTACCGCTCCACGCTTTTACTTAGATCTTCAAAACACGCTCACCGCGGTGCGGTTTTGCAACTACTAGCCTTTGTGGGACCCAACCTGATGCGAGTCACAAGAAGGAGTGTCGGCCTATCACCAACACTGGATGAAAGCAATGACGTGACAGGTGCTGTTCTGCTCCAAGTTTCCTCCGAAGGATGAACAACAACTGAGTTTGCGGAGAAGATTTTGGCCATTGAGCCTCTGAAGGGAAAATCGAGATGTATATTATGGCTATATAGCCGAAGGTCTGCTGTCATGGAGAGTATGAAAATACATGGGAGTAAGCTGTCAATGTCACAACGGAAGGATTAACAACTTTAGCTGGGAAATTGTTGGCTTGTTGAAACGAATCCAAGAGAAAGCGAAATAGAAAAATCGTTATCAAGATGCTATTGTGTAAGTCTGTATTGCAGCTCAATCATTTCCTGAATACAGTTGAAAAACTGGTTAACTTCATGCAAGCAATGAGATTTCAGCACGTCCGCTGATTAAATTTGGACAAAGTGTTTCAACGAGTGTGGGAGCTCAGAGGAAATCGGTGCATTTTTGAAGTTAATGGGGAAATCTCAGGCATTTCAAGAACTGAGCGACAAGAACTGGCTGTGATTTTGCATTTGCTGTAGACGTGTTTTCACTCCTTGCTGAGCTGAGCATGAGTCTGCAAGGAAAAGTTCAGTTTGTGCACGAAAAATACACAATTGCGCGAACCTTAAAACCCAAGCTGGTTCTATTCTCCGTGCAAATTTCAAAACATAGTAGTCATTTGTTCATTTTCCCGCACTTGCCACACTGAATGAGGTCATGGAAACGCAAGGAAATACAGCAATTTACTGGCCAACCTCCACTGAAGATTTCTGCCGTCGATTTTCTGAATTTGAAAAACTAAAATGCTGCTTCTGTTGAAAGCCTGATACAACACTCTGAAACAGCACTACAGGAGCTGCAGTAGATCGATCATCAGTCTTGCTAGGTGTTAAAAGAGAAGTTCAATTCTCTTAAAAACCAAATGATATTTATGCAGCACTTCACAAAATTGCGTTTCCAAGTTTCCAGGCGATGGCACAGAAGAGGCAGGCAAAACTTGGCTCAGCCAATGTGTGAGAGCATACGTGCAGTGTCCCTAATAACAACGCTCGCCACAGATAAAAGTTAACTGACCAACATCTCAGAACTATCCTGAGACTTGCCCATTTCAATCAACTCCCGACTGATGCACTGCTAAAAAAAAGGAGACCAACAACTTCAGCTCGACCGACCGATGCATCGGCATGCCAATATACAATCGGCTGATAAGGCGATGTCGCCGATGTACCATGTTGGCAATATTTGCTAAGCCGCTATTGGTCTGCACGGAGTGTTCGGAAACTCAAGTTGTTACTTCGTCTCTGATTCAATAACGCAAATTCTTTGTCCTGTTCCTTACGGCGCGCAGCCGTCCGACTACTACACCAAATAGCGTGTAATATACAGACCGCTGTGCAATTGTCCCAGTAAACCAGTCTGTGATGCAACATTCGCTCACAGGTTTTGCGTGATAAGCGGATGACTGTTTGCTATAGATGAGCACGGATCAAGACCAAAGCTAATTTTGGCCGGATCAGGACTGGATCGGACTGAGAAAATTTTCGCTGTTTAAATGTGATTATTCTAACCATATCAAAACGTGTTAGTTGTGATCCCATTTTACAGATTTGATACAATTTTAAATGTCAAAAATGGTAGTGTCTGTTTTGCCTCGAGGCAAAATAAACACTGCTTAGAAAATACATGGTTTTACATGGGCGGATCAGGCTGGATCGGACTGATGATTTTAAAAAATTTGCGGATCAGTACTGGACTGGATTCAATTTTTTCGGATCAGGACTGGACTCGGAAGGAAAATTTCCATCTCTGCTCTCTGAAAATAAATCAGGACATGTGTTGTGGTAATTGAATGTTTTCGCGACCCGGGTTTGCGCAAAATTCGATGTTGCACTGTGATATGTTCCAAACTTATCACAATCTGCTCTTTTGAATTTAACTTGTGTTTATGTGGCATACTGACGAAAAAAATGCAGTGTGATGTCTTTCAACTGTGGTTTGAGTAATGCAAAAATATCGGTATCTGCAATGAAAAACATCGGTGTTGGCCCAAAAAAGCCTTATCGGTCGAGCTATAGCAACAAAACTGTTCTCAGTAAAATCGAGACTTTCTTTGCTGCTTCGTATGATAACGGAAAAAAACTGATTATGCCATGAGCCTTGTATCATCATGTATTTACCAGTTAAAGAACCTAACTCGTTATGCTGTGGCGTTTACATCTCGTTTACATTAGTTTAAACCAGCTATGTCCAACCCGCGACCAGCATGCTGCCCAGTCGAAGGTTTTGTGTGGCCCAATTTAGGTTTTTGCTGTAGTAAAATTATCCTATATCAGGGTTCCCACACATTTAAAAAAATCATTTTCCAAACTTTTTCTTTTCAATACTAAATTTAAGAAGTTCAATACCATTACTTCTCTTCATTTTTTGAAATTCTTAATCACGAAACTCAATTTTACACATTGCATAGCACATAATGACGTGCTTTGCCTTCAGTAAAATTCTGCTGATACTTCAGATTTCTTTTCCATTTAGAATTTCAACACCTTTTCAATACTTTGTGTACATTTTGGCCAAATTCAATACTTTTTCAAGGTCTTGAAAACCAATTTTTAAATTCAATACTTTATCAATACTGTTGCAACCTCTCCGGCGGTGTTGTGTTGATTGTGTGATTCACCACGAACGGGATGTGCGTGAAGAACAACACCATACATATATGCGGCGCGAACAAGCAATAATAGAGTGATCGTGGCGTTTAATCTCTGATGATACGAGCATGTGAACGATTGAACGTAATGTCTAGCGTACGCGGAGAGTGATCATGGCATGTGAACTCTATTGTTGCTTGCTGCCACAGTGCGAAGCTTTGCGGATATGCCGCTCGGGATTTCCGATCGCAACAAAATGGTGCTGTGACCAGGATGTGAAGGTCGTGCGGAGTTCAGCCTTCACACAAAGAACGTGCGATCGGTGCGGTTCGTTGTAAAAAGGAGGGGATGTTGTTGCAACCTCTCCGGTGGTGTTGCGTTGATTGTGTGATTCACCACGAA
>Ga0210059_1013644_pt1 | contig 12126 bp, 7 predicted proteins | sample Ectturendosymbi2_FD_188042 | JGI IMG/M metagenome (GOLD analysis project Ga0210059, IMG submission 188042) | Ecteinascidia turbinata endosymbiont from Florida, USA - Sample 2 (SPAdes) (version 2) | ecosystem: Host-associated > Tunicates > Ascidians > Unclassified | place: Key West, Florida...
CCTTTCACAAAACTATCTTTACAAATAGTGGTTTAAAACTCATTAATCCACAGTAGGAGTCTCTAAACATTTTTGTCAGAGGGTCACATGAGCTACTGCACAGCAGTTCGAGGGTCAGACATCTTGCGTAACGTGATTGTTTCAAAATAAATTACATTCGACCAAATCAACAAATTTTTTATAGATATATTGTTTTCTTATAATTGATAAAGAGTCTACGCGGCCAAATGAAATGCCTTCACGAGCCAGTTGGAATGGCTTCACGGGCCAGATTTGACCTGCAGGCTGTAAATTGGAGACGCTGATCTACAGTATTTTTGTTTTGCCTTTTTATCTGAAATTGGGCACAAGTGTCTCATTCTTTCAATGAAGCTGTAATAGGATCACTTTTAACCTTGTTCTCTAGAAGAATCTCATCAGTATTTGTACAACTTAGGACTTACCACATCTTTTTCCGAGTAGGTAGATTCAATGCAGTCCAGCACGCATCCACTACGTCGACCTATCAAGTGTAGAGCATCGAGCTGATCACTGAAACCTAACCTAAAACAGGTTTGTAGTGGACTGAAACAACTGGCACCGGGGTCATTTCATCATAATTCAACCCAAATTTCTGAAATTTGGAACCACATGGTTTAGGTTTTCGTTCCTTTTCACATATATTTGCAGCTACAAGTTTTTAGGACATTTGACACCAATTTTGCAAAAATTGATCAAGCGGTTTTTGATTTATCACTGCTTTTGTATTTTTACCACTAGATGGCATTCGCACTGATAAGCAACACAAAAATGACTATAACTCTAGATTTGCTAGTCCAATCCTAATGATATTGATGTCTATCCCCATGTTTTCTAGGATGGGCTTTCTAAATATGCAGTTTAAATTTACCTAGCTCAAATACGTTTTGTGATATTTGCGTTTTTGCCCCCCTACATTGCACGGCTAGTTTCATGGGATGGATGCCAAAACAATTTTGGTTTTAAAATTTGTTGCTTCAGATAGAAAACATGGCTGTGTTTCCAAACATATTATTCTCATGACTAACATTTATGAACTTCCACAAAAAATTATAAATAAATACAGAAGAATTGGCTCTAAACAAATTGCCTTTGTCTGCTCTATGACATCACAAGTGACATTCACAGTCTTAATGACTTCATAAATACCTGTAATATGATAGAAACTGCCCTTTACTTACTTGCATATGGGTTGTCTTTTAGTGTTTGTTGTGGAACTTTTGCACTTTAACAGTCCTTTATAAACAGTTTAAGGTTGATGTGATCTAGCATACTCAACTAAACACTTCAGGTGTCTGCAGTTGCTTTCCTGTTGTGTATAACAAAAACATACTTCATTTAAACAATGTTTTCAGGATGATGTATTCTTATCTCTGAATATTATCAAACTTGTTTTAACTGAATTTATTGCAGTTCACCCAACCTCTAAACTTTGTTGGCAATCTAATAGGATCTACCTTCACTGCATTCCAACACTTCAATTGAATGATTGATTGAGATGATTTGAACTCAAAAAGAAACCTAAAGTCTTCAGTTGAGTGTGCCAAGTCATATCAACCTTAAAGTGTTTATAAAAGACTGTTAAAGTGCAAAAGTTTCACAAGAAACCCTAAAAGACAACCCATATGCAAGTAATCAAAGGCAGTTTCTATCATTTTACAGGTATTTATGAAGTCATTAGCTAGCAATTCACAAGACTGTTAAGTAACCGATAGAATGTGAATGTCACTTGTGATGTCAGAGCAGACAAAGGAAATTTGTTTAGAGCCAATTCTTCTGCATTTATTTGTGATGTTTTTGTAGAACTTCATAAATGTTAGTGTTGAGAATAGCATGTTTGGAAATACAGCCATGTTTTCTATCTGAAGCAACAAATTTTTGAAAAATTTATTTTCGGCATACATCCCAAATTGGGCGAGCAATGTAGGGGGGCAAAAACGGAAATATCACAAACGTATTTGAGCTAGGTAATTTTAAACTGCATATTTAGAAAGCCCATCCTAGAAAACATGGGGATAGACATCAATATCATTAGGATTGGACTAGCAGATCTGGAGTTATAGTCATTTTTGTGGTGCTCATCAGTGCGAATGCCATCTAGTGGTAAAAATACAAAAGCAGTGATAAATCAAAAACTGCTTGATCAATATTTGCAAAATTGGTGTCATTTTTCCTAAAAATTTGCAAACATATGTGAACAAGAACAAAATCCTAAACCATGTGGTTCCACCCATGGGTTGAATTATAATGAAATGACCCAATGGTACAAACCAGTGGTGTATGGATATGGAAATTTAGCAATCAGATTGGATCCGAAATTTTTTCATAAATTCCATACAATCCATATCCAAAAATTTAAAATTATTGACTACGATATCCAATGCAAATCCGAAACTGCCCACTCATTTGCACATTAGCCAAAATGTTTGGTAATGTCTATTTTGCCTCATGAAGCAAAAGTTGTGACTATTTTTCCTTTAGTCAGATATGATTGGCTGCAGTGGACAGGTGACAAGTATGATATATACAAGAAGATATGGGTTAGAGTTGAGGACAGGGGTCTCAAACATGCGGGCTGCATGTGGCCCGCAAGGGCCTTTTATGCAGCCCGTAATGCTTTTTGGGAATTTTCAAATAATTAACATTTCGTTGCCAAGTGTCTTTAAAACAGATGCGGCAAAATAATTGAATCAAAACTGAATGATACACGATGCGGTTTTCGTCCCGGCCGTAGCACTGCAGACCACATTTCACTCTCTAGCAAAATTTTGATAAATGTTGGGAGTATGCTATAAAGATGTCTTCACATGCTTTGTCGACCTCGAGAGAGCAAACGACCAGGTTCCTTGTGAAAAATTTTGGAGTGTTGCAAGAGTAAAGTCTTGACGGCCGCCTGTTACTGGCCGTCAAGTCACTGCATTCCTGCTCAGAAATTTGTGTTCGTGTCGGTACAATTAAATCATGGCCGTTCTCCATTGGTGTTGGACTCCGACAAGGGTGTGTGCTGTCACCGTTCCTTTTCATAGTTAACATCAGTGGTTCTCAACCGTTTCACTGAAGGGAGCCATATCCAGACCTATAATTTTATTGTAGAGCCTCACTAAAATTTTTTAACACAATTCAATTGACACATTTTGTTTTAGAGCAGAACGAAGTCTTGTTACACAAAATATTAGACGTTTTATTGAAAGATTGCTGATGAGGGCCGCACAAAGGGTGCTTGGGAGCCGAATGCGGCCCTCAGAACCGGGATTGAGAACCACTGGTCTACATAAATTGGACAGACAGTCACAGCTGAGTCAACAAGGATGTCACAGTCGGGAGTTGCAGGATCAACCGTTGACTTTTTGCAGATGATTTGGTACCGCTAACATCATATCAACAGTTTTCAGCACGCACTCGATCAGTTTTCTGCTGCGTGAGACCGAGCCGGAATGAAAATCAGCACTAAAATACTGAGGTACTACTCTATGTCTCTGCGAACCCAGGGCAGTTTATGCGGCAAGTGAGCGACACTACCCTGCAGTAGGTGGAGACGTTCAAGTACCTAAGGGTGGTATTTACATGTGATGGAAGCCAGAGCACCAGGAGGTTGATACACGAATTGGTAAAGCTAAAGCAGATCTGCGTGAGCTTTATCGCTCTGTGCACAAAACGGCAGCTTCCAAACACCGCAAAGCTGTCACTTTTCAAATCAATGTTTGTTCCGATCCTTACCTATGGCTATGTTCATAAATCTTGGGTTATGACCAAAAGAATATTAATTCAGATGCAAGCACCACATATAGGGTTTTTGCGAAGGGTCCACGGTGTGACAAAAGGTCGTACGGAGGTTAGATGGCTCCTGGGGCAAGAAACAAGTTTGGCGCCTCCATATTTGAACCTAAGGTATTTTGGAAGTGAATGTATTGTATTGAAGAAAAAACGTACAACATTATTGCAACTTTTAGCGCCCCCCAGTGATTCGGCACCCAGGCCATTGAGCCCCCCTCCAGAGATGAGCACGGATCACGACTGAAGCCAATTTTGGCTGGATCAGGTTCTATGATTTTTGCCCCCGCAATTCTCCCTGGAGGAAAATCGGTGAAAATGAATGAAATGAATATTTACGTTATTTTATACACCATTGTTTAAAAGTGCTCAATAAGCAAGTGAAGAAGTTACTTAGACGGCTAGAATTGATTAATATGAACGTAGAGATGGCTAGAAATAATTTGCCTATATAATTCATGATACCTTTTGCAGGAAACAAGATGTAAAATTAAGTTCAGGTATCGCTATTGTTGCGTCAGCGTCATAATGCGGCCTGCGGGTTACCTTGTAAGTCCTCATGTGGCACACAGAGCAATTTGAGTTTGAGACCCCTGGTTTAAGATTTAGGTTAGTGTTCAGTTCAGTTAATGCAAACAAACAAGAAACCACTAAAACGTAGTTTGCCAGCAACAAAACTATGAAAACACTCGTCCATTGGACTAAGCCGTTACAGATGTCATTTATTGATCATCTTTAATTAAGTGCGAAGGTCATGCGTTTTGAACTTGTCATGTGACCATTTCAAACAATTGTGTTTGTGTAAAGGTAAAAGAGCTCCAGCAGAAGCTGTTGCCTCATGAGGAAAAATGTACACTGCCAACATACTTTGTCTTTAATGCCATGGTTACAACTGCCTACCACAATCAGTTTATGAGAGATCTTGACAAGAAGTGCACAATTGATTTTCTATATGATAGCGCATGTTATAGTTGTGCACAATTCCCATATGCTCTCTAATGGAGATGTTTAACTCAACTGATAGCTTACAACTAGCCTACATTTGTGTCCCTGCTGGACACCTGGCAATACCAACAGCAATTGTACGTTAATTTCACAAGGTGAGATTTGAACCGAAAAGCAATGGCATACGAGACTTGAAGCATAACCACTGGCAGTACATTACAAGCAGCATGCTGGTTGCACTACAAACTGAAGTTTTTATTCAAATTGCATCATGCCAGTGCCACAAGACTGAATCTTCGACTGGCCGCACAATAGTTCCAGCCAATCTGTTGCCGCCAGAATGTTGGCAGCAAAATAGACATTACATTTGTGAAATTTTCAATTCTGGACAACGTTCTACATTCTACAAGTTATTGGAATTGAGTCATCAACTTTTTCATGCAAGGTCTCTAGCTAAGTTTGTTCTAAAACGTCCAGATGTTCTTAGTTGCTTCTGGTGCTGATCTTGTTATCAGTGATGCAGACTCGGTCTCAAGACCCAGTTTTGCGAGTCTCTCTCGGTCTCTAAGGTTTCAATTCTCGAACCTTTGAATATTGCAAAGAAATGGTTGATTAGAATTTCTATTAAGTGAACATTTTTTTGTATGTTGTATTTGCAGGTAAGAAACAAGCGAAACATATCAGAAATTTGAAAACAATTCTAGTCAGAAGTGATCTGTGATGACAACATTTTTTGAAATTTTGGCAATATGCACAAATTTTGAAGTCTCGAGTCTCAGTCTCGAACATCAGGTCTCGGAGTTTTTGATGAAGTCTAGTTTTGTATCAAAATTTTAACCAGGTCTTGGTCTGTGACTGGATCAATGGTTTCAAACCATGGATTCGAAAAGTGCAAAGTTATGCCTAGAATGCCTGGTGCAAGCTTTGTCGTTGCGAAATCAGATCACATCGATCAGATTTAAATAGAGATTATGCTTCTAATAAACACCAGCGTAATGCCGTTTCCCATTACACCATGCGGGAGCATGGTGACTTGTTAAACTTTGATTTTCAAAAAACCTCTGACAAAAGTAATCAGTTATTTCATTTTGCATTTGTAAATACAGGTAGCTTTGTAAATGGTGGAGGCAGTAGATACACGTCATAATCTTTACGTAAAGTGCTATAGTATGTACACCATCTGAAGCCACTCCCTTTACAAATTGGTTTCACAAAGATCGCATGGTTCCCATGCGCCAGACTAACTTTTTGCAGTCCATAGAATTGACAGACTGACTTTTTAGTGTCTTTCAATGTTTATTGTTTTCAGAGTTGGTTATTTTTGGCTATAGGTTTTATCAATTTTGGATACTGTTGACTAATATTTTTGTGAACTTTGGCTATAAAGCAATTGGAAATCTGGCAACACAGGGTGAAAATTTTGTAATATGGACCAAAGTTGTGATTGGTTATAATGACTTTGATCTAGACCAAGCCCTCATTTTTTTAATGCCAGGTATTTCGTGCTTTATTTAGAGCTCTTCTGTCTTTGTTGCAGCATCAGTCTTAACATCACATTTTAGCTGACTGGCTGAGGTAGAAAAATTTTGAAGTTAGTTTTGTGAATGCAGTGTGTAATTTGGACCAACCATGGTGGCAGTTTGTGTAATATGGACCAGTGTTGCAAATGACAATACTTGTATAAGTGTTATAGGCAGGGCTACCACACCATCCTTATTTCTGAGATTTGTCCTTAGTTTTCAATGTTATGTCTTAGAAAATATTACTGTCCTTATTTCTAAGAAATGTCTGTATGTGCAACTTTCGCCTTTACTTTTTCTTATTTTCTGTAGCATAACAATTTTAAATACGAACAATACCTGACAGACACACCAACCATTATTATCTCATCGTAAACATTTTGTAATCAAGATTTTGTGACATAAAAAAGTAGTATAGTCTTGCAGCACAGAGACGTAACGCATTATCAGGCGTGAGCACGTAAGCTGTCTAATCTGGTTAGGATTCCTAGGAAAGCTGGTTTTGTAGCAGAGGTTTAGCATTTAATTTTTTTCCCCTTATAGATTGGCCTCAGGAGTTTCAAGCGAAGTGCGATATTTCATATCGCTGTGTTGTCATCATAAGCCATGCCGTAATCAGGTGAGCCAAAAAAAAGCATTTAATTGATTCAAGAAATAAGCAAGCAAAAAGAACTTTTCTGCGATGATTACAAGAAGGAAGTCGAGAATAAGACATTGATGAAGCACATGGTGCCTGGACATAATAGACAAACTTATGATCTGACATTAGTCGTGCAAACAGAAACAATTGTTTTCTTTTCAGGTAATAAAATTAAATTTTGCTCAGTCGTCCTTATTTTTGGTTCTAGACCGATGGTAGGCCTGGTTATAGGCTACATTTGTAGCAACATCGTACAGAACTGTACGTGGTACAATCACAGTATACGAATACAATATGAATACATATGGGCACACTATGGCACATGCATTTTGAGTGCGTGTTTCATTTCCCAAGGTGCAATCTTTTGTAGAAATGGGCCACACGAACATGCAGATTGCTTGGCCCTTGAGTGCGCCATGCGTGTCTTCAAGTGCCTTGCTCAAGCGCACAGCAATGATAGCACAGGCAGGTGCAGGGAGTCACACCCTTCGATCTGGAACCGTTGCTTTTAACTTTTCTGTTGCGGCATTGAAGTTGCATACATATTTGCATCAGTAAAAGCAAGTACCGTAAAGCTTGTCTGGGAGAACACAACATGCAAGGAACTTCGCCCCCTTGAGTTAACAAGCAAGGTAACTACATAATTTGCCTATGACGGCACGTCTAGGGGTTGCATAAAGAACGTTATTAGCGAATTGACGTTATAAGCAAATTGAAATGCATGTAAAAGATGCCATCAGGACCGAACAAAATGTAACATTATAGGTGAATTGACATTACAGACGAAGCTGTTCTAAACGAATTCAGCTGTATAGAACAGATTTGCAAGAGGTTTCAGGCTCCATTCGAATTAAACTAAAAAGTTGGTTTCAGGGCAAATTTTTTCTGTGCCCCCAGTAAAATGCCTTCCTGTATGCCTGTGGAAGAATTGTTCCAGTAATTTTAACAATGTCTATGTGTACTACAATGTCAGTGTGAAATAAAACAATGCAATTATTATCAAGAATTCATATTTTGAAACCTAAATTTTAACTGAAGTAAATAAATGTAATATATGTGGTCCCTGGTAGCAATAAATATTTAAATGTAACCTTCCATAGACACTGTTTGTGGTGCATGCATACAGCTTTAAGTGTATCCAAGTGTCGTAGCCCAGATCTCCATTTCAGCAAGATTTTCTTGCTTCACTCATGTATAGGTACGTTTATGACATTTATCCCCTAAAGCTTTACCCAGTGAGCAGTTTACAATAATTTCCATGTTGTGGTTAACTCAGAGAATGATTAATTAATGTTCGGAATTTGAAAAAACAAAACAATCTAAAGATACTGCAGGAACATATGCAACTACTATATGATATCTCTTTAGAATTCTATTGTTTTTTGCGTCATTATACATAGAAATCTTGCGATCTAGTTAGTTTTTTTTCTTTTAGGCAAAACTTACATCCATCAAAATTGGTAAAATTATAACACCATATTTGCTTTATTGAATGAAAAAAAACATTTTTTGGCAACTTTTTGCCATTGCACCAAAATCTTGTCTCAAGATGAGGTATGAAAAAATTTAAAGAAAATTTTCAACCCAAAATTTTGTGTTGAAATCCTTATCTTATCAATATTTTAACTTCAAAAATAAATTCCTTGGGTCAAAAATGGTAAAATACTTGTTTTTATTGTAAAAATCCTTCAAGGTAAAAAGTTATTGCCAAAAATTAAATGTGAGAATTGAAAAAATGCTTGTGCGTGCCCCTAAATCTACCTAGTGGCAAAAAATTCAAAATGTATAGACATTTCAAAATTTTTTTGCTATCATAATTTTCCAGTGTCTATCACATTTGTGAGAATTAGCAAAATCCATGACTAGGGGTTGTAAAATTTGTAAAAATCTGATGATTATAAATGGATTGACCCAGTCGAAAGAATTTTCAGTTCTGAATACTGCTTACGAAACAATGCAACAATTGGATACTGACAGCTTGAAGGGGTAATATTAGCCAAGCAGATGGTTTCATGAAGTGGTGGTTGATGTGCAATATGTAACCATGCTATGAAGCATATTTTGATAATTAGTCTTGTGTCTTTTTGATGTTGATGCCTGACATTTCATGTTGAAGCCTGAAAATTTTGATGTTGAAACGAATGACCCTTGTAGCATCACTGACTGTGACACTAAAGGAAGCAAGAAAAATTTCTCTGATCATTGTGCAAGTTAAATGTTAAATTGCTGCTCTTCAGATCAGTTTCATGGCAGGGAACAGCTAAGGCAGCTGTTAATTGGAGTGATTTTCATACTACAGTACTCGATAATTTAGCCAGTTTTTGACATACGTTCCAGTTACCCAACGTTGAGAATGCCACTACAGTAACTGGAAAAAAACTTCACAGTGGTGCGTTGTTTTCTCGGGATATGTTCTGGTCACCACAGTTGCATTCTCAACATTGTGTAGCTGGAAATTATGCCCTTACATGGCTGATTTTCCAGTTACGTAGTGTGAAAATTGCACTTGCGTAAGTGATTTCTTGTGAAATTAGGGCTTCCTTTTAGAAAAAGATCTAACTTTTTTCGTTCATACAATCAACTTTGCATTCAGGTCAGAATGTGTTTTCGTTGGTGAATTTATAAAAAAGTCTGAATATGTGTGGTTTGTGGTTTATCTGATTTTTCATTCAAGTAGCTTGCTTCCAGTTTATGTACAAAGCTTGTAGTTTTGTGGCAATTTGGGTGTGAAACAAAGGAAATGTTATAACTGCACGTTTTCAAAGTGTTCAGAAAGGCATTTTAGGTTTACAAGTATATTCCAAACGTCACACAAACCTAACTGGTATTGTGAAAGTAGGTATCACTGAATTTAAAACGTTTCAAAATAATCCAGGCTATTAGGTTAGTTCAGTTTCATAAACACTCGTTTTCTAGGCTCCTTTTGAAATGTCATGAATGGTCTACAGCGCCAATCTTCGCTTGCTTGCATCATGGGGCAAGTGTGCAGACAATTGAGACCAATTCATTTGAGATCACGTTCATTTGAGACCGCATTCATTTGAGATCACAACATTTTTGAAACTGTTGCAACCTCTCCGCTGGTGTTGAATGTGCAATTCATCACAAACGGTATGTGCGCGAAAAACAACACCATATGTGTGGAGCAAACAAGCAATAAATGGAGTGATCTCGTCAGGTGAACTCTATTGTTGTTTGCTGCCACAGTGCGAAGCTGTGCGCACATGCCACTCGAGTTTTCCGATGGCAACAAAGTGGAACCTGCGACCAGCATGAACATTTGACATGGCCCGCATCAGAATTTTTGTTACCTAGTTAGTATACAACATCGCGTGAAAACGAAGCTCCCTTGATGAGCAGGTATTTTGATAGTGCATTAAGAGAAGACACTCTTCCTCATAGTTAGATAATGGTTGAATTTTAGGATAAGTTAACTCTTTGGCGTCCGGCTGGTTTCGGGGATTTTCGGAAAAAAAAACGCCTAAAGGCACGTGGCTTTGCGCAGGAATTTCTCTGGTCTGGTATGCTCTAAAGACCCAGTAAAAGTCTCAAAAGATGCGGCAAGTCTTCTAGTCTGCACTAGAAAAAAATTTTTTGATTGGGTGTGCAGGTTTTTTGTGAGTGACGTCATAAGTGGAGGACTTTTGGCCACCTTGGCCCACTTTACCTAGCCCTGGGCGCCAACCGTTAGGTGGTAGTGTTTCGCTGAAGTTTTTACTGGAAACTAGGCTACAATATGAGTCTTTTGGTACTTTGGATGATTTGCTTGGGTTCAAAAGTTGTGATGTTAGTTAGTAAAATATTTGACTAATTAGCTAATTAATTAATTTGTTTTTTATTTTAGATCATAACTTTGAACCAGAAACGCTAGAAAATCGATCAAAGGCTCAAAAGACTCGAACTCAAGCCTAGTTTCCAATGAAAACTTTAGCGAAACACTTTGGCCTAGCGGTTGAGCCCTAGGCCAGGCAACATGAGCCAAAATGACCCCAAAACTACTTCACTTGTGACGTCAGTCACAAAAAATCCGCACCCCCCAACCAAAATATTTTTTTTCGAGTGCAACCTACTAGACTGGCCGATCTGTTTGAGCCATTGAACGGCTCTCTAGCGCAATCGGCGGAGGAGCTAGGGCGTTGGTAAGGCAACCGAAAACTGCTGTTTTTAGGCCGAAATCGAAGTAGGAATGTATCGTACGCTGGTTCTCAAGTGTTAATTGATTTTGCAGCCTGCCAGCGATAATTCACACAATTCATGCTGCCCATGATAGTAAATAGGTTCCCTACCCCTGCTGTATATCAATTGCTCCCCTGCTAAAATTCACAAATAGATTGATTGATATGCTACCAGTTGGCTTACACTAGTAATTTCGGGCTTGGTTGCAGAAAAACATGCGTTCTTTCATCCTCCTTGGCCGCCTTACCTACCAAGGCCAGATAGGATCGCAGGTCATTTGCCCTCAAAAAACATGACCATTTACTCCCTCATGCACCCTGCTCCAATAGGCCCCGGTGAAAGGGATAACTATTCGTAGCGATTTATTCACCAAAGCTAGGTATTCGTCATTGAATGAAATCCAAAACTTTGTCAAGTTTTCTGAACTTTCTTTTCAGGAAATCATCGCAGATAAGTTCAATATAGTTTCATTTTTCTTGTTAGGATGAAGGACGATGGGGTAAGTTAGGCGAAAGGTTTTCGAACCATTCATAGATGTAAATTTCAACTCAAGCTTAGATAGATCTTTCATCTTACAAAAATATACTTGGTAAATTTGAAGGCAGCATCACGCATTTGTTTTCAAGCAAATTGTTAGACAGTGGTACCAGGATCAACAGTTGGGCAGCTTCTATTCATACTTGCAAGACTGGTTACAACAGACAGTGTTAGTTCCTCAGAAATGGTTTGCGACTTTTTACACTTAACAATTGTGTGCACAAGTTGGTAAGACACTAATAAAGTCTTTGCTGTGAGTTACGTGAATTGTGAAATGGACACTTGCCTCTGTAGATCATTTACTTTCCAGGAAAAAAGTACCTGGGTTCATTCACAAATAGAGAATGTTATGATGTTGAAGCTTATTTGGCAGTACAGGCTTTTTTTGGCCACTACCTTGCTGCAAACATAGAACACACGTTACTCTTGGCTCTGCCAGACAAATGTGAACCCAACATCTAAATAACTGTTGTTATACTTACAAAAATTCCTCTTGGGCCTGTTGTTTTTATCGCATAT
>Ga0210059_1013645_pt1 | contig 12125 bp, 7 predicted proteins | sample Ectturendosymbi2_FD_188042 | JGI IMG/M metagenome (GOLD analysis project Ga0210059, IMG submission 188042) | Ecteinascidia turbinata endosymbiont from Florida, USA - Sample 2 (SPAdes) (version 2) | ecosystem: Host-associated > Tunicates > Ascidians > Unclassified | place: Key West, Florida...
GGTTTAGGGTTCAGGTTTAGGGTTCAGGTTTAGGGTTCAGGTTTAGGGTTCAGGTTTAGGGTTCAGGTTTAGGGTTCAGGTTTAGGGTTCAGGTTTAGGATTCAGGTTTAGGGTTCAGGTTTAGGGTTCAGGTTTAGGGTTCAGGTTTAGGGTTCAGGTTTAGGGGATAGGGGTTAGGAATAAGGTTTAAATTTTTTTGTATATATCTGAATTAGTCGAGTACAACACAAACTTACCTCCGGCTCGCCACCTTGTTGTGGAAATGAGCAGTGTTTCCAGCGTTTTCATCACGTGAGGCTACCTCAGGTCAAATGCGCAAAGTCTGCATCCATTTCATCATCTACCCATTTAGCGTGTCTGATCCGGTTTTTTTGCTTCGCCGACATCTGAAAAACCTAAGAACAGGATATTCTCAAAAAGTGAGTTCGGGCTGTTTTGGGGGAGAAAATTAAGGGGTGAAGGGTGAAGAAGTGTGGGTTGGGGAGATTGATTTCAAGATCACGTTTTGGGATCTTTATAAAAAATAATGAGGGTAATTACTTGGTTTGTTCCTTAAAATTTTCTAGGAGCTACTTTGTAGCTTCAGAGACCTTGATTAGCCTAGTAGCCCAAGGGGTTGGGGAGTTATGGCCAAAATTACACCCAAAAACTAGTTTGGCGACCTAGTGGATTTCTTATTTTCTTTAAGAATAAAATTTTCCTGTCAATATGTTGGCTTGACACCCAAATACACCTGACACACAAATCAGAGCTGGGCAGTAGCGAGCTAATTTTCCAGTAGCGTTAGCGGGAGCGCCGCTCTTTTGGCATAACCAGGGGGGAAGTGGAGACATCTGTCCCCGGGCGCAGCATTTTGAGGGCGTAAATTGAGGTTGGAATGTCACGTAACAACTACGAAATGTCAAATGTCAGCAGATGCTAGTAATTACGAATTACAAAATGTCGAATGCCAGTCGCTGATACTCAGTTGCATAATCTCATCAAGATCACCAAGGTTTGCAAAGAGAGCAATTACGAACCTCAGTGACGTTTTAAGGCGCCGCTTGTGTATCCAGCAACCAGCTCCCGCATGTTGTTTGCCTGGTGGTTGCGTCACAATGCTTTCAGATAGCCAGGCTTACGAACTTCCCCACTTCGTTCTCATTCTATAGTTGCGTCACAATGGACGGCAATCCAGCATTCACAGTGCATGCAACTGCGCGATAAACCTCAATAGTATGTTTTTACGACAACATATCCAGGGACTCCGGAACGGGGGTGCATTATGGGGCCACTGCACCCCCCTGCCCTTGGAAAGGGGGGAAAACTAGGGAACAGGTGCCCTTACATAACGGTATCACAAGTCATTTCATGATTTATCAAGATCAGTTTGAAACAAATTTACAGCTGCTACTCGCGCACACCTAAGATTCAGAATGTTTTTTGGAATTTCTGTTATTTGCTTTGAGGTCAACATTGTTGCTAAACATATAAAGGCGAAAAGAATGACTATTATGGCTATGGGTGTGCTTTCACACTGAACTCAAGCAAACAATTTTGAATTCGTGGTACATCAAAGCCATGGGCGTCCACAGTGGCGTCAAAACAGGGGCGAATCCAGGAGGGGCGATTGAGATGATCGCTCCCCCTAAAACCTGCGAATAAACCGTATTTACCATGATTGTGTACAATTCGAAAACAGCATTCGCATTTTCGCCATACAAGGCTATTTTGTCTTCCATTGCTTTGTCACAGAAGTGTTGGGAAGTATACTTCATCTCTCTTGAAGTAGTGACCCGGATTGAGGCTTTACTAACAAATATTACTGAAATCTCCCCCTAACCTTATACCCCGGCCCCGGGGCTGGATCTGCACCGGGGTCAAAACAGGCATTTGCCCCTTTCTGGAAATTGGGACTAAGAACTAAAACTTTCTAGAAAATTTGACGTCAGCAGCTCAACTCCGATTAATTGATTTATTTCCTGCAATAACAGTTTTTTTGCCGGTCCGACACTTAACACGGCTACACTTACAAGAGTCAGGTTCACTGTTCTGGTGTCATGCAGTGCTGAGCTTGCAGTTCACTCATGCCCGCTCCTTTGCCTGCAGGCATAGGCGTAGTCAAGGGGGGACACAGGGGCCATGTCAAGCCAAAATGGTCAGAACATATAATCATTTGTGCTTTGTGAGGCGGTATCACAAAGAAAATAGTGTTATTCGCATAAAAAAAAACATTTTGTCCCCCACCAAAGTTTTGCCCCCTCCCAAAATTTTTAGGCTGGCTACGCTACTGCCTGCAGGGGCAATTTGCCAAACTTGCAAGCGGATTGTTTTACTGCTGGTCTTTATCGTGTAATAATAACATGGCAACAAATCTTCAAATGTTCACTTCAAGTTACGATATTAGGCGTTTTGTCGCATGTGACTCTTGAACGCAGACATCTTGGCAGGTAATGTCGCGAGACAGTGGCTGCTGATAGCGGCAAGCAAGGACATCGGAGAACGGTGGAACTGAATCCCTGACCTTTCAAACGAGGGACAACCGGGGCAAAGGTGTCTTTTCATAAGCAATTTTTTGATTTAACAAGATCGAATTGAAACTAGTTGTCTATAGTTTGTTTTATTATTTTTGAAGTCAACAGTGTTGTTGAACTGTAGCGAGCTTAATCAAGGCCGTAACGAGGTTAAACGGCGCCCGGGGCAAGAAGCAAGTTTGGCGCCCCCATGTTCGAACCTGAGATCTTTCGGAAGGAAATTTACTGTATTGAAGGAAGTACTTGTGAAATTGTTGGGACTTTTCGGCTACCCAGCAGACATTTGGCGCCCACTGCAGTGATTCAGCGTCCCCATAATGATTCGGCGCCAGGGGAATTATGCCCCCCTTGCAGCCCAGTGGTTACGCCCCTGAGCATAATTGCCAGGCCCTAGCCAGATTGAGAAACCTGGGGAGGCGAAGAGTTTACTAAGAGGAGTCCAAAGTTTTGTAGCTATGTCCAACACATTTTTCCAGGGAAGGGAACAATTTTTTCATGGGAGACTAAGTCCCCTGCGCCTCTCCTAGTAGCGGGCATGATCATTAGTAACGATTTTTTGTTTTTCATAAGTTTGCATTGCCCTTAACTTTTTTTCTGCCCCCCCCCCTGCCCTACCGACGTTCCGGCGTCCCCGAACATATCTTATGTTTAGGAAATTATTTGATCTTTGATGGTTTGACAAACTTCATGTTGAAATGGATTTGATGTGATTCTGAAGGTAATTATGATGATTTTTATTTGTGAGATATTTAAATAAATCCTGACTGCTTTTGCAAACTTCTAATTGCAACTAGGCAACAGCGTTGAGTATATTAGTTATAATTGTGTGCTTTTCAGTTACTCTCAGGGACGCGCGGAGATCGGGGGCATTGCTTCCCCTGTTCTTTCAAAAGGGAGGCAAGGGGGGCGGAGCTAACTTTTCATCACAGTTTCATAAGGAATTTCAATTTCATGGTTAACATGATCTAGTAGAAACAAATTTATTGCAGGTATTCACGCACCCACATCATTCAGAATGGTTTTCTGCACTCTCTGTTATTATTTTTGAGGTCAACACTGTTGCTGAACAGAAGCAAACGTATTGGTGAATAATTTTTTGTAAGTTAGCATTTCCTTCAACACCTTTACTGACCCCTGCCCTACCGCTGCTTCGGCTAATACTTGCGTTTTATCTAATTCAACCTATAAACTGAGCATCTCCACAGACATGATTATCGAAATTCAGATCACAAAACTGTCAGCAAAATTTCTTACAGAGAGTCACTGGCGTTAGATATTTTCTAGGTTAAAATATGTGACACACTTAAATCTTATCAGCTTTTTGATAATACGATCGTCAATCGACACATTTTCAGCAGCAAAGGCAAGAAAACTTTGTCCTTGGAATTAGATAATTGCAAGTGAAGCATCAGATTGCAGTGTGTCTTTTATTTTATGCTACCACGAACGCACTGGGAGCGCTTAATCTGAGTTTGTCCCCAGGCGCGGTAAACCCGAGGTACGCCATTGCTTGAAGTGTCGTTTGTTTTCTGCAAAGTGGTTTCATGTCTGTTGCTGCAACATGATATTGTAGATAAAAATGCTGTCTGGAATCTACGTAGTATTTAATTTCATTCAAACCAGCGCGAAAAACTTCTTGTAACTCACCTTTGTAATGAAATGACGCTTTTCTGTTACATCGCACGCTCTTTTTCTTGCAGACGTCACAGCCTTTCTTTCACATTGTAATTAATTTGGGGAAACGCTGTTTTTGTAAGCGTGGTCGCAGGGCTCTTCACTTTGAGCTTCGTGCCTCGGACTGTGGTAACTAAACTCAACAACTACATAATTCCCTGTTTTATAATCTGACCACTTCAGTCTTATGAAAAAAATATCGTCTTTGAGAACCGTGAATGACATTGTTATTACTACACCTTAATAATAGCGTTGTCTGTTTTCATTACCATTTGCATTTTCTTAGACGATTACAACGTTCACTAGCCCAGCAACAAAAATTTTGCACCCATGAAAAACCAAATTTTTCGCTGAACAAAAAAATTAGCATCAACGTTGAATAAAAAACGCCAGTTTTTCAACTACGCGATGTCAATCGTTTTCAGCATAATCTATGCGATTACAGACATCCACTGTCATAGGCGTCGGAAGGATTTTTTGCAGGGGTGGGCCAGTAGGGGATTTTCCCAAAATTTTTTCCAGGGGGGGGCCAAAAGTGGTGAAATTTGGATTTTACTCCTCGAAATTGAACAAACAACCTTTTTTCGCTAATAATTTCAAAATCTAGAGGGAGGTAAGGCCCCCCCTGCACCCCCCTTCCGACGCCCATGTCAACTGTTGCTTTTCAAGTAAGATAATCAGTTGTTGCGCTACGTGTTTTGCCCAAATCGAAATGTTTTTGATACAATGTTACAATTCACCGACTCACTAGGCTGCTCTCCTACTTGCAACGAAGGTGCTGTACACCTATGTACCTCGGAAAACGCTCTTCAAAACCAACCAAGTTGAAAATAAAATTTTTTTACGGCTTAGCATTTTAACGCGCTTAGAAAGCAAAGCTTGTTTGTATTCCAAGGGTTGCACTGCTTGTAAGCAAACCTACTAAATGGTTGCGGCTATTTTTTGTACCAAAGCATCTCGCCATGTTAATTACAGTGTATCAAACCAACACTGGAAATCGAGCAGCAAGCCTTTACAATGAATCCAATGCGCAGAACAAATTGACATTCAAATGTTGAAGTTGTCATGCTTTTAACGTTGTGCACCAACTTTCTAGATTATGCGCACTTTGTTTTGCAATCTTCGCCGATAAAGTTATACTTTTGATATTTGTCTTGCAAACATTTTCCTGAAATCACTCACCAATATATTTTGTTTGCTACCTTCTTTCTTCACTTGAAACATTTCTGAAATATCTGCGTTACTTTCTGTTGTGAAAGGAATACTGCTAGACATCGGACTTAATTTGAGATATTCCGTAGTACTCCAAATCAGTAATTTTCTCACTCACTGAAAAAAGCTGTCTCCTGTGTGAAACTATTTTCGTTGAAGAAGTTTACACTTTCACTAAACGAGGCACCGAAAGCGATTGCTTTTGTTTTCTGCTACTCATTCAAAGTTCTGCTGTTCAGCAAAAATCAAATAAGGCTACTTTGCCAAACACCAAAACTTTATCTACTGTAAAACTGGAGTTGTGCGTACAATCGCTATGTTTACTGCTTCGCAATAATTTTTTAATTTTCAACATCAGTGATTACTGCTGAAAAAGTTCGCATAACCTGTGGACGTTTTCAAAGCACAATTCCCGGGTCTCATGAGCGTTTAGGTTTCCGAACATGCTACAGCGCGTTCGCTCAATCCCCTTCCGTCCCGTTTTGAAAACCAATCGTTCTGGGGAAACTACAGGAAAGTGTTACCTTTGAGATGACGGATAAATCACTTCGTGTTAAACTTGTTATCGTGAGTTTGCTTGAACATAATTTAAATCAACGAATCTCGCATTTTCGTTCTTTTAACTCTACACGCAAAGTTAATAACATTGACGAAAGTTTTGGTTCATCCACGTTTAAGCCTGACATAGCCCTACCGAACGTTAGGTAGTTGGGCTTTTTTATCATTGCAATTTCGCTGAAATTTTATTTGCCTCCATGTGTTTAGGTAAAAATTATATGATACCATTTTTTTGCAAGTGATCATTGCCTGGGCTAAACAAGCAGAGTATTGAAAAAAAATTTCTTTGATTAATATTCTTGCCTGACACAGCCACACAACGTCAAGAGATTGATTTCTTTTATCATCACGATCTTGCTAAAATTTTATTAACCTCCATGTGCTAAGCCGCAAATCATATGATGTCGATTTTGCATGTGATCGTTGTCCGAGTGTAACACCAAAATTTGGATGCTACAACTTCGCATAAGAAAAAGAATTGTTTTCTGATCAATTGGCTTTGATTTTCTTGTTAAATAAATTCTGTGTGGTTCTTAGTGTTTTTTACATATTTTCATGCAAACGTTTTTCAGATTGTGCGAAAAAGTACGTATGGGCATTGAATGTACTGACAGGGAAACTTAATATCATATTGGAATAAAAGGAATTTATGATAGGATATTTTATATGAATAAGATTTCAGTACCGTGGATATGTGCAAGTTTAAATCATCGCAAAAACATAAAAGCAGACCGGTTGGCAGATTCCTCGAAAGCTTTTACAGTAAATCGAGAGGTTTTAATTGTTTATGTCAGATTTGTTTTTTCAGAGCTGAAGCCGGCTGCTTAATGCGCATTGCACATCTTTGAAACTAGAGCATTCAACACTTAGGCTACACTTTCAAAAGCTGGAATATTAAGGAAACGGTGGTTGGTCAATTTGCTCTCGAATATCTAAACAACCATTTTTTGCACGTAGGACATATAAACTACGTTCTACATAAAACTACTATCGCGAATAAATTGAACCATGCAGAAACAAGGACCTCAGTTTAAAATGCATGTAGTCAGTAATTTCTTCAGGGGGTTCACATGAAACATCAACATAACATTTTTTGAAAATCTAAAATAATGCATAAAAATTCCGTGAGAGGCTGTAATAGCCCGGTTTGTCCCCCACCCTGATTGTTGGCCTAATTCAATTTACACGAGCATTAAACTCTGTGACAAACAGATTTGATCTTTCATTGCTTGACCATTCTCTTCAGTACTGTACACACAGCGCGAAACTTGCATTGGTAAAGGCGATTGCTAGCCTACAACAATCGACTCACAAAGCCAAATGGACTCTACGTGGGCGTGTCTGCAGTCTGTGTTTCATTTATATGTGCATGCACTGTAATATAATTTTTCCTGTATCAAAACTGTTCAATGACTATTTTTTTCAGATCACGTTTATTCTTTAACAACTTTTTACGAAAAAACTATTCAGGGTTAGGTTTTTCAAAATAAATCCTTCGTCTGTAAAACAAGACCAAAAATGTTTTTTAAGTGCAGCAAAAGGAGCGGTAGCGAATAGCGGTAGCGATAGGTCGCTACTATTTTTATTCAGGAACGGCTGCGGTAGCTCCGCTATTAAATTTAACAAATAGCGGGAGCGGTAGTGACGCTATTAATAAAGTAGCGGTTGCCCACCTCTGACCCAAATACACCTGTTCTGCAACTTTGGTGGGGTTGGTGAGTGCTGACTGGCAGAACAGTGACTTGAACCGCAAACGCCCCCTAAAATATTTGGATATTGCCCCGTTTTACAGCCCACCAAACTTTTTTTCAACTTTTTTCATCGTCATCACAAAGGTAGGGTCCTTACCGACATTGTGTATGTAGAACGTTTCTTTCCAACGTGTTCGGTTTGAGGTCTATGGCTATTTGAATCGACGCAGCTGGTATTCAGCCTAAGCCCTCTAAGCTAAATAACCAGGTATCCCAAGACAAGAAAAAGCGTAACTATCCTTACAGGTTTGCAGGTTTAGCAGCAGCAGCCATTCTACCGTAGAAATATAACTACCGACTGTGAACAGCTAAATGTTATTGGTCGATTTTGAAGCATTTCGGGTATACGCGCTATACAGTTAGGCACCAAAACTAATCTTTCGGGTGAAAGGCCGGTTTTGAGGCTTTTGGGGAATACACACCGGCAACGTTTGGTAGCAAATCTGGCCTTTAGCGTTCAAAGCGAAAGGGATATAGTAAATTTTCGTTACTTTTTTGTTGTAATTGCAGGTGAGCGTTAACAATAAGGATCATGCCTGCACGCTGTGTAAGACCATTCGAACCTAATAACTCCAATTTTTAAGGTGTTTTGAGGGCTGCTAGCGAGATATAATCGCAAAAGACACAAAAATCGATTGGTATTTTTTTGAAAATTTTTGGCTGCGATTCTCGGTTGGGTGTGCTTTTGGATGTGGGATATCGTGTTCAAAGGGTTGAATATCCCTATTAAAGTGCACTGCATTGTATTATGCAAAAAATTGTAGAATAGTTTAAGGGAAACACGTCTTATACCATAGTGGTAAAGTTTATCAAATAAAATTTCATGATCACAGCAGTCAAATGCTTTTGATAGGTCTAGAAATAAGGAACATGTTATTAATTTATTATCAAAGTTTTTGAGCAGTTCATCGTAAATAGTTGCAATGGCTAGTTCTGTTGAGTGATTTTCTCTAAAACCGTATTGTCTTTTATCAATTAGATCGTTTTCTCTCAAATAAGAGTATGCAGTGTGATAAACTGGGAGAACAGAGATTGGTCTATAATCAGATGAGGAACTTGGGTTATGAACGCTAGGAATTGGAGTGATGTAGGCAATTTTCCAAGAATCCGGGAATTCACGAATAGTCATGCATTTGTTGAAGAAATTGCACAAACATTCTGACATAATGCAACTAGCTATTTTCAAGAAATTGGATGGAATGTCGTTGGGAGAACTATTAGATTTCATTTTAAGGTTTTTGATGAGAAGTTGGATTTCATATGCATCAGTAGGAGCTAGAAATAATGAAATCTTTGAATTTATATGTTGAAGAAAATGTCTGTAGGTGATAAGGGATGGCTTTATTTTTGCAGAAAGGGATTTCCCAACTTCTGAAAAGAAATTGTTTAATCCGTCACATTGTTTTTGACATAGAGAGTCTTCAAAAAGCTTCTTATTTTGTTGAGATTTGTGTTTGATTGATATTATTTTTTACAAGTTTCCATACTTTTATATCATGATTGCATTTGTGAAATGCTTGTTATAATAATTTTGTTTGGAGATTTCTTTTAAGTGGGTAAATGTAGCAGCGGGGTCGCTGCTACATGCGGCGCGCTAATAATAACATCCTCGGTGGTGCGAAAACCATCGGAGGCTTCCTTTGGCCTAGCGCTTTGGCGTGCAGGCAAGCCGCTTCTTTATAAGCTTATTTCTGTATTTTTGTATTGCCTAATGATATTTGGGTTGTTAGTAGTTAACGGTTTTCTATAGAGGGTATTTTTTTGCAATGGAAGTTAAAATGCCTTTGGTGAGCCATGGTTTGTTAAAGGGGCGTTGCTCTTTTCTGGATGCGTAGCGATATGGTGCATGCGTATCAAGAGTTTTATTAAAAGCTTTAACAAATTCATCACTTGAAGTGTTAAGATCACCAGCTTCAGGATCGAGATTAGTTTAGATTAAGACTGAGATTAGATATAAAAGTAGTTGGGTCAAAATGTTTCATACATCTGAAATTTACGTTTAAATTCAGACTAAACGAGATGACAGGAAATCTGATTAAGGTCAACACCGCTCGCCACTGTGTGAGCTGTGAAGGAACCACATCAAACTACAGTATAAAACGGCCTTTAGTCATGCGCTGGGGAAAAATCGTTTTCAAGAAACGCATCTCACTGGGAACTGTATAGGCTACTTGTGATGAAATAGAAAGCGGGAAGCTATTCAAGTGTTTCGTTTTATTGGTTTTCTTAAGATATTGAGTTGGAGTTAAATTTTTTGACCGCATGCTTGATGTTTTAAGCCAAAATTCACTGTGCTTGCTGCAACAATTTTACCGCTGCATAGAAAAGTGAAAATTCAAAAATATTTTTCTTAAAAGCAAGAAAATATCAATGCAGCAATCCACGTTAGTGTTCAAGATCTTACAAACGTACCATGTTCCGCAATTAGACACATGTCTAAGCGTAAAAATCTCCTCTGCCAAGTTGCACTGTGCGTTGATGAACGGAATCAAGCAGCTTGTCCTATTTGACTAGATAGAGACATCCCGCATTTATGTTGTTGGGGCACCCGTTCAATCTGCATGCTCTCCGTTACGATATTGATATAGGATCGGGTACTTTTTAGCGCCGCCGTTTTGCCGAGGACTATTTGGCGCCGAGCTGTTTTGGCGCTGAACTGTTGTGGCGTCCTTTTGGCGCCAAGACAGGGGACTGACAAGTATGTGTAATGAAAATGGATAAAAACATGGGTAAAACTTTAGGCTAATTGATATCGTAATTGCAAACTAGACCTCGCAAATATTCAAGTGGTTCAGTCAAAGTGTTTTGCTTTGTTTAGAATTTACATTCGTTTTTAAATCGCGTCTTGAAAATAGCAGCAATGGGTCACTTTTTCGGCGTTTATCAAAAAGGTATAGATGCCCAATGTGGGAAAACTTTGGTTTATCGATCTTGCTAAAAAGATTCTCAGACATTTATGTTATTAGTTACACGCGAACACAAAAATAAAGATTTTGTAATGTTAAGAAAATCACTTCGTTAAAGTCCTAAAATACAGAAATACGCTGAATCTCATCTCAAGACAAACGCACAATGTTTGTTGCCTTCTTTAAAAACGCAGATGCCTTCTTGAAAAACATCCGAGCTAAATAGAAAACACTAGAGACAACGACTGGTGCACAATAGTAATCAAGCAGATAAGCGCTAGCGCCAAAATAGCGAAGCGCCAAAACCTTTCAACGCCAAAACAGCTCATGCAGCGCCAAAATAGCTCAGCGCCAAATGGCCGGATCCAAAGAGTCGTCGCCAAAACGGCGGCGCCAAATAGTCTCATTCCGATTGATATAATGCCTGTTGTCTTTGCAATATGCAATGCCATTTTTCGAGCATAATGATTCGAAAGGAAATAAACTGTATCAATCTAAACCAACTTACATTAAAATTTCTAATAGGAGTGTAACACGCATCAAATTGAGTTCAGCTCAATATGAAGGTCAAGAACAGACTTTTATAAAATACCTTCAGTCTTGATGTGCAACGGTTGCGGTATTAAATAAAGTTTTTACTCTACTTAACTGGTAAAAGGTTTTGCAGGAAATAAATATGCTATCCACTGTTCCAGGAGATCTCAACTTTTCATGATCCGTTCCCGATTACCGAGACCCAACATCTAGGGCCCCTAGGTGAGTTCAGTCGGCGTAACAGTGCGACACAGCAGGTGGTTATCCTTCATATCTATCCCGGTGAAGGCCTCTGCTCATGGATCCCCTGCGAAGGCCTCGTGACCACCGGAAGGCCACTGGACCTTAGTTGAAAAGATAGGCAGCATTCCTTTATGTATAAATGTTTACACTGTTTTGAATGGAAAGCGTTAACAAAAACTGGGGCATTTAACACGCAATGTTTTGTGTGTGATGAATTTTAGTGTTTTATAGGAGAACAAGATATTCGCAGGTAAAAAAACAATCATTTTCCACTGAAAACTTGTTTCTAATTACAATTCATCAAGAAATGAGAGGAATTTGGCAGCTACAAAGAGTAAGTGTATACAAACAGGTTTTTAAGTCAGTCAGCGGAGTTTCCAAACAAGGTATTAGTGCGTCTCTGTGGTGAATTACACTTAAGCCTGCCTTTTTTCAAATTGTCTTTACCCGCTGCCGCTGCACCAAGCATCACGTTCAAATTATTGTCTTGAGCAGTGTATAAGTCCAAGTACAAACTGTTTGCTTCTACAGGTTCAGCTGTGTACTAATGCTACTCTTTATTCAAGTATGTACTTTCCACGATGGGTGTAAGCAAGGAATCGATCAGCAAATTTTTAAAAGGAAATCGATTTCCTATTAAAAATTTGCTGATCGATTCCTTGCTTACACCCATCGTGGAAAGTACATACTTGAATAGAGATATGTGCAAGTTTGAATCATCGCAAAAAGACGAA
>Ga0210059_1013646_pt1 | contig 12125 bp, 7 predicted proteins | sample Ectturendosymbi2_FD_188042 | JGI IMG/M metagenome (GOLD analysis project Ga0210059, IMG submission 188042) | Ecteinascidia turbinata endosymbiont from Florida, USA - Sample 2 (SPAdes) (version 2) | ecosystem: Host-associated > Tunicates > Ascidians > Unclassified | place: Key West, Florida...
AAATTCAGAGTCACGTCTTACAACCAACACATCTAAGAAGGGGAGGGCGTGATTGGATTCCTTTTCATGGGTGAAGCGTAAAGAGGGGTGAAGGGAGTTCTTTTTGCTACTCATGTTGTTATTTCGTAGAGTTTGCCACCAGGTTTCATATCAAGCTGATAAATTAGATCAATAAGTAGCGTAAAACCTTCATAAAAATGCACAAAGATGGTTAAATAGCGTGAAGATATGGGATAAGATAGAGAACAGAAAGTTTAGAACTTGCGTGGTGAGAGTTGGCAAATTTACAGGCACAAAGGCGGTTAAAAAAGGAAGGCAAACTCAAGGAGGTTCGGTAACGGATAAGCTTCGTTCATGTTTCAAAACCTTGTAATAGATGGCCAGGAAGTTTGCGCTTTTATCGTTTCACAGTGTTAGTTTTTAAATTAAATTAAAATATCTATTGTGTTGTTATACTTCATCATCTCCCAGCGGTTTTCATTTTACACTTCTACGATTTTTCTGTGGCATGCTGTCAGCCATTCCTATAACGCGATGGTCAGTTTTACGTTTTTTGTCTTTGTACGTCATACCGCTCATTGTTTCTTGTTATTAGTAGGTTGCATGTTATACGTGGTTAAAAAACATTGCCCTGAGGAAGCCCACTTGAATACGTGGGCGAAACGTCGGCTAATAATAAAAATCGCCAGAAGATTTAATGTATCTGCTTGATAGTCTACTTGTCTGGTTTATGTATAGGGTTGCCAGATGGCCGATATTTCACCGGCCTGGTCGGTATTTTACTGCTAATTTAGCAGAGGCCGGTAAAAGACCGGTATTTTGAAAATCAGTGCCTGAAGCCGGTATTCTGAAAATAAAAAATATTTGCCGTAATTTCAAAAAGAACAACGCCGAATTTCTTAAATTATAATGACTCTAGTAATGAATCTTGTCAGGACAATTCTTTCAGCGAAGTTTATTTGCTGCTGTTGACGAAATCCTTTGTGCGATTTTCGCGTCACGCACACACCGAAATCTAATCAACCAGCCAAAATACAGGCAAATTATTAATTGTGGCTTAGCAATACTGATTGGCTCTCTGTATTCCCTGTGCGCTTACGAAATACGGCACGGCTTTTTTTGCAAATTGCAGCAAAGGCTTTCCCTGCATTGCAGCTCATAATGGGCTGCCTCCTTGGGGAAAACGTACAAAGCGTCGCCCAAGAGAGGGTTAATGAGGTTCATGACATGAAGCTTACGTCTTCATAGGGCTTTTCCGGCAGTCTCGGCCGCTGCAAGCACGCCTGTCATCTATCAAATTGTCAAGTGGTCTTGTGAGCAGTGAAAATATCTTTGTTTGTTTTTCTTATTTCACCCCATGATGAATCGTGTACGTAATTTCCTGCCACGATAGCACTTCATGCTTGCAAGATACGTAAGCAACGTTTGAAGGACAATTTTGCTTCTACTGTGTTTGTCTTTTGGAGAAAACTCTTGCGTCGCGTTTGTATCTACGAGCAATGTCACAGCATATACGCTACACTCATTAAGCAAGACGTATAAGAACACCTGTATGATCGCTGTTTCACAGGCACAGTTTGTATACAATCAACAAATGCATACCGATAGGAATAAAATGATGCAGCAAGGTTTAGGTACCTAATGTATAACGGCGTAGATACATCTAATGCGCATGTGAAAACCTAGGTCTGTCCAGCCTAGCACATCCAAATGTCTGCATCAGGGCCGGATTTAGAGGAAGGCAAAGTAGGAACCCGTCCAGGAGCCTGCACAAACTGGGGGCCTCTACATTCATGAGCTGCGAGCCCTCTGAGCTAGTTTATTGTGAATAACCATGAAAATATTTAATATCAACAGTATTAGGAAAACAAGAAGATTTTTACGTTTATTGAAATTATTGTCATTTTTTCTTTTTTTACTGGCGGAAAACTACAACAAACAGAACTAAAGCATTATTTGAGCGAAAGTGAACTGCGGGCCCTAATCAAAAATGTAAAACACAAATTTAAAGATGCCAACATTTCAGTGTACTGTAATCATTCCCTCGCTGATGTAAGATAAGAAGCCTTGTGATGTAACCATAGGCGTATCCAGGGGGGGCCATGCCCCCCAAATTTTTGGAAAATACAGTCATTTTGTGTTTTGAGAGGCGTTTTACCAAACAAAATAGTGTTATTCGCCTAAAATCATGCACTTTGGCCTCCCAAAAAATTTTTTGGCCCCCTCCAAATTTTTGGGCTGGCTACGCCACTAGATGTAACAATGCTAGTCTTCCACAACTTTCGGTCACGTGCCATATTGGCGGAATGGTGCGAACTGCCAGATAGATACGAGCAAGCCTTGAAGCTACGAGTGTTGAAGTTGCCTGTATGACACCAGCAGTTACTAAAGGGCGAGGCCAGCACGCTCTAAAACTGTGGGCGCTATGTACACGTGAGTGTGTAAGTGAGGGCCTCCACCAAAAGCTACCCTATGAACTCCACATGTCTAGATCCCGCCCTAGTCTTCATCGTATTCATATTGCACAACGCACAACAGAGGCATTTGCTCAGGCAAGATCACCAGAGTATCACTAGCTATCTAGCAAAGAAGCATCACTGTTACATTGTGACGGCATACCTAAACGTCAGTGCATAGTCGACTTTAAAATTGAGTGCTCGGACTCAGAACCGTCGCCAGAAAGTGTTCAAAAGGGGGCTTTGCGTTTGTGCGGGGGCTTGACATTCTAAAAATTGACAAAAACACCACTAATTTATAGTGTTTCATGTTTCAGTTAGGGGACGTGGAGCTTTGTTTGGGAGGGCTAAACCCACCAAAGCACCCCCGTGGAGACGGGACTGCTTGGGCTGCTTTGTCGAAGTCGGTGAAGTTTCTGAATACCAACTCCAACACTGCAACAAAAAATATTCAGACTCGGAATCCGACTTGTTATGGCGTTCATCAGGAAGCTGAAGTACTCAGGATGTATTTTCGGCAGCCTGCTTCGCTGCAGGCACCCAGTGATTTGTCACATTGCCAAGTGATCTTGTGAGGAATGTAATTAATTTTTGTTTGTTTTTGTATCACATCATGATGAATTGCATACGTGATTTCCTGCCACGAAAGCAAGTCACGTAATTTCATTGCACAGTTGTTATTATTTCTTACAATATGTTCTCTAAATTATTCGCATGGTATTGCAAATTGCAAATTGCAATGAATGCATGCGTGCTAGCATTTACGACACCTCTTTTCCATTTTTTGTTTTACATGTAGTTGAGTTTGGAAATTTCGCGGTTAGTCGAATAAAATCCCCATAATGCTATTAAATTTAGTCCTGAAATTGGCCAGATTTGCAAATCACGAAAATATATTTCCAAGCAGGAGACCCGAACGTATAGTACCATATTTATTCGATTGTAAGCCGCGGTTTACGCTCAATCTTTCCTTGGCTACGCTTTGTCGACCAAACCTTCTTTTCGCATTTTATTCTCTTCAGCATTACGTGCACATCCGTCGTAGGAGAATTATGATGAGCAGAAGGCAGTTGTAGTGGTGTAAACATAATTAACGGAGTTGCCAATCAAACACGAAACGTGCTAGTACGCGAAAGTATTTCAGAGGCTAACATATGTTCAAGTGCGCCTTGCAATCACGGGCGGCTTACATTAATTTTGTAACAACATTTCGCGCGGCTTACAATCAAGGAGGGCTAGCAATCGAATAAATACGGACAAAAGTAATCAAAGAAAATGCCCTATACGCTCAAAAATAATGTTTAACATGTTTATATTTTTGAACAGTCGGTATGTGTGCTGTTATTTCAAATGAAAAAAAATACAGTCACAAGAACGTATTTCCCGTGTACTGTGAAACCCATCAGCTAACCTGACCCCCACGGACACTCGCAGCTAAACAAGGTCGTCGTCGTGTAAGGGGCGCAGTCCTAAATGAGATTAATTTCAATATCTTAATTTCCGGCTGCAAAGCAAGACAAAAGTATTGTCTGCCACCCGGAATGCAGTGCTAACAAAAAAGGTGTGGGAACGAACCCAAAAAATAGCCATTATGAAACAGCTTCAAACTAATTTTAAAGCAAAATGTGAAAAAAGTGTGGGAAAGCCGTCCCCACCTCATTACACCCCTGTCTGCCACACACGCAGATGGATGTAGTGCTGTAGCAAGTGTACGGATTAGCGAATAATAGTGTAAAGAAAGTGCCTGTAATCCTGAAAGCCTTTATAAAATGTTCTGTGTCTGCTTTTATCAACCTGGGTTGTGCAGACAGTATGCTTGCGCACCCTATGGACTTCGTGTCTGGGTCAAACATAAAAAATAACAGCCCTACAGCTTTTTTGGGTAAATCCAGCCACACATCAAAAAGCGGACATTGCAAGACTTGGAGGGAAAAGAAATTAAGTTTCAGGCCCGTCACTTGAAAAAGAATGCGAGGATAATGGAGCGAACAAACAGGACCGGTGCGTATTTAAATTCTTGCAGCATTTCTTACATACAGTACTGCACCTGCATATCTCTAATGACACAAAAAGCGCAGATTAAGGAAATAACGAAATTCGCTTCCTGATTGGCCCACGAAAAAGTGTAAGACCTCAAAAGCAGAAGATTGCAGACAAACGCTACCTGATCTAATGAAAGGTGTCCTGCGAAGCAATGATCCGGTATGACTGTTTTGGAAACATAGAAAAGCGATGTTGCAGACCTGGGGTAAGGTCTGAACATATAAATGAAAAGAAACTGATCTTTTCAAAGTTCGATTGTTTCCCGTTCTGTCGTCGACTTCATTTTAAGAAGCTTTTTGTTCACACAAATTGAAATTGGTCATCTTGACGACTTAGGAAGATGTCTTGCATCGTGCTTTATTGTTATTGTGAGCCATAAAACTGCACTTTTGCTGCAACAAACAAGCCAATGAACATCATAATGCAATTAACGCAAGGCATAGTGGCCTCGCGAAATGTAACCACCAGTGAAAACGTTCTGCGTTGAACACTTCACAGATGAAAAATCAAACTGATGCTCAAACTGATGCCAGAATAAAAAGCTCTAACTGCAGAGCATGGGCATCCGCAGAATTTTTTCCAAGGGGGGGGGCAATGTGACGACGTCAACATTTTGCTGATCCTTGTTAGGTTGCTGACGAGACAATGCAAATGTACGTTCACAAAACGCTTTGCCGTTTCTACACGACTACACCACAAACAAAATAACCCATGTTACGACAGCAGTCACAAAAATGCGCTTCGTTGGCAGCATAGTCGGGTATATTACGATAATTTTCACAATAGGCTATCTGCCGATTTTCAAAGAAGGATACTTCTTTTCACAGAAGTACTGCCATGGTCTTTAACAAAGCAACAGATTATGACTTTATTTTACCTAGCATGACTTATCAGGGTTACTTAGAAACAAGAGCTGCAAACATATGAGGTCTCGTTCAGAGCGATCAATCAACCTCTCAATAAAACCTTGCTTGTCTTTGTTGATTTTTTGACGGAGGACGCTCATCATACATAATAGGGTTGCCAGATGCGTTTTGTAAAAATACCGGCCATTTTTATTTGTCGACAGTGCCAGATTCAACAGGATAGAAGGGTTTGGATAAAGCAGAGTAGAGTCTAATAAGTTAATAGGAATCAGGATTAAGTCCTTATTCCAAAATGTAAAGAAAAGCCACAACTTCTTCACAATCAACAAATTCTAATGTCCAAATGAGGTTTGCATTCTTTCACGATCACTTTTCTTGGAAGAGCGGACTGGTTACCGCAAACGACGAAATTTATAGAATTCAGTGTTGCAAAAGGCAAGTGCAATTCCAAATTGGGGTAACTGCGAAAGCAATCGTGAATTTGGTGCCGTCAAGATATCAAGATTGGCTGAACCTGATTTCCGTTTTCCGTTTGGGCTATGCGAGCACTCAGAGCGGAAATGTATAGTGTGTTTTCTAGAACAAGCACACTGTTTCATTGGTGAATGTTCCGTTGTACGTGAAGTACTAGCGCAGCACTATGCAACTGTCATAACACCATGGGCGTAGCCAAGGGGGCACTCGGGCCATGTTTCCCAAAATATATCATGTCCACAATTTGCCTCCCATTTTGCCAATTTTACAAAAAAGTTATACTACCGCTGAGGGAACATGGTGACGTCATCGATACGCAAAGAATACTGTTATATTTGTGTGAGATGCACAATAACATGCAGAGTTTTGTTTCCCACAAAGTATTCCAGCAAATGTTGAGTTCGAAATATCTAACCAACATCATCGATCTGTAGACTCTGGTATTAATTTGGAATTTGATACTCAAGGCAAAATCGAGTCTATCCGTCATCAATAAAAAGATCCACGAGTCTCTCTGAACTTACTTGAAACAGTCAAGTACCTATTGATCCTAGTAATGGAGACATTGGTTAGAAGAAAAAAACTTGACAATTATGCAATACAAGATGGCCAAGCAAAAGAACTAAAATCGAACAATTTACCTGCGGTAGCGTGACTCAAGTCATGATTTTTGGTGACTCGGACTCGAGTCACGTTGAGAACGATGGTGACTCGACTTCAGTCACGTTTTCACAGAATGACTCGACTCCAGTCACAATCAATGACTCGAGGCTCGAGTCAGAGTAGGATTGCCAGATGCGTTTTGTAAATATACTGGCCATTTTGTCAAAACTGACAGATCTTGCCTGCATTCGTAAGCGTATATTTAACGGTACTGAATTCTCGAATAACATTTTTTGAAAAGAATGCTTTTTTGACAATGTATTCATTTTTCGTGTTATTTTATTTGCAATTTCATGAAGCTTCCACTTTCATGAAGCTTGGTTCGTTTGAAAATGTTTCAAACAGTGTTTAAATGTACGTTTTGTGAGCCCAGTCTATATAGCAGTGGTTCTTGACCGGGTGAGTGATTCACCCCAGGGCAGGCCCGTAGCCACGGGGGGAATTCAAGGGCCGTACCCCCAAATTTTTTTTGTGCTCCCCCAAATGATTCAAACTTGAAAAACTAACAAATTTTAGTTTTTAATATGTTTCATCATTGCGCCAACTCGCAACACCACCACGCGTTGGTTGCATAAAAAGCTAACCTCGTTGTTACAAAATAAATTGTACGAAGGAACGTCCACACTAGTAACATTTTCTCTTTGCGACGTCACAGTCAGTGAAGACCGTCTTTCGAAACCGTTTCCGCAGTCTCTCTTTTTACTGCGATCAACGCTGTAACACTAGCAAGGGGGCCATGGTAATGTCATAATATAAAGTCTTAGCCAGTGTTCTCTCTTCTCTCTAAGTAAATTTTAGTCGATGTTGGTTTTCGTGAGTATGAATATTTTTAATCTGAGTTACCAGAATTCCAAATGAATGCAAATTTGGTGGATCATTAGAATTTAGAATAAGTATAAAGTCTTATAAAAATACGAGCAAAGTAGGGCGTACACATTTATTTCAAATAGCTTTTTGTTTTCCTGCTTTTCCAACGTTTTGGAAGGTTCCAAGTGCACGAGAACCAGGTTTCACTGCGCAAATCTGGTGGTACTGCGCAGTTGCGCACCTTAAAGGGAACATTGGTCTTAGCATTGCCTGTGTTGTAGATAAAGATGATGTCCATCATCTTTATCTATCCAAACCTGTTTTTACCTAGAGTTAACTCTTCCTCAGGAAAATGTTCTCTTAAATTCATAGGCCCAAAAGTATGGTCTTCAATACCAGACGATAATAAATTTTCAACCACCTTTACCTTTAAATGGAAACTTAAGAAACACCTCCTACATGAAAAAAATTCCCAATTATGAACTTTACCAACATTTCCCTTGTCCAGAACTAAATACTGTGTATTCTAGTATTTTGTAACTCTGCTTATTCTTTGTGAACATTTACTTTTTCATATTTTCTGTGTGCACATTCTATGCTTCTCGGCATATAAGTACACCCTTTGTTTTTTTCTGTTTTGCTTTTTTTCTTCTGTACCTCTTTAATTGGTTTTGCTTTTTTTCTTCTGTACCTCTTTAATTGGTTTTTGTAATTTTTTTACTTTTTTATTAGTACTATTTTTTAATTTTTTTATATTGCTAAATATTTTCTAACCACACAAATCCTTCACTTAAATTCGATCCACTCATCTGTGTACATAGGCATGCGGTTTCACCTGTACATTTTCTTCACCATGTTCTGCGTTCATTCGTTTTTTTGTTTTTGTTTTTCTTTTCATAAGGCTTATTTGATGTCGAACTGTTGTTTCTCAACACTTGTCAAAAAATGATAAACGGGGTTGGTTGACTAGATGGCCGCCACGGTCTTTCGCCAATCCTATATGACACAGCGCCCCTGTTTGTTTACACTAATCAGCTATTGTGCAATTGTGTTTTCATTTGCTCTAATGTTCGCTAATGGTTAGTATACTGCATACGATGGCTTTTATGGTGCTTCTGCTTGTTGGCTGAGTCATATGAAACAATAAACCATTACCACATCTCATTCTTGGCACATCTCATGCTATTTTTCAATGTTCAGTGGGATATTTTCAATAACTGCCACAAGCTGTAGCCCAGTCATTAGGTGAGTCGATCAACATTAAGTTTTGGCGGTTGAAGTGAAGAACTTTGCAAAGATAACTTTTCTCAGTTGCAATACAACTGCTGTTTTTCTCCATGACGTAATGGTGCTGGAAAATGTCTTCCCTGAAGCGGGGTAGTACAATTGGTGTATTTTCGTGGGTAACTTTGAGCTCAGATTATCGGTTTGAAGTGCAAGTAGAGTGGATAAGAGCCAGCCGATAGGCAACGTGGTTTTCGCGAAGTCGCCTTTGTTCAACGGTACACTTTAAACATTGGCAGTCATAGAAAAACTTATTTCAACAAAAAAAGTTAAAAAAGGGGTTGCTCTCATTTTGATGAATTTGAGGAAAGAGCCTTAGTCTGAAAACCTAACGCAAGGGTAAACGATATGTTTAGATATGATTGTGGTTAACGCTTTTATTAAAAAGAGCGTCAATCGAAATGGTTGTACAGCTTGGCAATTACCCACTTTACACTGCACTGTTATCGGATTGACGCGTGAACCTCGAGAGCCAATATAGTGGCTCTAGAGAGCCAAAAACGAGAGCCAATATAGTGGCTCTGGTGGGCGTTAAAGGGACAGGAAAGGCGCGCGTTCCTGCACCTGCAAGTAGATCGCATTTCCTCGAGGCAAACCCACGCACCCTTCCAGCTTGGAAAAAACCGCAAGCTGCATGCGTAACACTGATGCGTCTTTGTTAAACTAAGTAAAGATCAAAAACGGCTCGCGCGCATCCAGACTTTGATAACCCAAAACAAGCCTCGTGACAGCTCGTCCGTCAACCTGCAACGCGAAAGCAGATGCTCTCTGCAAAACAACACGTGTTGCAGAATCTTCGAAACGTACCGCGGCAAACAATCTCACTCAGTGCGCAGCGACCGTTACGTCATGTGGTTGCAAGCCACACAAATGATCCATAAGAAAAAAGATCTCGGTTGCCACGTGCGAAGCGAATGCAGGGGAGAAAAAGTAACGAGTGACGCCGTACGCAGGCAACCTTGAAGGGCAAAACAGGAGAGTGTTTTTTAACCGCGGTATCGGGCCAAAAAGGTCATTCTGTCATTCTGTGATTCTGCATCGAATGTTATATGCTGACGAACGAATATTGCATCTCTGCGCGACGAACATCTAAGCAGATTTGGCGAGACCAGCTGTTGCTGCGAACTTAAATTGAAGATCTCAAGCAGAGTTTGGCTGTGCACGCGGCCGGGCCAAGGGCCACAAATCTCGGTGAGTCCCACCCCAATTCGAGCAGCCTCGCTAAATTCAGTTAAACAGGAAAATATCAAAGCGGTTGGGTTTGCCTGGAGTGTGTTTTAAGCATTTTTGCGACAAGCATAATCGTGTAGTAATTGCGTCTGCGTACGCGGTGTTTTTTTGGTGGCAATGAGCTTGCCAGGGTGTGGTTGTAAAATCTAACGCGTTGTGTGTCAGTGTTTTAATGTTGCCAGAATCGTGTGTATTTTTGGCCGCTGCTAAGTTTGTTTTAATTCTGGAAATACTTGCCTTTGCGCCTCACAGTAACCCTGTCATTGCGTGTTTTAACGAACTGCTCGCATACAACGATCGCTGATTTCGTATTAAGCAGAAAATACTACTCAGAATAAAACCGAATTTAAAACTAGCTTTACACTGGTTCGTGAAGTCGGTTTCATCTCAGTTGCTTAACTTATGAACGGCGGAAGAGAGAATCTTTCCCCTAGCGCCTGCTGGGGACAGGTAGCTTACACGAAATACCTCGAGTCTCATCCGGATTATACGATAAATCCGGGGGACATTCTGGTTTTTTTGATAGCACGGTTTCCTGTGGATCTAACCGCCATACCCGTGTGTGTTTTCTCCCCCCACGAGGATTCACAGCTATTATTAGTTGGATCCTATAATCCAGAGACGCGCCAAGCACAAACAGGGGAGATAAGCCCGTCCACCTCGCAGTATCCCACTTACGGTGTTTTCAAGTTGGCGTAAGATTTTCCGCATTGGTTCGTAGAGGGGTAGAAATCGGTTACTGAGGTCAACTTTAATCCTGTCGCTGATCTTATGAACTTAGAAGAAGTTAAACGCGCCGGGCCGAGTTTTCTGGCAGACATACAGTCCGGATTTGAGGCTTATTGCAAGTATCTTGACGAACACCCCGAATACGAAATCTCCGAAAGGCATTTACTCCTTTTTGTCGTAAGCCGAGTTTCAGGGGAGCTCACGGCGACCCCCTAGGAATCTACCATCCGGACGGAGGGGAAAGCCTGAAGAGGTTGGGAGTTTTTAATCCCGAAACTACGCAAGGCGTGAGTTACGCGTTCAAGTTCCACACTCTGTACTACCCCATGATTGGCCTTTATAACTCGTAACCCCGGGTTTTCTTCATTAGTTCATAAAACGCTAGCGACAAAAAAAACCTTAAAACTCAAGTAATCCCACTACATGTTTTGCGGAACACTACGGTTCCGCATAAACCTTTTAAAGAGCACTGAGCTAGATTATATTTCTCCATACACGGAAATCAATTTTGACGAGCACAAATCCAACTACACATTTATTAGATTTTTACACATAAATGTTTTTTAGACCCAACAAAGCGCTTTTACTCGGGGTAAAAAACTGAAGTGCACTTACAAAAGCTTAGAGCTCACCACAGCCACACGTTTGCCGACAGTCATCCACCATACAGTACTCCTAAGTTCTATGACGTCATATAAGGACTGCGATCAAACGTCAACAACCAGCCAACACTCGATCAACCAACCGTGTTACTGTAGAGACATCAAGTGAGTTGATATGCGTGTTGATAACCGTGTTGCAGCCTCATGTAAAAAAGCCTATTGATGAAACAACCCTGATAGACGACTGTTTATTCTTTGGCTAAGATAACAATTGCTTAAATACATATGCCACAATTTTAAATTACTCAAAAAAATCAAAAACGTCCTTCAACTGCGAGTAGTGTCCCGACATCAAAACCACTTATATTTCAATAGATCCTGTACAGGTTTATAGCCTACAGAATAGCCTGTAGTGCCGCCCCCATAAAAGTGCCGCCAGGGGCGGAACCCCCGCCCCCCCTTAGCTACGCCACTGCACCACTGTGCTGGACGATGAGGTCATGAAAACCGCGTCGCATCGCATTGCAACTGGACTCTTCAAGTGACTTAACAGAATTTGAACAGCTTCTACTGGGCAGGAAACGGGAGTTTGTTTTTACATTGCAAAGCCACTGTTGATTTAAGTGAAGATCATTAACCAGTCTATTATCTGCAGTACAATACAACAGAATGTCAAATATGAGGGTTCACAGCACTTTGTAAGTCGTAATCTATGAAAAGTAGGTACTGCAATTCACCAACTTGCAATTATAACGTACAGGGTGTCCATAAAGTCCTGCACACATTAAAAATTTTTATATCGCAAAAACCACATAAGGTGGAAACTTTACATTTTCGACAGTAAATTATACTACCATAAAGTTTGTTTGTTATTTTTTACAGGTTATTTTATTGTTAAGATAAGCAAGAATAAGTCATTTTTAATAAAGGCGTAAGTTTGCAACAAAGTATGAAACATGTTGACCATTCAA
>Ga0210059_1013647_pt1 | contig 12124 bp, 3 predicted proteins | sample Ectturendosymbi2_FD_188042 | JGI IMG/M metagenome (GOLD analysis project Ga0210059, IMG submission 188042) | Ecteinascidia turbinata endosymbiont from Florida, USA - Sample 2 (SPAdes) (version 2) | ecosystem: Host-associated > Tunicates > Ascidians > Unclassified | place: Key West, Florida...
GAGGAAGCTGTGGCAATTTCACGGTCAGCTGTTTGACTTTCTGGGAACCCGATCTGCGCTTCGCTGCCATCGCAGCATTGCGAGCGTCGAGTTCCGCTTCCGTTGCGCCGTCTAAGCCGTTTTCCTCCCAGGGCATCCGGTCCATACTGGGCGTATCGCTCGAATCTCGATGCACGTATCGCATTTTGAAGCTGTTGAAACGTTCGGGGTTGTTCGTGATACTTCGGATGAATTCGGGATTCATTGCGTCTTCGTCGACTTCCGTTTCTTCCTCGATCGTTTCTCCAAGTCGTCCTGTAAAATGGACGTCAACAGAAAACTTACTTTATTGCCTGATAATCAACTCATCATTTTGGAACATGTCATACTTTTACTTTTCTACAAAAGTGGCGGTGGTCCCGAAAAATAATGGCTGCACCAGTAACTTGCGAAAGATTTAGAATCAGTAAAACATAAAGCATCTCTGAAGGATTGAGGGCTGATCCACTGCACAGGATTTTTGTATTTTTTCAAAGAAATCTGTGAAATCAACAAAACGATGAAAACTCTGGGCGGGTTTAAAAAAATCCTGACTTCTTTTCGTCAAAACACATTTACCGAATCATACCATTGCTTCGGTGGTTGACGTCAATGTGCCCTAAGCCGAGCAGAGGGGCATTTTGCAAAACCAACAGCAAGTTTTAGCCAACGCGCGCTTTTCGTGTGACAAAACAATAGATGCGCTTGCAATTATAGGCGGTAAGATTAGGGGGAGCGCTGCCTGTGGTAGCATAGCCAGCGCAAAATTTTTGGGGGACCAAATGTTTTTGTTTCAAGCGAGCAACAGTATTTGGTTTGGGACACCGCCTCTCAGAGCACAAAACGGCAAGATATGCCAGAAATTTGGGGGAGTGATGGCCTCCTTGCTCCCCTGGTTAGGCATATGATTCGCCGTGCTATTTTTATTTCGAGTAAAAATAATTTCAAATTAGAAAAACAAATTTTGGATCAAACCATCTATATTTTTGATTTTGACAGGAAAGAGCGTCCAGAATTGCACAATCTTTAACGTTTGCACTTAAAAATTATTTTTTGTCAGTTTAATTCTCTTCTGGTATTTTTGGAATGGTTTTCTCTACCAGGTCACAGACCATGGCTTATGACCTGAGCACCCCAAGTGATAGTCATGACTACAACACGCTTAGCAAACTGCATCTATACTTGACGAGCACACAATGATCTCCTTTTTGTACAGATTTGGTGGACCTCTTAATTGCTTGGGCTCGAGGTCCTTCGAACTTAAGGTCACGACGGTCCATGACAGTCTTTAATCCAAAATATAATATTGACGATGTCGAAGCTAAGATGATTCCATAGTTTCGACATACAGTGAAATGGGAAAAGTAGATGTTAAATTGTTGGCCTAAACAAGCAACCTGGATGTGAAAATCATATTGTTTTTCTACAATCTAGTCCAAGTTGATTTATGCAGAATTTCCATGATACCGGTTTCAAACTACCTCGTTGCCAGCAGAAACTTGAAGCTGCTTAAATTGCAGTCACAAGAAACGTCATTGTCAATGCACATAAAAATTGAAGGTCTACCTCACCAAGTGAAAATCAATATACAGGTAATGTAAGAAGAGGGGAAAATTGACCTGCCACTATTGTTTCAGTTGCAATCGTGGTAGACTTTAAAACTTTTGGAAACCTCACTAACAGTATATATTGACAAGCGCTCCGCCTCTCCGGGTTGGGTTCGCTTCGGAGCTAAAGACGATCGGAATTATGGTAGATAACTGTTTTCGAAGATTTGCAGGTGATTTTTGAGTAGCTCAAAATACGCCCAGGCAAGCTCTGGCGTTTTTCGGACGCGAAACAACTTGCTCCGCAGAACATCGCACGATTTATCTTGCCGTGCTGCTCAACCAGATCAAGAGGCAGTTTCTGACCACTAACGCTCGGAATGGACGAGACAGCAGCATTAACTAAACTGCAAGCCACGTGTATTGTACTGAAAAGACAGCGGTTGAAAGTTGTTCATGGGTAGATGGAGGCAGGGGCAAGGCGGGCACAATGACCCGGGCGAGGAATCGCTGGGTGGCATCGAAAAGTCGCAACAATGCCGCAAGTGCTTTCTTCAGTGCAGTGAATTTACTCCTAAAAGTCCTTAGGTTCGAACACTGGGACGTCAAACTTGTTTCTTGCTCCGGGGGGGCATGTAAACTCGGTATGCCATTGGATGGGAGGTCTGCATTACTTTACATAAATTCTGAAGAGCTTTTGTAAGGATCTAAAGTACGAACAGTTGCCTGTTGTTATGATTCAAACAGCTCTTGTACTGCGTTGTTAAAGATTATGCTCGATCGCTGCTTCTACAATCCGCGCCAAGTGTCATTCAGCAAAGATATAGTTTTGCTGATCAGCAGCTACCAGTAGGCTTTGCACCCCGGCAAGGGGGTGCATCAACATCTCACCAAATCAAATATCGCTGTGAACACTGCGCAAATTAAATAACTTTGTTTTGCATCAATTCAAGGAATGGCCCAATTTCCATTTGGTAAAAATGCAAAAGTCTGCCGTTTTTTAACTAAATTCTCGCCAGAAACAAACTTTTATCCTTTTCGTGCATCGTTTTCCACCCGCTTTGAAACCCATAGAACCGCTGATTGTAGCTCCGCAAATCTAGCTCATTGATTTATCGACAAACCCATAGGTTTATTCATAGAAAGTCGCGTATAAGACCTTAGCTGCTGCCAGGCGGTTTTCCCGCCGTCAACCTCAGGGTGCCGAGCAAGTTTGGGGGTTTTGGCGATTAACTGCCAAATTTCAAAAGAATTTTTGCGACAACACTAAGCCACTCAGTGTAGAGACACGCATTGCTGCAGACGAGTCTGAAAATTCGAGAATCGATTTCAGAAAATTTCCTGATTTTTTTCAGCAGACTGTTAATAACCATAGATTATATTATCGTATAAATCCCGTACATGTACGAGAATTGCCATCCTCAGAAAACAAAAATTTCCGTACCTGTACGGCGAAAGGCAGCGAAACTATAAATGCATCAGCGTGAAACATTAGCAATTACAGGACTATTGCAAATAAATGACATGGTAAGCATAGTGTCACTTGCGTCTTACCTGTTGGTATATACACCACGTCATTCTCTTCATCGCTCTCATGTGCTTTTCGAGACATTTCTCCTTTGCCTAGATAATAGCTGAGACTTTGGAAGGTAGCCCGATAGCTTCCGATTAAATCCGAGGGCAAGTTGTTGAACACGACACCATTCGTCAAGTTACCAAAATGGCGGTCGCTCTCTTGTCGTTTTCTAATATTAAGTTTCGGTTTCAGTTTTCCGCTTTCCCAGAAATAATTGCTCGAATTGTGAGTAGATGGAGCCATTTTTGATGCTGTTGGCCGAAGAATATTTTGCTTGCGCGCTTGGTTTAGCCTCTGACCAAGAGTATCCAACAGTTTCTTTCCAGCTTCTGTCCTAGGGCTTTTCACGGCGCTCGAACGTTGGTGCTGTTGCGCTTGATTGCCTCTGACGTCACCGAGCTTCGATTGCGAATCGGCCGGATGCCAAACCAGCGAGGTTTTGGAATTCGGAATCCTGAAAAATTATACAAGCGTATGGAACATGTTCCTGATCGAAATATTGGCACAAGAAACAAACACGTCACTGTTGCAAGCCGGGCTGTGGAGCCGGAGCCTGAAATTTGAGTTCGGGTTCAAGCCAGTTATTCAAATAATACAATGATTTTCCTGTTTTTTGCACCAAATTGTTCTGGAGCCGGAGCCAAAAATCTGAAGATGTTGGAGCCGGAGTTTGACTTTCTGACAGTTTTAGTAATAACTACTGCATGTAAGTATTTTCGGTTTTGTTCAATGCAAATGTATTTGAATTTTGCTTTCAACTTTTTCCTAATAATCGTTCTTTTGGCATGGGTATGATTATCTACTCGTGCATCACACCTACTGCATAAATGTCGTGAACACGATACCATTTGCGTGCTAAAACTAGCCCTGCTGTGGTTATTGTTTAGTGTATAGCAGTGGGTCTTACGTAATTGTCCATTGTTTCAAGCCCCCTGACTTTAAATAAGCTGTAAAAACAGATGAATTTATTTGTAAATTTATTGATCAAACTTTCCATGTTGTAGGGCGCGAAAGGGCTTGCGCCCCCATGGAAATTTATTGACGCCCCCTGTAGTGGCGCGCCCTCCCTGGTTAAGAACCACTGGTGTATTGCATCAATGACCCATAACTTCCTGTGCCGTTTAGAGTTAGCCCAGCCGAACTGCGACCCTTTATTTTGTCATAAAGGGTAACTTATGGTGGAAATACACTTTTCTTCCGATGTCTACTATCGTTGTGTTACATCATAAACATACAAAGCTAGCCAAGTCATTTATGCCACATGCTACTGTGTGTTCTGTCAGAAAAGGTTTCAATCAGTCGATTTGTAGAACGGAAGAGCAGAAAACGAGATTGCATCGTTTAGCTAGCGCGATACCGAAATTTGTAATGCCTTCAGGAGCTAAAAAGCGCAAAGTTTCTAAGGAGGCAAAGTGCAAGAATCTGGCAGTGTTAGCTAAAACCCCGCGACTGAATTTTTCAGCAATACTTTCAAGCAACAACGTTTAAGCAGTGGTGCTAACCAGAGCACCTGAAAATGTAGGTTAAAATCATGACATAAGCTTCGAATCACTTTTCACACTCAGCATGACTGGCCATATTGACATGTTATTTTTCCGGTGTTTTGGTTTGTAATCTCTGGTCTTTGCTCGTTGTTCGGGTGAATGTTGTTTATTGCCGAGTCACTCTCTACCCCAGTGGTTCTCAACCTTTTTTCGACCATGCCTCCCTTAAGTAATTGTCCTTTGTCTTAAGACCCCTAACTTTAAATAAGCTGTAAAAACGAATGTATTTAAAGGTAAATTTAATGATGAAATTTTCCATGCTATAAACCGCGTAAGGGCTCTCGCCCCGTTAAGAACCACTGCTTTAGCCTGAGAAATATTTTTTTTTTAGTAAGAATACACTCTAATGTTTACTTAACGCAGTTAACTCTCTGTGCAGTTGAGCAAGCACTTTTCGACTACCGGAAAAAGCAAATGATGAACGTTGCGAATCAGCGCAAACGTAATTTTTACAAACGATGACGTCACGAAATACGTCATAGGGGCCCTACAGTAAAAATTGCCCCGGGCCCCCTACATTTTAATCCGGCTCTGACTGCCGGGTTGCCAAAATATATTTCAGGCTTAAATGTTGAGACGAAATTAGTGAATCAATGAAACATCGGCGCAAACTAATCATTTTTAGCGTCACACACAACTCATTCGTACAATGTTTACCAAGACCTTCAGGTGAAGAATAAATGTTCAGAATCATGGGCGTTGGAAGGATTTTTTCCAGTAGGAGCTAACAGTGGTGAAATTTCATTTTTACCAACTCCGAAGCAAAGAGAAAAGCGTTTTTCTGCTAAAACGTTAATAACAAAATATCAAATGTCAAAATGCAGGAGGGACCAAGGCCTCCCTGACCCCTTTCGGTGACCATGTTCAGAACTAATTTGAGTGTAGCTTCATTCTGTTGGCGCATAAAAGAACAAAGAGAAACTTTGGTGAATTCTTTCACATGAAGCAGTCGTCATTTTAATCGATCTGGAAAATTCCATTCATTACTATATTGCTGTTGTTTTGTGGAACCACCAGGATCCGGCTGCGGTTGTGCAACCCCCTGTTCCAAAATCTAATGTCAGCACGAAGCCTTTATAAATATCTGGTCCGTATGCAAAGTACGGGACAACAAAGCAGAAAAACAAAACGTAAAGCAAATGACACGGTCAAGTTAACAGCGGCGATAAAACGTTTTTGAAAAGTCCAGTTTAGGTGCACCGTAAGATAAGATTTTTTCGTTTAGATTCCGTTGAGCCGAACAGGTCAAGCTTAAGAACGAAACGCAGTGAAAGAATTCTCCTTGCTGCGCAATTTCTAACACGATTGAAATACGTTTTCTGAGGTGTTGTGTTCCTGACTGGAGGAAGGGGTTTTCTTTGCAACTTTGCTTGAGTTCGGTCACTGTCCACTGTAATCAACGTCACGGGTTGCACAGCGATGTCCTGTAAAACCACCATACCATTCTTTAATTACGACATGTAAGTTGGCGTACAGAAAAATGGAATAAATTTAATGAACAAGTTTTTGCAGCGGCAGAGTTGACCAAGCTTCAGGGACGTTGGCAGTATTATAAGAAACTAGCAATTCCAACTAAAAGCTGTCAAGCACTTTTGAACGAACTCGTAATAGTGCTTGTGCAAACCTTAGCAAAATTTGGTTAATGGGCGCTCACAAATAGGCTGAATCATGGGCGTCTGAATGATTTTTTCCAGGGGGGAATAGTGGATTTTCCAGGGGTAGATTTTTCCAGGCGAAGGCCAAAAGTGGTGAAATTGGATTTTACCCACTCTAAACGAAGAAAACGACCTTTTTTACTAAACATTAAGTAGGAAAATGTCAGATATCAAATCCGGGGTGTCTTCCCGATGCCCATGGGCTGGATGAAAAAGAGCAGATTGGCCGCGGTTTACGCTTTGCTCGTCATTTTTTGTCGAAACGAACCTTGTCAGCGATGGTTATTCTTCTGGGAAAGGGCGTAACGAGGGGGTCACAATTCCCCGGGCGTCGAATCACCGCGAGGGGCCCCGAAAAGTCTCAGCAATGCAACAAGTACTTTCTTCAGTACGGTACGTTTACTTCCGAAAGACCTCAGGTTCGAATATTGGGGCGCAAACTTGCTTTTTGCCCAGCAGGCGCCATCTAACCTTGTTACGCCACTGCTTCTGGGTGAACTGAGACAACGCTTTGTGTACAAAGAATTGCGGCAACAGCCAATTATGAGTCTAGATAAAATGTGAAAACGTACAAATGTATACCCGCGAACAAAAGCGGACTTAAAAAGCTTCTTAACTCACAAAAGTTGATTTTCTGTAACCATTTGGAGCGACTTGCTTCATGCTGCGACTCCCTGTCAAGTCGATCCACGATGACTTGTGCTCCGGATGTGGTTTCGGTGGCAACTTCCGGTTCTCCGTCGGAATAAACGACTTCATGATTTGAGGCAACCTTAGCATGCCGTTGACCTCCCGTATTCGCGACGTTGATTCTGACGCCATAGAGATCTTCTGTTCCGCAAGAAAGGCAGAGATCCGTTCACGCTGAGCTTCGAAATGCTCTAGTCTCTCACGCCTTCTTTGTTCAATGGATGTTTCAGGATATTGCTGCTTACTTATCTTGGGCAGCAGCGGAGGCCTCACGCCTGTATAGCTGCTGGGCACTTCAAACGTTTGTGTTTGGAGCAGCTCTTCCAGCAGCCGGCTTCGAGCGCTCTGCGATAAAACATTGTGCTGACAACTGGCGCGGCGGCACTTTCTTCCGCTCAGTTGAGGTATTTATTGGAAGCTGTACCTGGGCAGGCCATCGCCAGGTTTTAAGGTTTGGGGTCCAAATATACGAGTATCTTTAGGGGGCATGATTTTTGTTTTAATTATATGTTTAAAACAAATATTTCTGGGCCCAACAAAATTGGGGAGGGCACAAAAAATTGAAGAGGGCACTGCCCCCTAATGACCCCGTGACTACGGGCCTGCACCCGGGTCTTCGTAACTGGAAAACTGACTTCTGTATAATTAAGCTGTAGTGAAATATATTTTTTTTGCGCTAAAATTATTTTTTTAGTCAAACAAAATCAGATTCGAGAGGGAAACTTTCGTAAATAAAAGTTGCATTACCCTAGGTTTGTTTTTGTGTCTCCAAAAATAACCATGCTTCAAATCTGGGGTCAACCAGGTACGGTTTGATTTGAATTGGCTTTCAGAATAGAGTTGCAGGCAGCCAATGATTGAATTTTGATGACCTTTAGCATATTGCTTCTGCTTGAGGAGAAAAAAATTGGGCAAATGCAACAAAAGACTTTTTCTGACTTGTTTATCATACGTATCATTTAGATATTCTGCTAGTGCGTTTCTATACCTGTCTCCCTTGATTGTCTCTCACAACAATTTGATTCCTACATAAATGAGGGTGAAAAAATGTTATTTGTATCGCGGTGAACGTGTTTCGCGAATTGCGAACGTTCTCAATTATACATTCATGAAATACGAAGCGTTTACCTTCTGTGGCCTAGCCTCGCCCTCGGGTCTCTCTTTGGTTGGAAGAGGAGGTAGCTTGAATTTCTGAATAAACAAAAACGAAGTTTCGAAATTTCAAGTCGTGTTTCGCTCAATTATTTGGTCTCATAAGCAGAGAATGAACGCATCAGTTACTTCAAACACCAAGTTTCAAAAAACACGAAGGCAGGGGCGTGCAGAGGGGGGCAAACGCGGCAACGGCCCCGAGCATCTAAGGCAGGGGACATGCAAAGAGTGAAATTACAAAAATTAATTATACGAAAATGCTGTAGCTAGAATCTTCTTCGTATTTTAGGGCTACTAAAACATGCTGCATGGATTTGATATTTCGAAGCTTGTTTTTTTGTCAACACTGGTTTTTACGTATTTCAAACGCCTGTTTTTCTCACATTCCTTAATACTAGACTACAATTTGGTAAGGGAGCATGCAATTAAGCAGTTACCCCGGGGATCACCAGACCTTTGCACGCAGCTGCATGAAAGCCATACAGAAAAAAATTTTGAAAAGATAGCAGGATACCCGAAATATCGATTTTTGTAAATATAGCTCAAAACATTAAACGCGAAACTGTGCTTTCTATGCTGAGACATTGAAACTACGATCTGAACAACGTCGCAAAATACACAGACTAAGAAGGAACGATTGGCAGTACCACCATTAGGTAGTATCGAAAATTGTTTCACAGTTCATGACCCATTGGCATTCTAAACAGATTGAAAAGGTGCAAGTCTAAGCTTAGAACTCAATACCGCTGTGCACAAGTCCTTACCTGCAAGCTGCTTAGTTCCTTTTCCAGCAACTGTCTTTGCTTTCGCCGAAGCCTGTGCGCGTTGTACAGCGGAACATAGTGCACATGATTCAACCTTCCTGTTGTGACTGAAGACGACTGTGAGATCGTCACAGTGCTGCCTGGCATCTTTTGTCGCTTAATTTAATCAGCAATAAACCAAACAAACGCAGATTGATGGATAAGCAACACGCGACCTCTTCTTGCTTTGTTGGCGCGCACGCAGTGCAGATCGCAGATCTTTGTCAAAAAGGAGCCGAGACAAGGATGAGCATTGTTGCGCCACAGTAATGCTGTTGTTCTACGCGCTTGTCACAATAGACTGCAATGAAATTTCGATCAATCATGTAAATAGCAAATAATACCGAAAGACTTCCTCGACTAAACCAATCTCGTAACTTCTTTTCCCACGACAACTTCTCCGCTTTCCAACCAACCTGCACAGGTTTTGCAAAACGCTAATCTTTAACTGATGGGTTTGTCAAGCATATTTTTTCAAAACATTCCGGCAAAGACGCGACCAGCTAAAATTTTTTTAACTAGGACCTACTTCTCAACAGACCGACTGCGACTTAAGTTGCTGAGCCAATATTATGCTTAACGATAAATCCCATTGTTTGCCGCGAAATATGAAACCCGACACAGCCTTCTCCAGCGCACGGCAGATTGACTTTAATGTGATTTCTCTATTGTTTGGCCATTGTTCACCGCCCTTTTAACTTTTTGTCCTCTCGCCGTCTCCGAGCTGATAATAGGCGGGGCGTTGACTGTGTTTATGTCCAACCTCTGGTCACACGCATGGCATTGGTGTAGCGATCATTTTAATTGTTAGTGATTTCAAGGATATGACTGACACTTATGTTACTTAGTTTTTTTCACGCAATATGTAACTCCTGGTCGTCTTCTATCGAGGATCTGTTAATGCCAATTAATCTAAGCTTTTGGTGACTCGTGATCTTCCGGTTTCCGATACTTTCAAAATCTTTTTAAAATGGAGTTGATTAAACCGATATAAACATTTGGTAAAACGCATACAAAAATATCTAGTGTGTTATTCTGATCAGACATCGGATTGAAGCATTCACTTCCACCAAGGAACACATGTGTTTATGAGCAAAAGTAAGTGATAGTGTTTCCAAAGAATATAAGGCATTTCTTCGAATTGCACAAAACTCACAAAATGTCATTATGTCATCAGGCCCGTAGACAAGTTTTAAGGTTTAGTGGGCAGAATACATTATAAGGGGGAAAGAGTTTTGTTTTTATTGTATGTTAAAACAAAGTTTTTTTGTTAAGGACAAAATTTGGAGGGGCACAAACAAATTTTGGGGGCACAATCCACGAATTCACCCGCGCGGCTACGGACCTGTGTGTCATTCATCAGAGCTGTTTTGTCATTGGACTTCAGCAGCACAATATTTTACGTAATGCAATAAAAAATGTTAGGACATTTTACACGAAGTTGAAATGATAGTTGAGAGTAAAGCAATTGCAAAAGATAAGTGTTATCGACTTCAACTATTATCTGGCAAAACGTATTGTCTTTGCTGAGCGTACTGTCAACTTGGTCGCATTGGTCAAAGTGCATGACATGGCATATCGTTGGTTGCAGAAGCCTTTAGGCTTTTGACCAAAACGTCATTAATATGAAACGCAGAAAGAAACGTAGATTGTAATTTTTCACATTTGACGGATGAAAAAAAGATGAATTTATCAGTCAGACACACTAAGGGACACCAAGCCGCGTGTATGTATTGAATCATAATTGTTTTAATTTGCATGAATTCGGGGCCGTGATTTTGCAATATCGTCCAGTTTAAAACAATTTTTGGCTTAGTGTTTACTTGTGAGTAATAGACCAAGAAGAGGATCGAGAACAACGTACTAGAAGAAGAGACTTTCGTATTATGATTTTAGAATTTTTGTTACTTTGACGCTTTTATGATTTGCCACCACAATTCAGTTTTATTGACCTTGTTCTGATAAACAAAATACTTATTGTTAAGTGTGTGTAGAGTAGGTTTCACCTGCATGGTGCCTATGGGCATCTGGTGACCCTCAAAAATCACGTATGTCGCCCGCGGGACTGTTCCAAAAATATCATTAACATGATCAGTGTCTTCACGTAGATGAATGTTATTTAATTAGTTACAACGTACAAAGTTAGATTGAGCAAGTTGCTTATTTCAAAAGTGTTTATTAAACTTCTAGACCTTCGTATTGATCGGTACCCACAAGTAGCTCTCAGTTTTAAGAAGGTTAGTGATCCCTGGAAAGCACAAGCATTTGACAAGTTCAATCAGATTTTTGGGCAGTTTTTCTTCTCTTAACGACTAATGCTAGAAGCTATGAAAGACTAATGTCAAAATGTTGAAAAGAAGTGATGCGTCTTGCATTGGACCAGCTATGCCCAATCCGCGGCCCACGGGCCGCATGTGGCCCAGTTGAAGGTTTTGTGCGGCCCGGTTTAGGTTTTCGCTGTAGTAAAAGTATGCTATATACTGACAACCTGTCCTTATTTTGATAATCTTGAATTTGACATCTTTGATGTAGGTGGTTCTCAGTACCACTTTATCACGTCTGTTACCATTGCAGCTAGGATTCGAACACATTCAGTATGTTAGGTTAAACTAAATTTAGTTTACTAAGATCAAAGGATGAACCGTGTTTATGACAAAGAACAGAAGCTAGGCCCGGAAACGCCGTTCCGGTGAAAGAATTATTGCCGGTACGGCGTTCCGCTTAGAGTTTCAAGTACGCTGATATGTATTTGGTTTTCTGTTTTTGTTCAATTCACATTTTGTACTATGACGTTAACAAAACATTCTACAGAAGAACGAATGTGCGGCCCAGAAAATAAGTCACATACGGTCAGGCCCGTAGCCACGGGGAAAGCATTCGGGAGCTGTTCCCCCCCAAATTTCCTGCAATTCTTAAATAGAAAATACGGTGTCACGCAACAACGTGGTGCACCCGCTGAACCCTCTCCCTCACCCAAATATGTTTCATTATAACTACCGTATTTGGGTTCTATATCTAATAACATACGACAGGAACTCAGCAGCTTTATAAGACACAAGGCTGTAGTGAACGTGAAGCTACGTTGTTTTCAAAGTACTCGAAAGCTTCAAAGCTGGTTCTCTGTTAAAGACCGGCAAGC
>Ga0210059_1013649_pt1 | contig 12121 bp, 8 predicted proteins | sample Ectturendosymbi2_FD_188042 | JGI IMG/M metagenome (GOLD analysis project Ga0210059, IMG submission 188042) | Ecteinascidia turbinata endosymbiont from Florida, USA - Sample 2 (SPAdes) (version 2) | ecosystem: Host-associated > Tunicates > Ascidians > Unclassified | place: Key West, Florida...
TAACCATCTCCATGATCATGTGAACCATGTGTCTATGATGCAGCAATTGAAGCAGCTTGCAGGTGAGGCCGCGGTGCCATACAGTGTTGTAGGCTGCTGTGAGGTCGACAACACAGCTCCAGCCTTCTTTTTAGCCAAAAACCTATCATTGATGTCCTGTGTCAGCAGGGTGACTTGGTCTACGGTCCACCTCCCATGTCGAATGTCCGCCTGCTCCTAAGGAAGCAATGGGTCGATTTTTTTTATAAATTGGCTTGACAAATCAGAAATCTACGTTTTTGTAAGCTTTACAAGAAAATCAAAGGAAGGCCTACAGTGAAATTATCTCTGCTGCATTTTTAGGGGCAGCACATTGTTTCACGCTGTCAGTTGTTTACAGGGATGTCTGCCTGAGCTATCAAATGATAATAACCAAGGACAGTTGTCCGTTGTTACGTTATGATTATTGTAACATACTGACCAATACTGACCTTGTTGCATTTATTCTAACACGAAGGTACACTTGTGTAAAGAACGCTTGGTCTTGGGGCTAAGCTAACTGCTTTGAGAGAACTAACACATTGAGCATGTAGTTTTACATCATAGGTTAAAGCCATAAATGTTGATTTCATTGTTAACCAGTGGCTACGTTTAGACTCGTGTGGAAAAATTGAAAGCGCATGGAAAAAAGTTGATAAACAAAGAAGAAAATATCATGAAACATTTTTCCAGTATCGATTTTCTTTTTATGATAATGATGAAATGGAGAAAGATCTGTGCTTAATTTGTAACAAAACGTTGGTTGCGTAAAGCATGAAACCTTTTGTAAAAGGTATTTTAATGCCAAGCACGCAGAATAATCCAACAAACCAATAAAATTTTATTTACGACTTCTGAAGCCTTCAGCAAAGCATAACCACTTCACATAAAAATATTTAACTGTGACTAAAAGCTAACTACGTGCTTTTATGAAGCTGGTTATTTGATATCGCAAACCAACAAACCTTTCGAGGTTGGTGAATATCTCTATTTACTAGCAACTGTTAAAATGTCACAAGTAGTACATGAAAAAAGTATGGAAATTCGCAAAATTCCCTTATCTATTGACACTGTCTGCAGAACATTTGCTAAAATTAGTGATGACCAATTCCAGCAGCTAATTACAATACTTGAGAAAAATCCCAAGTTTACAATTCAGCTCCATGAAATGACAGATGTATCAAACATTGCACAGCTGCAACTATACGTGCTGTATGTTCACAAAGAAAGCAGTGAAGAAGAATTGTTTTTTGTTGTCTTTTGGTCAGCCACACCAGAGGTGAAGATATGTTCGATAATGTCAATAAAGTTTCGCAACTATAGGTTTGCAATGGGAAAACTGCATTAGAGTCTGTACATCTTTTTGCATAACATGTTTGTCTGAAGTGGCATTCTCAAAATTGATAATCATAAAGTCTAAAAATCAACCCTTTTGGAAAAATCTTGGGAATGTTCTTCATTCTGCATCGTTGTTTGTAATAATCTACGAATGGATGATCTGTGTATAAATTATCAAGTGCATCCATCCCATTAGTTGAGCTTGATAACAAATTACAGAAGTTAATTTTTTATTTACTTTACCGTTTCCATTACGTGGTTCTTTCATTACTGCATAGTTGCTTTCAGATTTCGCCATAGACAAAACTGCCACTTGAAACTTGGAATGTTTACACATGTATCATTAATGTCTAGGCTATCCATCAAGGGGTCTCACAGAAAATTATTTTAAAAAATGGGTCGCAGAACAAAAAGTTTGAGAAACCCTGCTTTAGTGGATGCATAGTTTGTCAACAAAGTTAAAAGCAGTTGCTCTGTAAAAATGTAAAGGAACATGATTTTGAGGCTATACAATCAGACAGTTTATCACGTGAAGTTGAATGAGCTAAAAAAGTTATTTTTATGCTTTGCACTTCGCACCTTGATATTTTAGGATGTGCAATGTGGATGACTGTACGCTGATTATGACTTAATGTCCAAACAGTGGAAAACAGATAAAAGAATAATGATTGAAGTAGGCATTTCCCTTGATGGAAATTCAAGATATATACGTGCAAAAACAGCATGGAATCTAAACCATTCGTGTGTGATAACAGTAGTTTTTGAAACAATGCCTGTGAGTATCAGCCAATCTGGTGACCATATTCTTCACCACATTTCACACTAACTTGTTGGCAGTGAAAAATCAAAATGCACAAGAAAATATCAAAAATGCATGTAAATCAACATTCATACCACCAAAAGTGAATCACAGTCGTCCAGCTAGAATTCATAAGCACAGTACACAAAAAGCAACAGAAAAGACACTTATGAACAAAACAATAAATGATCACGTATTTGTTTCAACTGACAGAGGTGATCTTACACCTTTGCTCAGCACAACTTGCCTTATAAAAGTTTAGGATGGCTTACCTGTCATAACTGCATACCACCTCCTACTGAAAGCAGAAATTTCTCTATGTTTGTTATAAATTCCTATGTCTCTTAAACCTTTTTAAACAACATACCTTTTTATACAATCCACCACCAAACCCTTCACAGAAACATTGCAAGTATAACATTGCCATAAGAAAACTTTTCAGGCATATAACATTCATAAACCTGTAGATAGGAAAACATTCTTGTGGAGAACCCTAGTTCACATGTGCCCGCGGGAGCTTTGCTTGTGGCTTGTGAGAGCTTTCTCAATAGCAAAAAATTTTGCAAAAGCCCAACCTTGGATAATAAATTGTTGTTCCAGAATTTCCTCCAAGCTATAATGAATACATAGCTATAATGAAGCGCTCAAATGGATCGGCCAGTCTTATAGTCTGCACTCGAAAAAAAATTTTTGGTTGGGGGTTGCAGATTTTTTGTGAGTGACGTCATAAGTGAAGTAGTTTTGGGGTCATTTTGGCTCATGTTACCTGGCCTAGGGCCCAACCGCTAGGCCAAACTATTTCGTTGAAGTTTTCATTGGAAACTAGGCTCGGGTCCAAGTCTTTTGAGCCTTTGATTGACTTTCTAGTATTTCTGGTTCAAAAGTAATGATCTAAAATAAACAAATTAATTAATTAATTAATCAGCTAATTAGTCAAATATTTTTATTACTTTAGATCATAACTTTTGAACCTGAAGCCCCAGCAGATCATCCAAAGTATCAAAAGACTCAGATTGTAGCCTAGTTTCCAATAAAAACTTCAGCGAAATACCACCATCTAACGGTTGGGGCCCAGGGCCAGGTGAAGTGGGCCAAGGTGGCCTAAAAGTCCTCCACTTATGACGTCATTCACAAAAAATCCACACCCTTAAGCAAAAAATTTTTTTTGAGTGCAGACTAGAAGACTTGCCGCGTCTTTTTAGCCTTTGAACAACTCTCTACCACTTTCGGTGCCCGAGTTACGCGTGTGCAAAGCCACATGCAATCCGGTTGTTTGGCGCGAGAATCCTCAAAACTGGCCGGACGCCGAAGTGTTAAATCCAGAACACAGCCCATTGTTAAAAAGTAGCATATAATAGAGTATAGGCAAACACCACACAATTCATGCAAATTTTTAAAACAAAAGGTATTTTGATACAAAAATGTGCAACTGTGCATACAGGGGCAAGGTTACTTAAAGATTGGGTTTGGAAAAAAAGACAATTCAATTGAAAACCTAAAAACATGAACAAATCACAAACCTTCAACAAGACAATCTGGCAAAGGTGGAGAAACAAATGACCGGAATGTTGCAAGATCAAAACGTCCAGATTTGGAATATGACTTCAAGTGCCAGTATCTTTTTTCAAGCTCTATTATATCAGACTCTTCCACTAAAAAAAAACATGAAATGAACCAGTTGCATATCAAAATGTTGCAGTGAAACACTTGCAAGATCACATAATTTTTTGACAATAAACATGAAATACTTTCCAATAGCAATGCTTATTACATGCTCATTGTATAACATTAACCTGAGTTGTTTGAACAAACCAAATTGAACCAAGATCTTAGTTAAAACTTGCTTCTGCACAATAGGCTTTATCTTGTTGTTCCACTATTTCCTGTATATTCAGACAAAACAAGCAATAGCTGAACTTGTGGAAGATCACCCATCTGTTGACATTTGGCAGCAAAATATACTTTGCTTATGTACTTCCCAACTTTGCAATTTTAATTAAATCACTGTAGAACTTTTAGAATGCTCACAACTATTTTTTTCGTAGTTTACTGGTTTGTCATAACTATTTTGCAAAGGTATTTTTGGAAACACTTGAATTTCAAACAAAATTAAATGAAAATTCTGCCTGGACAATATATTTCAATAGAACTACAGTTTTAAACAAAACCCAGCTGTGTTGCACATATTTTCCCATGTATGCAATGGGTATTTGCCAAATTGCTGATATGTCCAAAATGACACTGAGACCAAACCTTGCACAATATAAAATTGTTATAAAAACCCTTGTCAAGTAAGTATGCATTGGTAGATAGTTAATCAAACGCCCCTCAGCAGTTGGTTAGTTTAAATTTATTCTCCAAGTTTTAAATTGTTGGTCAAATTACAGTTGGATTTAAAATCTTGATGAAATTAGATGCAGACAAATTTAAACAGAAAAAGATCATTTAAGTCTGTTGTATCTTTTTGGTACTTTGTATTTACTAAACAAGTAAAAAGACTTCCTCAGGTATTAGTTGGATTTTGACTAGTTTAAAAAAGTCTTATTTCATTTACACAATAATCCTATAAAAAATCAAAAAAACTGCAAAAAAGTATAGAAAAATAAGATTTTTAGCTTACACTAACTGTTTTTGCCTTGCTTATGTTCTTTTCACCCAGGCTTACTTATGCTATATTTGCAAATGCTTTGTTGCAGCTTTTTATCAGCAAGTAGAGAAAAATAAAGGAGTAAGAAATTTGAGTAACACTTCATCTTGCAGAAAAAACTGCATGGGGGTACATTTGTAAACAAACACATTTAATTTGAGCTAAAATATCCAGCACAACTTACAATGCGTCACACCAGCAAGAGTCTGATAGAAATTTGGCATCTCTTTGTCATCTGTCAAAGTGACGGTCACACCACCTGAGTTCACAAGCCATCTCGTCACAGAGGTAATGGATGGGTATTCCAATATCCACTTCCTAAATTGCTGGTAGGAAACCTGTTCCGCCTACAATTAAAAATACAATCAACAAGCACATTTACCTCAACTTACTCACCAATTGTTTCTAGACAATGGAGTGAAAACATGTATTTTTGAACAGCTAAGCACTATAAAATATGCTAAGCACTATAAAATTTGGCAAAGGTGCATAGCGTAAGTGGCAAATCCAACAGGTCCTTACAGATTTTTTATTGAAGAATTTACATGTTTTCAGCAGAATATGAAAGTGCTGAAATGCTCTTTTTTTCAAAAGAATAACATCAACAATATCCATTAGTGTTGTTTTACAGGCATGACAATAAAACTGCATATAGCAACAAGCAAAATATGCTTACAGTTTTGAACAAGCCAAATGCATGATGAGGCAAGGCTGTTCCTTCACAGGCAGATACCATGGCTGACATACTTTGACTTGTGATGTACGAACCACGATCATCACAATAAACAGCATATACCACTAAAAAACAACAAATGTTTTGAAATGTAACTATGTACTAGTAAACACAGATGCTGTGAGGAAAAACACCTGTTCTTCAACATAAAACAATCACATAAGATTTTGAAACAGTATGCTTTGTAACTCTTTGGCGTCCGGCTGCTTTCAGGGATTTTCAGAAAAAAAAACGCCTAAATGCACATGGCTTTCCCAGGGAATTTCTCTGGTCCGGTATGCTCTGCAGACCCGGTAATAGTCTCAAATGACGCAGCAAGTCTTCTAGTCTGCACTTGAATAAAAAATTTTTGCTTGGGGATGCGGGTTTTTTTGTGAGTAATGTCATAATTGGAGGACTTTTAGGCCACCTTTGCCTACTTTGCCTGGCCCTAGGTGCCAACCGTTAGGTGGTACTATTTCGCTGAAGTTTTTACTGGAAACTAGGCTACAATCCGAGTCTTTTGATACTTTGGATGACCTGCTGAGGTTTCAGGTTCAAAAGTTGTGATGTAAGTTAGCAAAAGTATTTGACTAATTAGTTAATTAGATAATTCCTTAATTTGTTTATTTTAGATCATAACTTTTGAACCAGAAACGCTAGAAAGTCGACCAAAGGCTCAAAAGACTCGGACTCGAGCCTAGTTTCTAATGAAAACTTCAACGAAACATTCTGGCCTAGCAGTTGGGCCCTAGGCCAGGCAACATGAGCCAAAATGACCCCAAAACTACTTCATTTATGACGTCACTCACAAAAAATCCGCAACCCCCAACCAAAAATTTTTTTTTGAGTGCAATCTACTAGACTGGCCGATCCGTTTGAGCCCTTAAACAGCTGTCTAGCGCAATCGGCGGAGGAGCTAGGGCGTTGGTAAGGCAACCGAAAACTGCTGTTTTTTAGGCGAAAATCGAAGTACGAATATATCGTACACTGGTTCTCAAAGTGTGAATAATGCATACTTATGCAACAGAAATGGTTACGATTCAAATCTGTTAACATTATGAAGTAAGTTCCACAATTTTATAAATCCAGCAACACGTGGGAGACCACTGGTCAACCTAATATTATATATAAGTCAAAACCGTACTCTATTTTCACATGCAATCATCATGCCAATGACATCTCACCATCTGTCTGCACATGCATGCAATTATTAGCTCTTAGCTAACACACACAAAGCTTCAAGAAATTCTACTCTCAACCTAAGTATAAGTGCACAATGATGACCATGCTGGGCAAGGTCTAACTTGTGTACTGACATTTGAACATGTTAAACAGGTTGTGTTGTCAAGCACTATCACATTTTAAGGTGAATTGTGGAATTAATGGGTATTTAACACCTTCAGCACCAGGTGGGTTTTGCTTGAAATCCTGTGTGAGCCATGTTTCTTGCATCATTTCGGAACTCATTAACTCACCAGGCAATTGAGTTAAGAGAGCTGTCCAAACCCTCAAAAGATGCAGCAAGCCTTCTTGTTTGATTTTTTACAAATTGAAAAGTTTTGGATTTCAGGTTTTTTGAGGGTGATGTCATTAGTGGGGTAGGTTCAGGCATTTTGGTCGAGGTCATCAGGCCCTGGGCCCCAACTGCAAGAGCCAATTTTTTGACTAAGTTTTCATTGGAAACTAAGCAATAATCCAAGTCTTTAGAACCCTTGATTGCCTTTCTACCATTTGTGGTTCAAAAGTTATGGCCGAAAAAACAAAAATTGGGAAAGATATTTTTTTACAGAAACTTGTTTTTTACCCAAATTCTGTTTTCTGACCATAACTAATTAGCACTTTGGCGTGCGACCGCTTTCAGGGATTTTTGCAAAAAAAACACTGAAACGCACGTGGCTTTGTGCAGGAATTTCTCCGGTCCAGTAAGCGCTACCAACCTGGACAAAAGTTCAAAATATGCAGCAAGTATTGTAGCTTGCACTCGAAAAAAATTTTTTGGAGGGGGGTGCAGGTTTTTTGTGAGTGACGTCACAAGTGGAGGACTTTTTGGCCACCTTGGCCCACTTCACCTGGCCCTGGGCCCAAACTGTTAGATGGTAGTATTTCGCTAAAGTTTTTGTTGGAAACTAGGCTACAATCCGAGTCTTTTGATACTTTGGATGATCTGCTGGGGTTTCAGGTTCAAAAGTTATGATCTAAAGCAGTGGTTCCCAACCGGGGTGCCATTTACAGTGCCCAGGCATACCGCGGGCTAACACATTTTTTTACCATATCATTAAAAGTACATTTTCAAACTGTCATCAAACCTCAAAGCAAATTGCTATGGGTGCTGTAAATTATTATTCTTTTCTGTAGGGTGCCGCAAGCCTAAAAAAGTTGGGAAACACTGATCTAAAGTAATAAACATATTTGACTAATTAGCTAATTAGATACTTAATTTACTTGTTTATTTAAGATCATAACTTTTGAACCAGAAACACTAGAAAGTCAATCAAAGGCTCAAAAGACTCAGACTTGAGCCTAGTTTCCAATAAAAACTCTAGCGAAATAGTTTGGCCCTAGGCCAGGAAACATGAGCCAAAATGGCCCCAAAACTACTTCACTTATGATGTCACTCACAAAAAATCTGCAACCCCCAACCAAAAATTTTTTTCAAGTGCAGACTAAAAGACTGGCCGATTCATTTGAGCACTTGAACAGCTCTCTAGCACAATAAGCGGAGGAGCTATGTCGTTGGTAAGGCAACTGAAAATTACTGGTTTCAGGCCAAAATCTAGGTACGAATATTTTTGTATACGAATATTACCGCAAGACCAAACTATTTCACTGAAGTTTTAATTGGAAACTAGGCTCGAGTCCAAGTCTTTTGAGCCTTTGATCAACTTTCTAGCGTTTCTGGTTCAAAAGTTATAACCTTAAATAAACAAATTAATTAATTATTATTCAATTACTAATTAGTCTAATATTTTACTAACTTAGATCATAACTTTTGAACCTGAAACCCCAGCAGGTCATCCAAAGTATCAAAAGACTCGGATTGTAGCCTAGAATCCAATGAAAACATCAGCGAAATACTACCATCTAATGGTTGGCACCCAGGGCCAGGTGAAGTTAGCCAAAAAGTCCTCCACTTATGACGTCACTCACAAAAACCCGCAGCCCCCAACCAAAAAATTTTTTTCGAGTGCAAACTACAAGACTTGCCGCGCCTTTTAACACTTCTGCCGCGCCTTTTAACACTTCAACCAGGTCTGTAACCCATACATGAGCGGAGATATTCCTGCGCATAGCCACGTGCGATCCAGCTGTTTTTTTGCGAACCGCTTGAATTAACCTGGCTACGAAAGTGTTAAGTGTGATGATTTCCCAGAAGTATATGCACCTCCTTAAGTGTGGGCGGCATGTGTACTGAAATTATTAAGGTGGGGAGTCTCCAGCTGCAATCGCCACGCTTTAATTCAATTTGTTCCAAGTGAAAAGTCCGTATTTCCTTTTTAGAATCGTCTGGGAACTAACAGGACTCAGGACACTCTGAGCCAGGGTTGCCATTTGGCTTTTTCGAAGCCCTTTTTTTAACATGTTTGGCTTTTTTTCAAAGACCAAACAAAGCCGGACAAAATCTGGCTCTTTCTGCCTTTGATATGTTTGGCTTTATTTCAAACATCAAAAAGAAACCGACAAAATATGTTTCTTTTTGGCTTTTTTCTGGATATTTTTCAGAACAATAACGCACGACATTGCTTGTTAAGGCAATGTGACCCGCTAACTGGCTTGTGATGTGACAGTTGCCCTACGTAACAGTGGCAGTCTCTTCTTCTATAGTTGGCGGTCTCATGTGTTGGAATGGTTGCATTTTGTGATGTCCTGTCCTGGGCACAGCGCATTAAGTGTAATGGCGCCAAGCCAGGTGTTTTACTCCCAGGTCTGTTTTTTTTTATGCCTTTGTAGGTTTTTCTTCTTAAATACTGAGGTTTTTGAAGATTTAACTACGTATCGGTGATTTGAGATATGGCATGAAGTTTTACTTGTAGTCTGCCTTTTTTTATCTTGTTTTTGAACCCATTCTACATGTCTTAGTCTTCAACGCAACTGATGAACAAGCAACTGATGCTTTTTCAGCTGTACTGTAAATATTAGCAAGGTGCACTAAGTTCAACTTCAAGTGACAGTGACAATAATGATACAAGCCCAAAGAAAAAGGTTAAGTGGTACACATCTAGAAATTCAAGGTATGTTTAGGCTAGAGTGGTTGAAAGATTCAGATCTCAAAGATCTGCTACAGCAGGACAGTAGGAATGAAGATTATATTCATTCTAATTGATGCCAGTAGATAACCCACAAAAATGTAAACAAGTATATGACAGCAACATGAAGATTCAGACAGACAGAAAGTTCATTAGTACATTAGCCACTACTGCATGTTATTAAGCTTTCTGTGTTCAATAACTGATAATTGGCCTTTCCTGTGATTAGGTCTGATTTTTTACCTTTTTTAGGACTACGTCTGTGTTGTTCGCTTTTTTGTGACTAGATCTGGATTTTTTTTGTGAATAAGTCTGGCTTTTTTTTGGCTTATTTCATTACTAGGTCTGGATTTTTTGTGAGTAGGTCTCGCTTTTTTTGATGAAGTACTTTACAAATCGAATTCCTTATAAGTGAGAAAGGCAAACGAAAGTTGGGCTTAACCCTTTAATGACCGCGCAAGCCAATAAATTGGCTCGCCCTTTTTTAGCCATAAATCGCCAGCCGCTAGAGCTAGAGAGCTGTTCAAACCTTCTACAGATTCAGCAAGTCTTCTAGTTGACATCGAAAAAATATTTGTTTTTGGTTTGGCATTTGCTGGAGGGAACATCACAAGTGGGGGTGTTTTTGCATTTTTTTGGACACCTTTACCTGGCCCCCAGCCAATTGACCCATTCCTTTGGCTCAAGTTTTTTTCGGAAACTAGGCAAAAATCTGCGTCTTTAGAATCCTTGAATGGCTTTCTAGCATATGCGTAGCCAAAATAATGGATAAAAAAACAAAAATTGGTGAAACTTTCTGCACCCACAAACCCCAATTTGGGTTGGAACACACCCCTTCTCTATATGGACAACACTCGCCAGCGGATCGAGCTAGAGAGCTGTTCAAATCAGCTTAAAATCGGGAAAGACTTATAGTTTAGACTGAAAACAACAATTTTCACTGTGCGATTTCGGCTTTTCTGGCCATGTTTACAAAACCACAGGGTGTTTTGACATGTTATTACAGGTCTGTCAAAACAATCCATGACGTCAACGTCCTGTGGGAGTTCAAAAATCAAGCCGAATCACTGGCACGAAACCGCACGAGATTTAAATGCATTCTAGGCTATAGTATGAGCTTTCAGAGGGTTTGATGGACATTCTAGCGTTTCTAGTTGATAAGCTATGGCAAAAGTGGTAGAATATTAATTGGGGAAATCCCCACTAATCCCCTGGGAGTTACCTGTCATATTTAGAATATTTTGGCATAACTTTTGAACCAGAAACGCTAGAAACTCAATCAAGGGCTCTAAAAACGCGTATTCTCGCTTAGAAACCTAAAATATTGCGAGTCAAAATATTGGCACGTTGGATCAGATGATGACGTCATAAAATTAATCAAAAAACATATACCCCTGTCATGATTCCAGTGGCCCAAAATCCCCACCCAAATTTTTAAAAAAATTTTTTTATTTCAAACTGCATGACGCCACTAGTGATTACAGGGTTTGAACAGCTCTCTAGCTCAATCTGCTGCCGAGTTATAGCTGGCCAAAGTTTTCCTTGAAAGGAAAAAATATGCCTTTTTTGAAACTTTTTGAATTTTGCCAAAAACTGGGGTTTTAACCCATAATTTTTGCTACAGGTACGCTAGCAGGTCAATCAAAGGCTCTATAGACGCGGATTTTGGCCTAGTTTTCAAGAAAACTTTGATTCAAAAGAATGGGTCGATGGGTTAGGGCCCAGGGCCAGGTAAAGGTGGCCAAAAAAATGCAAAAACAACCCCACTTGGGACGTTCCCCCTAGCAAACGCCAAACCGAAAAACGTTTTTTTCGATCTCAACTAGAAGACATGCTGAATTTGTAGAAGGTTTGAACAGCTCTCTAGCTCTAGCGGCAAGCGAGTTTTGGCCAAAAAAAGGCCGGCCAATCGTGGCCGTTAAAGGGTTAAACAGTTTTATGTATGTTCGTGACAAAGCCCAAAATGGCATAACGTACTTGAGATATGAAGACTATGTCAAGTGTAAAATCCATGTATCCACATCAAACGACAGCATCATCAGAGCGCCAACTGAACACAATCATCCACCAAACCCCGCACGCGTTGCAGTTGCAAAATCGAAGGCCAGAATGTGAAGTTGAGCAGTCAGCTCAAGCAAGTATACGTCAAACATTCAGAGCGAAACACATGCCATGTCCTTGGTGCCTGCTGGTGTACTTCCTAAAAAAACATCTTTGCAGTGGATAGTGCAACGTAAGTGCGCATGTCCGGAATGTAACGATCTGATTGATAAACTCCGTGCGACACTGAGGGGAGAAGGCTTTATCCTCACGGAAGATGATCAGAATAGGTTTTATATGTTTGCGTCTCAAATGCCAAT
>Ga0210059_1013650_pt1 | contig 12121 bp, 7 predicted proteins | sample Ectturendosymbi2_FD_188042 | JGI IMG/M metagenome (GOLD analysis project Ga0210059, IMG submission 188042) | Ecteinascidia turbinata endosymbiont from Florida, USA - Sample 2 (SPAdes) (version 2) | ecosystem: Host-associated > Tunicates > Ascidians > Unclassified | place: Key West, Florida...
AGACGTCATTGGTGGTCGGTTTAAGGTTTAAACAGAACCTCATTTCAAGCTTGTGGTTCTATCTGCAATAAAAGTAAATTAGGTTGAGACATGAAATTTTTCTATTTTCATTGCATTTTTCAGCCACATTAAGCAACCTTGCCCAAAATGAGCAAATTTTTTACGAAAATCAGTGACATAAGGTAAACTTGACCAAAATGGGCAAATGCTTTACGACAATTGTTGGGCGATCAGATTGATCGCAGCACTGCTATTGACTTTCATGTCTCACATACGGCCAGTCCCGTCGCCACGGGGGGATTTGGTGGGCTAAGCCCACCCAAACAATGCACCAGTCCCCCAAATTGAAATATGAAAACTATAAATTAGTAGAATTTTGTCAATTTGTACAATGTCCAGGCATTAACAGGGAAACAAAAAACTCACTCTAACCATAACGTCGGGTGATTGTTACCCAGGGACCACGTGGCCACCACTCCTGTCTGGATGGAAATCACTAGGGGTTAGTATTCCAGGGGTATGAGTAACCTTTGCAGAAAACTTGTAGTGATCAATGACGACAAGTGCTCCCCATCGTTGTCAGTTGGCACGTGAACCTCGTTTTGTTCTGTTTTGGTGGTAGACAGGTTCCACAGCGTTTCTGGTCTCAAAGTTCATTTCCTCAACAAAATGCTTTGGACTTTTACCACAAGTGAAGGCACAACAAGAAGGAAGCCTTTTTTGGCTAAGCCAGAGTTCTAGAAACTTCAATTTAGTAAAGAGAACCACAAGGTTCATCATGTCCTCAATAAAGCTTTGACCTTTCACCACAAGTGCACACGGTTCAGGCCCTTTCTGGCTCCAATTTTTTTCCTCTGACGGAGAAGGCGTCATACATTCTCCTGCCGGTTTCTCAATGAAAACCACGAGCTGAGCAGGAGACATTCGCGCCAAATTGATTTGTGTCGTCAGGGCTTGCACTCGTGTGATCTACTCCCGTGCTAGCTTCGGTCAAAGGTTGCTGGCGTGGCCTACCAGCGAACCTACATGCACCAACTCCTTTTGACCAAATTGTTCAAGGTTACCTTGGGTGGGATCTTTGTGTAGGAACTTTGTTACACCTCAGGTAGCCATGGGTCAATTTGGGCAAATTTTTGTTCCCCATTGAAAACTACAAAACTTGTGCAGATTGCGATAGGACTACCCGAAAGAGCGTCTAAAAAAATGCAGCTACTGGAAGAACCAGCCTTCTACATGAACGTTTACTAATTTTTAATTTAAGTAGAAGAACCGTTTGCCCAAATTGGGCAGAGGTTACCTGAGCAGGGTTAATAAAAATTCTTTATGCACTGTATGCCATGCGGATACATAGTAGAAAAACGGTCAAACAGATATGTGGAAGCAGGATATAGGTTCAATCTAGGGAAGTAGAACAGAAGCAATGCAAAAAAATTTTTTTGAACTCACTGGCGGCCGTAAATCACAAAAATAAACGTAACGCGGCCGACAATAGAGGATAAGTTTGTGCACTCCTGTTTTAAGGTATATCCTTTTATATTTTTGTAGATAAGAGTGTTGGTAAACCAACAGTGTTTTAAATGACTGTGCAGCGTGTGAAAAATGGGGAGCCATCCTTAAGCACCTACTTCACATTTTTCGTTGATTTATGATATAAGACGTTTTTAAACTGTGGCGATTCCCTAAAAATCGCATAGTTTGGCCAAGAAAAAGCTACTTTCTTGGCCTAGAAATGGTAACCACCTTTGTCACCAGCAGCAAATTTACGGCATTTTAAACAAGACTTTTTTGCGTACCCAATTTACTGTCCCCGATAACAGTGGCGCAACAAGGGGGGACATCTACCCCGGGCGCAGCACTGTGGGGGCGCCAAACTGACGTCGAAATGTTACGTACCAAGTACGAAATGTCAAATGTCAGCGGATGCTAATACTTGCAGTTTACAAAATGTCGAATGTCATTGCCAAATCTCATGAAGATCATCAAGGTTTGCAAAGCGAGCAATTATGAACCTCAGTGACGTTTCAAGGCGTAGTTTTTGTCTCCAGCAATAAGTGCCCGCTTGTGGTTTGACTCATGGCTGCGTCACAACGAAAGCCAGGGTTGAGAAATTTCCGATTTCCTATCATTTTATAGTTGCGTCACAATGGGACGGGAATCGAGCGTTTACTGTGCATGCAGAGTGCTATATTGCGCATGCTTTCAGAACAGCGATAAAACTTATACAGTGTTGTTACCAGGCATGTGCAAAGGGGGATGAACGAGGCGAAGCCCCCAGACATCCAAGGCAGTGGGTCATCCAAAGAGTGAAATTACAAAAAGTGCAGTTATCAAAATCTTGTAACTAGACCAGAGGTTCAAGATTTTGTGTGAATGTTAGTAGCGCACACATATAAGCTTTGCCATACAGCAGTGGTTCTTAACCTGGGTTCGATCGAACTCCTAGGGTTCGGGGGAGGCGTTTCAGGGGCAGTGGCGTACAGAGGTCTAGTGATGCCCGGGGCGACTTGCTTGATTGTATGACCCCTAATAAAGTCTAGTATTGAGCAGTGGCGTAGGTGGTGATTGTTACTGGATATATGCTATTTGTGACGTCATAATATGACGTCATATTCCCGTTTGCCGAAGCGTGTTGACACAACATGCTTATTATACTACACGCACTCTCCTTACTCGTTGTTGTACAATTTGTCACTGTAGTGAACGTAAATTATCAGCGCTCCAAATTAGGAGACCGGATAAAAATAGAGCACTCAACGCTAAAACAGAGCAATTATAATAACTGCAAAAATCTCCGGCAACGCGTTAAAACAACGGAGTAGAACACACAGTGGCACTTCAGCGTAGTTCACAACTACAAAATCAGTGGCGCAGCCAGAGTGAGGTCAAAGAGGCCATGTCCCTCCCGAAACAAACTTTCTAAGATTTTTACGGGTGAGTTTTGTCAATTTTCAACTGTTAGAAAGACGTCAGTGACTGATGTCGTGATTGGCTGGCCCCTCCCGAACAAAATTATTGGCTGCGCTACTGCCAAAAACATAAGGCTGCGCATTAAAATAGTGGAGTAAAACACACTCAACACTGTGACAGGACAGTTCACAACTGCAAAAACACCAGGCTGCGCGAATGTCTCGTCGAATAGCAGTCGAGCAGAGAAGGCATGCGGCTGGGATGGCGGACACCCAGGGTTGACAGTTTGAAACTTCCTAAGCTACACAAGAATTGAGTGAGAATGCGCATAAAGTATCCAAGAACACTTTCGTTTTTTAACATGTGGGTGTGATATGTACAATTACTGGGGGAACAAGAGATACGGGCTTGTGAGCCGTTATGATCAATCCGCTTGAACTGCCAATCAGGGATGCCGGAACAGGGTGAATGACGGCACTGCCCCCCGGCCTTTTGAAAGGGGGAGCAACGGGCACACGTGTCCTCACATAACAGTACCGTAAGCAATTTCATGATTTATCAAGATCGACTTCAAAAGAATTTATTGCAGCTATTCGCGCACACACAATTCAGAAGGATTTTCTATAGGCTAATTTCTGTTATCATTTTTTAAGTCAACATTTTTGCTGGACATGTAAATGCGAAGAGAATGACTATTATAGTGCTCTTTTGGACTGAACTCAAAGAAACAATTTTTAACTCGTTGTACAGTACGTCAGAACCATGGGCGCCGCAGGGGGAGAACGAGCATTTGCCCCCCTTGGAAATTGGAACTGAGAATCAAAATTTTATATAAAACCTGACATCAGCAACTCAATTAGGTTTAATTGACTTGATTATTGCAATGACGTTTTATTTGCCGGTATGACACTCACACTGCACAAGATCCAGGTTCACTGTTCTGGTGTCATACAGTGGTGAGCTTGCAGATCGTCATTTGTCTGCAGAGGTAGGTTGCGAAACTTGCGAGCGGGTTGTTCTACTGTTGGTCTTTACAGTTTTTTAAAGATGTTTTAGGGGCCCGATTTGGGACCCTAGCATTGAAAATCGAGTCCCTAGAATCAGAAAAAATTATCATCGGGTACCTAGAATCAGAGAAAATCAGGTCCCTAGAATCAGAGAAATCGGGTCCCTACCGGGTACCTAACATTTTCCATAAAAAAACCTGGTCTTTATTGTGTAACAATAACATGGCAACAAATCTTCTAATGTTCACTTCAAGTTAGGATAGTAGGAGTTTTGCCGCATGTGATGTGACGTTTGAACGCAGACATCTTGGCGGGTAATGCAGCGAGACAGTGACTGCTGATAGCGGCAAGCAGGGACGCCGGAGATCGGGAGCATTGCTCCTCTGACCTTTCATAAGGGGGCAACAGGGTGGAAGTGTATTTTTCACAACAAAATCATAGATAATATCATGCTATATCAAGATCGAATTGAAACAAATTTTATATAGCTTCTTTTATTACTTTTAGGTCAACATTGTTGTTTAACAGAAGCTAGCATAATTGGTAACGATTTTTTTGTTTTTTTATTTAAGTTTCCATTGCATTCAACCACCTTTTTATTGCCCCCCCTTCGCTACCACTGTTCCGGTGTCCCTGCTGCCAATCAATGACGAAGCTCGAAACGATGCACATATTGCAAGCACAGATGTGCGGCTGTATTAGCGCACACTCAGGGTTGCCCCATCAAAGAACGAAACGAGTAACTAGTGATGCATTAAAAGGTCAGCTAAATAAAGCAAGGTGAAATAGGCAGGTTTTCAAATTTGGATCAGGAAATCAATTAAACGCCCATAATTATTATCTTTCAATTCGTTTTGGTGATTTTTACTTGATTGCACGATCTGGAAAAAGGTCACGTTACTATCAATTTGATTGTGTGTGCGCCGCGCGCCTAAAGTATAGGTCTCTGGTATTGAAGAATGTAAAAATTGCTGACATTTGAATACGTAAAAATTACTATTGACAAAAAAAACAAGTTTCGACAAATGCAACTAGCAGCATGTGTTAGTAACCATGCAATAGGAAAAATCATCCAGTTGCGCAGAATTTTAATATTTGTGATTTCACTCTTTGGAAACCCCCTTGCCTTGGATGCCCGGGGCCGTCGCCCCGTTTGCCCCCCCTCTGCACGCCACTGTTCAGGGGTTCGAAGAAGGTCATCTGAAACATGACTAAAAGCGTGGTTATATCACAGCAATTTTACGTAATGTTATATTGGGCAAAAATGGTGTTCGATAAAATCTTGGAAAACTACGTGAGGGTTCGGCGTGTTTGTAAAGGTTAAGAATCACTACCATACAGCATTCATATGCATGAAGCATAAACGGTAAAAAAACGTTCGTGCACTCCACGTTTTTGGTCAAGCGGCGCGAGTGCGCGACCGCATTTTTTTGCATCCCTGAACTAGACGCTTCTTAGTCTTACTGATTACTAAAACGTGCTGCATGGATCTGATGGGAACATGCCTGAGGGAGCATGCAAATGTATAGTAAGTGACCTGAGAGAGAGATGAAGTACTGCCATCGTAACCTTCATCTGTTTTCACTGAACAAAACATCCTTAGCAATTCGTTTATAGTTCAGAAAAATATAAAGGGCGGCAATGCATCAAATTGCGTGGTTGTACTACTTTTTTCAGATATTATTTCTAAGAGAAATAATAGACAAATCTATCCCCTCATGCCGTAAATGCTATCTTCTTTCGGTGGGCCTATCTGATACGTACTTGAATGAATAAATGCAATATCTAATTCCTCAATGCAAGGCATACTTGCCCATGAGTGGAAGAAATTTGCTTATAAACAGATGTCTCAAGCCCACAGAATAAAACAAATTATTAAAAGCCTAACACATTAAAAACAAAAAGTACTCTTTGATTTTTTTTAATTCAAAACTTGTTTGTTTGTCAAAACTAGTTTTTACTTAATTTCAAATGGCTCTGTTTTCACATTCCCCAATACTAGAATTTGGTGGTGGGCATGCAATCAAGTAGTTGCTCCTGGAATCACCAGACCTATCTGTATGCCCCTGGTTGTTACGACTACAGATCGGATGTTTAGAAAATTTTTTGAGCTTTTACGGTTTGACAAACTTCATTTTGAAATGGATTTGGTGCGGTTCTGAAAGAAGTTATGATGATTTTTGTTTGTGGGATATTTAAATAAATGCTAAATACTTTGCAAAATTCTAATTGCAACTGTATAACAACGTTGAGTATATTAGTTATTGTGAACTTTTCAATTACTGCTACATGTGCTTTATATCACTTTGGCTCAGAAACTGAACATTCCCACGGACATAATTGTCGAATTCAGGTCACACAATTACCAACCTGAACTTCGCACGGAGCGTCACTGACCATAGATATTTCTTAGATTAGTGGATGGCGTAACACATTTCATTTTGCAGTTTTTTGAAGAAACAATTGACAAACTTACAGTCAAAGCAAAAAAACCTTTTGTTGAAGTTAGATAATTGCAGGTAAAGCATTAAATCACAGTATTTCTTTTATCTTCTGTCAACTTTTCAGGGTGTTATATTCAAGAAATTGCTTTGGGATATTGCAATTTACTTTTGTCTAGCAGTTTTGTATACAATCATTTGCCTTCAGTTTTTCATATGCATTCTTCTGTCTGTTGTCTTTGATGGGTTCGTGACTCGTTGAGTCTCCCTCAGTCAGTCCTTAATGATTTTTTATTACTCAAAACTCTGAGAGTGCATGCTCCAGAAACCCTTAGTCCCTACAGCTCGCATCAGCGGTGATTGTAACCAGACCTGGCCAGGGAGTGGAACAAGAGAGTGCGCTGGATTCGGCATCTTCAATAGGCTCTGACAAACCCGTGGTTTAGAAAGCAAGGGCAACTCTGGCCAGTTTTATCCTGTGTTATCAGAAGATTTTTGTACCCAAAAGATTCGTTATTAAAATTCATGCATATTTATACAGATGATCAGTGAAGTTTTTGGTTAGTTTTTGCATTTTATTTCACTAGTTATTGCTACAATTCGAGTATGCGTTACGGCAATTTGGAGTGTCCTAATAAAACAGTTTGAATGTTCAATCGTGACCAAAACTTCAGAGGGAATAGCTTTACGCTAAACTGTTAGATTCTTAACTCTACGGTAGTTAATGATTTCCAAGATTCAAAGGCCCTAACGTCAATTCTGTGACGTCACAATCACAGGAAGTTTTCAGACGGCTCTAGAAACAACTATATGCAGGCGATTGCAGGGCCCGAGTCAGCTTTCGACGCCCCTTTATTCCCAACACATTCTTCGCATCTATGCTGCCATGAACGAGCTGGGTGGGGGCGCCAAAACTGAGTTTGTCCCGGGCGCGGGAAACCCTAGGTACGCCACTGCTCGCAAAACCCCTGACCTGGATCCGCCACTGGTCTCAACTAATACTTAATAGCAGTAGCAACTACTTTTGTCTGCTCTAATGAAAAAATACCTTCTGTCCCAACGACAACTGCACAGAATATAAAAATGAGCTGTCTTGATATTGAGTGAATTGCCCTACTACCTGAAGATTTGAAGCTATTAAAACATATAGGTGGGTTAAGTGTGCATACATCCACTTGTAAAAATACGCAGATGCATTCCAACACCTTTTCTCCGACTGCCCTTTCGCCCAAAACGCCAAGTTGGGACCCACCACTGATGACGTCACTGCATAACATACTGAAATGCCAGTGGGCACCTGTTACAGATGACTACATTTAAAATGGCTTCGTTTGCTCACCAGCCTTCTTATACTGTTACTTAAAATGTCTTCACCCGTATATAATTAAACGGTGAAATCAAAATCCAGAGATTTACCTTCAAACCTGATTTTCCAACTCAGAACGCAATCTAACACAAAATGTTCGACTTCGAAACCGTTGTTTTTATAATGGAGGTTTTAATGAAGTGTTGCAAATTACCATTACTTTAAGAACAGTTGATCTTACCACATGCTTTTACTTATTGTAATAAAAGCTTGGAAATTATGCGGTTGTAACGTGAAACGAAGGAGTTTGCAGGATGGAGAAAAGGTGGAAAACTACATGAACAATGTGATAATCAATATTTCAGCACAACCAAAAAACAAGATCAATCGGATGTAAAGGTCACGTGAGAATTTTATGTCGTTCTGAGCCGATAACCTAGCGCATGAACACACGGTCGATTGCACTGAAATGCGCTTACCTAGCTAAAACTTTATAAAACTACGTATCGCAGCGATTGTCTATCAGTCAGGCCCGCAATGAGGGAGGCAACCGGGCAATTTCCCCCAAAAAAATTTCAGATACATGTTTAGCTGTGAGGTATCATTTTGCCCTCGGTCCCCGAGAATATCAGCTGGTTGCGGCCCTGCTATCGGTTACCATTTCACTTTCAACACACTAGCAAGACACAATATAAGTCACGGGAGTCAGTCAACTCGCAAATAATTGCGATTTCCAAATGTTTTCTTTTTTATCTTCGCTCAACAATTGCAGCCCACACGGAGGAACACAAAGCAGTCGTCGCACCGTGGTGAGGCGCGCTTCACGCAGCGCGTGCGCAGCAAGCGGCCAGGATCGACCGTCCTTGCAGTGAACTGCACATCCGCCCAGTGGCAGTGCAACTTCAGGACCGACATGGTTGTTCTTCCAGGGCGGAGCACTTCATATGCCCAAATGACGCTTTCCGTAAAAAATAACTTTTTTTTCGAACGCTGCAGACTTGATGGGAGCATTGAGATCATAAAATGGATTCATCGAATGCTGATAAGAAAGCATCCATAAGACGTTCAGACAAAAAATACCGTGGCTCAAGAATAATGCAAAAATTAGGACAATATCGCCGATTTCACCAATTCAAGAGTTTTTTTTGTCCTTCAAATTAATTTGACCCACAAAACGCACGTCATACCGCTGAAACAGATTTACTGAAAATGGGTTAAATACAACCAGAAACGTTTCCAAATTAACCACGAATAGTTATTTAATGGCTTAATTAGTTTTTATAAGTTCCAGTAATTAAGTCTATCCAAATTATATGCTCCAGAGCTATCTATATCTTTTTAATAAAATGTACCTTGATGTAAACTTCATAAACATCATTAAAGAACGCTTTGATACCATCCTCATTTTTCACATCATGAAGCACTATAAATCGCATGTGACTAGCTGTCACAAAAGCGGATGTAAACCTGCAAATAAGAAACAAATTACTGTTGATTACAAGCCGAGGATTTAATAGCAATAACGAGGTTACAAAAAAGCCTTTTTTTCCATTAAAACCATGCTTCTCTAGTAAATCGCGAATTCCAATCTTTGATGACGACAGCAGAGCACGGCTTCCCCATGGTGACGGAAGAAGGTAGATCTTTAGCATTCGTACAAATTGGACAGTGCGACTGAGTTGAGTAGGGTGAATATAAATTTTAAGCTTAAGCAAGCATTAGGAAGCTGAAAGTTCGATGCTTGGTACACTATTTTACGAATCGCAACGGAAGGTTTTGGATATTACACACCAAGTAAAAATAGTGACGAACGGGCACTGCTACACGCCATGCGTGCTATACACCGCTGCAGCGGGGGATATTCAGTGAAAACCTTGACAAATTAAGAAAAACATTTTTGGACAATCGTTACCATTAATAACCGGTGATAACCAATAATGGTGACAACCATTAATAACCGACCTTTACTGAATTATTTTCTCAGGTAGTTGATATATTTTTATGACGTTCAAGTAAGTGTTGCTTGTCTTTGTCTGTACAAGAACAGCTCCAGATCGTTCAGCGGCATCCGAAGTAAAATAAATGTTCAGTGGAACCAAAACATAAGCGCCTTTACAACAGCTAAGGTGCGCACCTGGGCTGTTGAACGCCCTGACGCCGTGTGTTTTTCTGCTCACCTTTCAACTGAGTTAGGCCAGTTAATTCATGGTAGGTAGAAGAGGTAGGTTAGTTCCTAGTAGCAGTACAGCCGGATAAGTCTGTATGTTATTTCCTGTTTTTGTTTCTTCTGCAAGACTGATTTTGTACCACACTAACAATTGGCTCGAAATGTTTTGAAAAATGGCAAAAATAGTTTATAAAGGTGCAAGCTTTAGGTAAATTCCTTTAAAAAACTGGCCTTTAATGTGGCAGATGAATGTGGCAGATGAATGTGACAAATCGGGCCTTCAACATTACAAAAATTATGCTTAGAGCAAAAAACTTTTATTTACTGCTATAAGCTGTTCCCTTCATACCATAAGTAGCTTCATGCTAGGAAGGTCAGCGGCCTAAATGTCCCAGGTCCTTCCCCCATCCATTTTATAAATCGGTGTACTTCAAATTAATCGCAGTACTACATAATAATAATCGTGATGGCGTCATTCATGCGTATGCCATTTATACTTGTGTTTCATCGAAGTAAATGTATTAGCACCATCAAGCGTATACTGTACTTTTCTACTACTGCAACGTATGTGTGTAGCCTCGTGTTCTATCATGTACTTGTGTGTTCCTTGTTACTGCGATGCATGCTGAAGTCTTGTGCGTTACGTGTGGGAGTAAAGACGTTATAAAATACAGCAATCTTGAAGATTCTTTAAAGGCGGATTATGCACCTAACCAAAGGGAGGACTGCAGGGGCGTATTGAGGGGGGGCAATTCCCCGGACGTCGAATCACTATAGGGGCACCAAAAAGTCCAATAATGTCACAAGTACTTTCTTCAATACAGTACATTTGCTTCCGAAATACCTCAGGTTTCAACATGGGGGTGCCAAACTTGCTTCTTGCCACGGGCGCCATCTAACCTCATTATGCCCCTGGAGGAGTGGGCTCACAAGTTCCCTCTAATTGAAGCAATGTTGCAAATACAGGGTACTTTAAATCGTGCATTAAAAGAGGTAACCCTTTTATAAGCAAAAACTGACAAAACTTATTTTTACACAATAGTCTCGAATTTTTAGAATCCCTTGATAAAAAAGTAACTCCTGGTGATACAGAGTAATTCACTTACCATTCATTAAACTTGTCAACAGTTTTAAAATACATTGAGCTTGAGTTGCACATGTGCTCATCCACCAAATCTAAAGCAGCATGAGCAATGAATTGATTGAGGTGTCTATGTTCATCTCTCTGCAACAGCACATGTAAACAACTTTGCTGGTCAAAAGAACAGCCATATAATTGTTTTTAAACCACATCATATGGGATCACACGACACACACAAAATGGAAATAAACTAGCTTAGTTTTATCTGTTTGTGAGATGAACACTTGCCAACTAAAATGAGTACAAAATTAAACTGAGTCTCTGCAGAAACAACGTTTGTGCCAATGCTTTTGTAGGCAATGTATACACCTAAAAGTACCATTTAGGCTTAATGTTATCCAAGGTTACATGCAGACTTACACTTAAGCAAACACAGCACTGAACGTTTTATAAAAGGAAGACGGTGAAGTAGAAAAGCTTACTTTCCTCATGAGATGCAAGAGAGAAAAAATCTTGCCCCCATCTAACAGCAGAAAAAACGTAGACTTTGACTTATTGATCGAGCAACAAAACAGAATTTTCTGAGACGATTTAATTTATTTGAAAAGACTCGCTAAGGGAGACGCAGAAGCGTGGAAAATGTTGAATGACCAAGAAAGGCGCGCCATTTATACGGAACGCAATAAAACCAAACTGCGATTTGTAAAAAAGTTCATCTGGATACGCGATAAACAACGCGGCCATATTGTAGGCCTACGCCAAGACTTAGCCAAGAACGCCAATGAAAAGAAACGCAGGAAAATGCTAGAGATACCCAACGCTTCAGAAAGAGGCGAAGAACTCGTAAAATGCAAGCTGTGCTGGCAGAAGCGCAAAAAATGATTTTAAACAAATCATCGATCGAATTGGATGATCACGACAAAGCTTTACTATGCAAAGGTCTGAGATTTGCCCCAACACCAAACTGGAGTCAATCAGTTGAAAACGCAGAATGGCTAAACGTCCAACAACATATCAGAACTGAATGGAGTGCGGTGCTGGGAGAAAAGAATGATGGGATTTTGTGTTGCCAAAAAAATTGAAAAGTCCCAAATTTTCGAGACCCGAAAGTGGCAAAATTGATGAAGAAACCAAAACATACGTAGAAATGGTTTGTACTAAATTAAGGAACATAAAACCTTTGGTGTTGAAAGCGTACCGAACGAAAAACAA
>Ga0210059_1013652_pt1 | contig 12119 bp, 4 predicted proteins | sample Ectturendosymbi2_FD_188042 | JGI IMG/M metagenome (GOLD analysis project Ga0210059, IMG submission 188042) | Ecteinascidia turbinata endosymbiont from Florida, USA - Sample 2 (SPAdes) (version 2) | ecosystem: Host-associated > Tunicates > Ascidians > Unclassified | place: Key West, Florida...
GGTTTAGGTTTTGGGTTTAGGTTTTGGGTTTAGGTTTTGGGTTTAGGTTTTGGGTTTAGGTCTTGGGTTTAGGTCTTGGGTTTAGGTCTTGGGTTTAGGTTTTGGGTTTAGGTTTTGGGTTTAGGTTTTGGGTTTAGGTTTTGGGTTTAGGTTTTGGGTTTAGGTTTTGGGTTTAGGTTTTGGGTTTAGGTCTGGGGATTTGGTTTTGGGATTTGGTTTTGTGTTTAGGTCTTGGGTTTAGGTCTTGCCTTTAGGTTTTGGGTTTAGGTCTTGGGTTTGGTTTTGGGTTTAGGTTTTGGATTTAGGTTTTGGTTTCAGGTTTTAGGTTGAGGGTTTTACGTCATGTAACAAGGACTTTACGCTAATCCAAGTGTATCGTCCTTGTCACTTCACCAATCGAAGCAATCAGATTCTCCTAATGGAAAAATAATTCCAGCAGTGCTTTTCCCTGCGATACCTAATAGATACTTCCTTGCTAAATTTATGAAATGCCAAAAGGCTGTGCCTATTTTGCCTCATGGGGCAAAAGCACTGCTGGAACAATTAAGCCTTCAATCAATCGTGTTTGACTGAAGGCAAAATAGCTCCCGTAGTTTTTTGCCTCATGATGCAAAATGAAAATATATGATTTTACATTGGCAGATCAGGACTGGATCGGACTGACGAATTTCAAAAATTTTTCGGATCAGGACTGGATCGGATTCTATTTTATCGGATCAGGACTGGACTCGGACTGAAAAATTTCTCAGTTCGGTCATCTCTGGTACCCAGTATCTTATCACTAATGATGGTTTAAGAATGAAAAATACAATGTGTAAGTGACAATGCAGTTCAGGAATTTAGGAATCCCTGCTGTTACCATGAGAATGTTGGGCGAATGAATGTGGCAAAAGCACAAGACACATGATAAAAAACAATTTTGACATGTTAGAAGCAATGTACAGCAGTACTGTAAAATATTTATTTGCATGTGTAGATTTCTACTAGTCTAGCCACTACTTGCATAGGCCAACCTCTGCTCACGATTTGGAGCCATCTTGAACAAAGTTGGATATTTGCTGTGATTGTTGCAGTTTTAAACATCACATATATTGCTATGCAGCTCTACCGCCTACGTTAATTTTGAAAGGGATTGTAAGTTATGTGAAATGTTCATCTTGTTGATTTTTTTTGTAGGATTTGCCTGCACGTTTATATTAATGGCTTAGTTTGGCACAGTCATAGTTCAAAATTTTGTCTGAGCACATGGTTAAAGTACGATTCAATATTTGTAAACATTTGATCCGCTCCTGACCCTGGAGATTTAAAATAAGTGTTTTGTAAATATTGAAAGTTAACGCTCAATTCAAATAATTGTCAGATATCTGGTTAATTATTGAAGCTTGAACTACTTCACTAGTGTTTAAACGTTTACACTTTTTTAACTTAAATCACAGTAGAACCTATAGCTTTACAGACGTGTATTTGTTAAGCAGCGTCTATCTTTCCTCATGAGGCAAAAACTGTTCTGAGTTAGTTTGTTAGTAGGTGTATACAATTGTTTGAAGTGACCCGCAGACACGGGGTAATCGTCAATCGTAATCGATTACATTTTTTTGAGTAGCCTAATCGTAATCGATTGAATTGACAAAAAATGAAATGTAATCGTAATCGATCACATTGCCAATTTAATCGTAATCGATGATGACGCTCACGATTAAACTTGGAAATCTTCACCCTAAATCACTGTGCACTGAAAGGCGGTTATGGCGGCTGGTTTCCTCCTTTATCATCGTTTGTTATGGTTATGTTTCAGGGGAGACGATTTCCCGGTCTGTGCAGTGATAGCGTGACTCAAGTCAATGACTCGACTCGAGTCACGATTTGTGGTGACTCGGACTCAACTCGGGTCTCGTTGAGAAAAATAGTGACTGGACTCGACTCGAGTCACGTTTTTTACAAAATGACTCGACTCGATTCGAGTCACAGTCAATGACTCGAAACTCCAGTCACAGTCATTTTCACAGTATCTTTGAGTTCCTGATGGACAAACCCAGTTCGTTTGCACGCAAAGAAATGAGCATTTTGTGCTTCAGTGATGGTCAAGATTGGCGCAAATTTTCTGTTTTGCTTGTCTAGTTGTGCTATGCTGCATTTTAAGGATCAAGTGTCCCCAACTTGCGTAGATGTAGACCTGAGACTTTGCTTTCACTGAGGGATCAGTAGGGCACAATATATTGACACCTTATCGTGGTTTAATGTAGTATTTGCATATCGTGATCATGGCAGTGGGCCTCATGCTGTGACCTTGAAACTTTTCCAGATACCAGTAAAATGTTTGAAGTTTTCCAGATTCATATTCAAACCAAAAACTATATTGCAACATATAATGCAGATGCGAAAACCGAATCTTGTTTATATCCAAATTCCTGCCACTGTTATTAGCCCAACCCCAGTTGCCAAGTGATAAAGTCACATATAACGTTGAATTTGTAGCAGTAATAGGAGAGCGAACCTAGTCAAATGCGTTATCTCAATTGCTGTTTTGATGAGGATTTTAGGTTCGACATTTTCTTTGGTTGGCTCAGGGCGACACAGCATTGTGCCTGCAACAAATGGCTCCCAACGTGTCGGTGGCTGCAATCCAGCGTTAACCTGCAGTCCGAAAGTACCCTGCAGTCCCAAAACTGAACCGAAAGTTACAGTAATCTGCAGTCCCAAAACTGAAACGAAAGTTGAAAAGAAGTTCAAAAGAAAATCATCAATTCCAAACCAATTCTGTTTAAACCAAAATGATAACTTCCAAATCAACGAATATACTAAAATGTCGTAAGGCTTAAATCCTAGTACATGTTCGTCTCTGGTCATTTTCATGTATTGGGCATGTGAAAACCACACTTTCAATGCAACACCAACCGAGAGGTTGCAACAACATCCCTCATTTTTTCAACAAACCGCACCTATTGCACGTTCTTTTTGTGAAGGTTGTACCTGGCACCATCTTCACGTTCTGGTCAAAGCACCACTTTGTTGTGATTGGAAAGGCAGAGCAGCAAGTGCGCAAACCTTCACACTGTGACACCAAGCAACAATAGACATCCCACGTCGTGCTAATTTTATTTCTGTTTGTTTGCGCCACACGGGTGTTGTTCATCACGCACATCTCGTTCGCGGTGAATCGCGCATTCAACACAATGCTAACTGAGAGGCTGCGACACTTGCAGAAAGGTTGGGCTAGACTCTTTGAAATCACTGAGTGTGAAAGAGACAAGTAAAATGCAAACTAAGAGAACCTAGATATAAATAACCTGCAATCAAACTCGTTAAAACAACATTGGGTACCCATTTCTAACTTATCGGACGCCATTTTATAGCATGTTGGGCACCATTTTCAAACTTATCAGGCGCCATACCATGAAAAGTGCAACCACTACAACCAAAACGAAAGATGCCCCATTATGGCAAGAGTCAACGTGAAAACCACAAACACAGTAAGATACGTGTACCTGACTGCTATGACAGTGCTGCTAATGTGAGAAACTCAGCGTTTATTCTAACCTTGTCACCACCAGCAGATCTATAGACAGTTCCAAACAAAACACCCTGTCACTTTTGACCCAATCCATAAAAACAACATCACATGTTGTGCACTTTCAATGGGAAAAACAGAAAAGTAGTGCGCGTTTTGCCGCCAGAGGTATAGACAAGGATACCATCCGTCCTTATTTCTAAGATTTATCCTTATTTTGCAGTTTACGTCTTAGAAAATATTACTGTTCTTATTTCTAAGAAATGTCCTTGTTTGTAACTTGCATCCTTATTTTTTTTATTTTTTGCAGCAAAAATTTATCAAATATCCGAAGCCATATCAGAAAGACCATTACTACCTCATTGTAAACATTTTGTAATTGCGGTTTTGTAGCCTCATAAAATTAGTGTAATCTTGCAGCACAGCGATGTAACGCATTATCAGGCACTGTTAGCATGTAAGCTGTCTATTCTGGTTGGGATTCTTAAGAAAGCTGGTTTTGTGGCGAAGGTTTGGCATTTACTGTAATTGATGAATGAAATAAGCAAGGGAAAAATGTTTTTCGCGAGAATTACAAGAAGGAAGTCGAGAATTAAACAATGCTGAAGCAAATGGTTCCTGGAGATAAATAGGCAAACATACATGATCTGACATTAGTCGTGCAAAGAGAAACAATTTTTTTAGGTAATAAAATCTAATTTTCATCAGCCGTCTTTATATTTGGTTCTAGATCGATGGTAGCCCTGGGTATCGCTCTACTGTGGCTATTTTTCCATTTGGACTGTAGTGTATCTGGATGTGTCCAATTATAACACTAAGTTCGTGCTGTGGCACGAGCAGTTAGTACGATGAACCTGGTCGAATGGGAATTCCTGCTGTGCGAGTGGTCGTCGTTTGGGTTCTCAGCATTGTTATTTCATCTCGGCTAATAGAGACGACTCTTTTTATGAGAAAGCTTTTTATGCAAGCTACAGCACTTTTTTAATAAGTCATCAAAACCAGAGAAAGGTTTACAATTTCGGTTAGGGTTGTAGGTTATATGTCAAAGAAGATCAGCTAATCCAAGGATATAGTCCTTGTCATGTGACCAATTTTCAAACCAATCTGGTTCAGCTAATGGCAAAAGAGCTCCAGCATTCAATCAATTAGTAAATTAAGATAATAGAAATTTGTAACACTGAGAGTAGATCACAGTATAAAATGTACTAAAACTATGTAGCTTACAAAAACTACAAACTCGAACTGTTTTTTTAGCAAAGGTTGACTGTAAAAAACTTGAGGAAGAATTTTCAAAATTCTAATCAAAAGAAATGTAGCTTGAACACTGAAATAGACCAGGGTGGCAAACAGGTCGATCGCATAGTCAGGTTGGTCGCCGAGTGTCACTTGGCCGATCGCGTCTAATTTTGCATCGAATGAACATGATACCTAACAAGAACATTTTTCAATCAATGTTCCAGAACGTACATAAAAATTATCCATCAACTGGTTTGTCACGTATATTCTTTGGTGACTCTTGTGATGGCTGGCCGTAGGCTTGCTGTACAGGTGTCATCATAGGTATTGTAATATGTTTTCCATTATTGTGTGGCAATCATGATTTAGGCGTAACAGACTGCCTTCTGTCTGTGCATCACTTAATAAGGCAATGGTACACTGTATTTGCACATGTGATACTCAACTTTGGCATTTTGTATGTGTGACTATATTACCGACCAGTCGACCGTGAGTTATCAAGAAATTTTCTAGTCGATCCCAGTCGAAGACAAGTCGGCCACCCACGAAACAAACTATATGAGCACAACATGCACATATCATTATGCCACTGGGCACAACAAAGCAGCATACCAGCAATATAACAGCAGTTTACTTCCACTTCGCCGGAAAAAAATTTATGAGAAAGTAACATCAATTATCATTGACTGTGATGAGTGCAGCACAAACTGACAAAATCATTTTGATTTTTTGTGAACATAAAAACCATAGTAAAGAAAACACTAGCACCATCATTTGTGACGTCTTGAATCACTCTCAGGCAAATTTCGTTATAGACATCAAACAAATGTCCTGATCCAATTAAAAAAAATAGATATCCACATCCAATCCTGATCCAAAAAATCGCAACTATCTTGCAGGATATTCAAACCTGATCCTGTCCTTGCTCACCTCTGACCCGTAGCCGCTACTTTTTAGAAACAAAAAATTTTAATAGTTGCACGTTGATTAGTCAAATATGTTAACAGGATTTTTTCAGGATCCGGATTTCATAGTTGTATTGCAAACAGGATTCGAATCAGGATCAGGATTCCTACCTCTTGCATCAAGACTGGAGTCAGACTCGAAAAAATTTGAGTCAGAGCACCTCTGATGCTCATCTCTGTAGTGTGTCGCACACCTCTGTCTTGCAACCAGAGGTGGCCATGGATCCGGAGAGCCGGAGTCGACTCCGGCAGGATTCTGCGTGTTTCTGCGTGTTTCCGGACACGTAGTCAATAATTTGTGAAAAACGGGACCTGGATTCGGAGTCACGTTTCAATTTCGGCAGTAGCAGGAGTCTGCATGGTCATTTGTAAATGTTGCAGGCAAGTTTTGCCTCAACAAATATTCACATAAAGACAATTAACAGGAAGACACATACCCCAGATGGACGAACAACATTAAACTTAAACTAAAAAACCATGAAGCAATATGAATAGGCTAAGCAACGACACATCTGGACCTCAAAAGTCGCTTAGACCGATTAAAACCAGTTACATTGAACAGAGCAGAAACCGAGAAAGCTATACGTGACAATATGACGACATAACTAACGTAATTATGCCACGATCGAGGATATTAAAGAGAATAACTGTCAAGTACAAGGTACGGAAAGAAGGTTCCAGAAAGGCTGAAGTAACCCATCATAAAATCACAGAGATGAAGCAACCAATCAGACATCTTGGAAGATGTGCGTCAACGGAAGCTCCAACAGAGCATTTGAAGAAAAAGAGTCACCAGCTATAAATACAGCTGTACACCGGAACTAAAGTCATTACCAGAGAGACCCGGTGGGCATTTGATAAGAAAACCCAGAATCTGCTAGAAAGACCCGGTGGGCATCTAGCATAATAGTAGAGCGGCAGTGGTTTTCAACCTTTATCATGCAGCGACCCATTTTGCAACCCAATTTAACCTAACGACCCCTTTCTGAAAATTTCGAGTCAGGCATATGAAATGCAGTTGTGTTTGCACAATAGAAAATTACAATGAATGTTTTATCAGAAGCTCTCGCGACCCTAGAAAAATAACGAACGACCCCCACGGGGTTCGGGACCGCAGGTTGAAAACCACTGATTTAGAGAGACCCGGTGGGCATCTGGGACTAAGTACCTTTCTAGAAAGACCCGGTGGGCATCTAGAATAACCAATTAGCTGGAACTTCGGGACAGCTAACGAGAAGAAAGAGGATTAGCTAGAGCCATATGCTAGCTAAAAATACCAGCAACTAGTCAGCGCCATTGGTCTGATTAGGAACGAGCGTGAACCGGTGGCCACGGTAAATCTACCAGCATCTTGTTAGTGCCATGCGCCTTTCTAGCAATGAGCTTTTGCCAGTGGTATAGCTGAATTTAATATCGTTGGGATAAAGGGGTATTGTGCAACCTAACTATCTGTTCTGGCAGTTAGTAGATATGCCAGTGCCTTTATTCAACGAACCTTAAACGTTTACAGTAATCGCGAACAATAAGTTAAAAGCCTCATTTACCAAGCTTAACGATTCCCGGACAGTAGATGTTATGAAATCACAATCAGACAATTGTTAAGCAAGAATTATAAATTATTGAGCTAGTTAAAATAGTTATGGGTTAATGCTGTGTTGAAAAGAGTGACCTTCTTGGAATATTTCAGAGACGGTAAGCGTTCTGTTCTATTTTCTTGTTATTTATTCCGCCATTATATGAACAATAAAAGTACCAGTAAATAAAATATATTTTTGTTGATTACAAAAACCTAATTTCAGTTGAGCTAAAGTATTCGAGCATATACATTGACGAAGTTCTGGGTCGTCAAGCGGGTCTGGAATCCGTGAATACGATCCGTAACCTAGCAAAAGAACCCCCGAAAAAAACGTAAGTTGTTAGGTTAACATACATTCTGTGCCTCCCTCCGGAAACGCACACATGTTACATAAAGTAACAACATGGGTAAATTTCGGTTGGATCGATGGTAGCCGGAGTCTGAACAGGAGTCGGATTCTCAAACTTGAAAATTTTCCGGAACCGGATTCAAACATTTTGGAAGAGGTGCGGAGTAGGAGTATGAAAAAGTGACTCCGGTGTCACCTCTGCTTGCAACCAAATCAAGCATGACTCCTGTTGTTCTCACACTGGATGGGAATCTGATCGTATTTAAAATGTCCTATGCTGCCGATGTGAGCAGCGGGATAATCAAAATCTCAGTCTCTCTGCTTCGGTTTCGTTGATAATGCACGCTTTGGTACACCGCAGTGCTGTGCTGGTGAAGAACCGTTTCAGCAAGCATGCGGCCATGCTAAATGATGTCGTGGAGAGTTGCAACACATATGTTACAAAGGACAGTGGAGATATTTTGAAAATAAAGTTGAAAGTTTCAGAGGAAGTACTTAGTTAGTGTCACTCAAATAGATACTATAGATAAGATAGAGTGACCATAATTTTGTTTTTTTAATCAATGCTGGGTGGGGCAACTTTTAAGTTGTGAAGCTTTTTAATAATGACAATGGCAAGGTGTGTACTGCTAAGTGTGTGAAATCCTCGGTTATTTCCTGTTAAGTACAGTGTGAGTGATACCACTGCTGTTTTTTTCTCTAGATCTGGGGTTTTTCTGTTTAATTATCTGGGGGTTTTCTTGAAAATCTGGGTTTTTTTGATACTGGTCAAATTTTAGAAATGTATGTTGTATTACTGAATTTTCCATTCAAGATCACAGTAGTTTTACATGCATAATATAATATTCAGAGTCAGTAGCCAGTACAAGTTTGAAGTTAACAACAGTTGAGTAGGGCTAGGCTTAACCAAATTGTTTGAAATCTATTAGACTAATGTTCTACAGATTAAGCACTGACTAGGCATAGGTCAGCACTCTGATCTATCTATGATGTGTCAACAGCTGCTTGTGCACGATTTTTTTCTTGGAATGCTTTTTTGTTATCATAATGATAATCATTATTATGCTCGCTGTGGTTGAGAATCTGTTCATTGTTTTACAAGCGCATTGTGATAGGTATTAATGTATAATTTTAAATATTAAATTAGTAGTCAAATATGGCAATGAATGCAATGATGATGATTAGGGTGAAAAGAAAAGTGTAAGACCTTGAATGTATCATATACATGTTGTTTCATTTGTGCATTTAAGTAAAAGAAAACATTAAACGTTTCTTAGAAATGATCTAACTAACTTTTTATGTTACTTCACACATTTGATTTGCTGCTACTGCTAGCTTACTTGTAAATTGTCAGTATGTTTAAAAATAGACTTGAACTTGTTAAAAATTTGATGCAAATACAATAATGCATATTACCTTTATTTTCATCTGCAAGTACTGCTAGCATATGTTTCAAGTTTGGTTTTGACTTTTTTGAACATTTTGTATGTCTGGGTTTTTTTATTATTTTTTAGGTTTTTTTCAAGGTGAATTCTAAGGTTTTTCTTCATAACAGAGTAGCAACACTGGTTATGAACTTCATGATTCATCATAAGTTAAGTGAAGCACAAACAAAAACAGCCACAGAGAGATTGCTGATGAAGTTTTTCCACAAATAGAAAACAAAGGAATCAACAATGAAATGGGCTCACTACTAACACATTCAGAAATAATCAAGGAACAATGAAATTATATCACTAACAATATATACATTTACTTTAGGGATTTCCCAAAGGTTTGTAATCTAATGTTTTGTTTTACATTAGAATAAGAAATTTGAGATCACCTACTAGGCTACTTAATGATGCCATTAAATTACAGAAGCTGATACATCAAGTTGATGCATTTTCAAGGTGCCCTATAAAGTATAAAAGGCGGAGCTCCGTAAACAGCGGAGCTTTGTTGCAGAGGTTGATGACGCAACCAGAGTTGCTAAAACCGATATTTTGCGTTGAGCAATGAGAACTAAACAGTAGTAAAAATAATTGTACTGCAAAAGGTGATATTATCCTACGGTTAAAAAAGTCTATTTTGAAATTTGGTAATTTTTGGTTATCTGAGTTTCACAACGGTTTGGGGACGAAAAAAAGGGTTTCAACAGTTGTGAATATATAAGATTTTTAAACATCGCAAACTTCCATGCATTCCATGTTTGGAAGAAACGCATATTAAGTTATATTGACACAACATTTTTCCTTCACTTTTTTTGCTTTTGCAACGCAATTTTTTCCACTCTGGTTATGTCATCAAACCTCTGCAACAGAGCTCCGCCTTTTACAAGGCACCAATTTTCAATGCATTTGAGTTACAGCATGAATTTCCATAGCCTAACGCAAGTTTTTTCTGTGGTATCAGTATAAGTTTGTGGAACAAACATGAACAAATATCAAATCATGCCACAGAAAACAAACCACATTAAAACAACGTTTATTTTGTTCCCAGGACTAAAGCTCGACCAATAAGGTTTTTTTGGGCCAATGTTTTTTAGTTTTCATTACTGATACCAATATTTTGGTAATATTCGAGCAGTATCTATTTTGCCACATGAGACAAAATAAATACTCCTGGAGCTATTTTGTCTGGAGCCAAACATTTTCAAACTACAGCTGAAAGGCATTACAGTGCATTTTTTTCTTCAGGCCACATTATTAATAAAGAAAATAATTTTGCAAGTTACAATTGTTTTATGAGGCAAAATATACACTCCTAGAGCTATTTTGCCACCAGCCGAACATGACTGGCTGAACTAGTTACATGACAAATTTGGACAGCATGACTGTCTCAGTTGACTGGCGTTTTTAAATGGCTCAGTCTGATAGACAAGTAATGTCATGGTTTCAGTGCTGGCAAGCTGTTAGCAGCTTCTTGTTTGCATTTGTGTGAACTGTAGTCTAAACCTAAACCTGTGTCTCCTTATGTATTGCATTCCATAGCAATTTCTAAGACTCAGTCACAGTAGTCTAACTCTAAATAAAAAAATGCATAAACAAGCAAACATGTGTTGCGTATAAATGGGCCTACTCCCTGTGTAGACATCTGTGCCTACGCTCAGACGTCATAAGTAAAAAACAATGCGCAATGCATTAAACCATCACTTCACTGTGATGAAGAACCATGCAGCATCTAATTCTGAGGAAACCTGGGTCCTGCTTGCTGTGATGTAGGTACTTTTTTGATGCACGCTGAATGCAAGACTGCCTAGAGAGACTTTGATCAAACAGCCTACCAACACAAAAGCACGTAACCTAGTTTGTTCGCAGACAATCATTTGCTTACCGTGCCGAAACCTACAAGTGAATGTTATGTCATAGATAGTTTTGTCAGGACTGTTGCACAGCAGTCTGATTATTATGCATGAAGGCTCTGTGCGCTAGGAACAGGATAGAGCATTAGCGTTAATCAAACAGGGTCACAGACGAAGTAGCAACTTGGGTTTCTGAACACTCCATGCAGAGCAACAACGTAACACTTATCAGCAAATGTTGCCGATATGATACATCGGCAACTTGTTATATCAGCTGATATATATATGCGTGCCGATACATCGGTCAAGCTCTACCCAGGACATCTGAAATAACCATACTGTTTTCTAGTAAGATGCCCTGCTGAAAACTAGAGAAAAAAAGAAACAAGACCAGACTGAATAGTGCATTTCAATAAAGATGGTCCAGGCTAAGTAATGTTATGTGGTACTGGATCTAAATGATATCTAATCTATTTTAGGTACCCTTAAAAGACGGATATCCATTAGTAGCAGATCTTAGCTGCAGATATAAAATGATGTAACTGGAGGCGCGAAAAACTGATATTTTATATGGAGTATACTTAAAAGCACTAGTGTTTCTGTATGCTTTTGAGGAATCAGTCGACTGCCATCTGCTTTCGTCTTTTTGCGATGATTCAAACTTGCACATATCTTTATTCAAGTATGTACTTTCCACGATGGGTGTAAGCAAGGAATCGATCAGCAAATTTTTAATAGGAAATCGATTTCACGTAAAATACACATCCTCAGTCCTGAAACTTGCAAGCAAAGCTTACAGGGTGAAAAGTTGAAAGGCGGAAGTAACAGCAGAGAAAAAACAAACTCAAGACTACAATCGAAATTTCATAATACAAGCTCATAAATCATAACATCTTAACACTTTGAGAGCTGCCTAGTTTCGGCGATTTTCACAAAAAAAAACAGCAGTTTTTGGTTGCCTTACCAACGTCCTAACTCCTCCGCCCATTGCGCTAGAGAGCTGTTCAGCGGCTCAAACGAATCGGCCAGTCTAGTAGATTGCACTAAAAAAAATTTTTTTGCTTGGAGAGTACGTTTTTTTTTTGAGTGACGTCATAAGTGGAGGACTTTTTGGCCACCTTGGCCCACTTTGCCTGGCCCTGGGCGCCAACCGTTAGGTGGTAGTATTTCGCTGAAGTTTTTACTGGAAACTAGGCTACAAT
>Ga0210059_1013653_pt1 | contig 12119 bp, 8 predicted proteins | sample Ectturendosymbi2_FD_188042 | JGI IMG/M metagenome (GOLD analysis project Ga0210059, IMG submission 188042) | Ecteinascidia turbinata endosymbiont from Florida, USA - Sample 2 (SPAdes) (version 2) | ecosystem: Host-associated > Tunicates > Ascidians > Unclassified | place: Key West, Florida...
CGGCACCCTTTGAAACCTTATCAATACTCGCGGCGCCGTAATGAAGCCAAAATTTGCAAATTTCACGTTTTATCAAAAAATTGTATTTAAATCATGTTCATTGTTCAAAATGCACAAAAATGTCAGCGGTTATTCGCAAAATACTGAAAAAGTTTAATGTGAGCAATGAGCTTGTTGCTCTGTTCACATTTTATCAAACCACGGTGCAGTGTTTGATATTGCAAGACGCATGACGCGTTCAATGTCAATCTTATTGCGGTACTTCGACTTGATCACTGCTACCGCGGAAAAACCGGCTTCACACAAGTATGACGTTGCAAATAGCACAAGAACACGAAGAGCTTTACAGCCTACAAGTGTAAATTTACAGCCTACAAGTGTAAATCGAGTCTTAACCCAGAATGAAACGAGTGAATTAGGATTGTACATGCTTTTCAAAATGAGGTCAGTATAAAGATCGATGAATTGTTCAGCTTCCAGAGATGTAAACCCCTGAGGGACATTGGCATTATCAACAAAAGGATTTCTTATCCAATTGTGCTTCTCCATGTCTTCTGAAAAATATTTCTCAAAATGCGAGTATCCAAATACAAACAAATCACAGTCTTCATATCACGCTCATCGGTATTCTGCAGGGAGAAATTGGCAGATTGCGAGCTTAAATGGGATTTTAAAAGTGGAAAACTATCACATTGCTCGTTATTTATCAACATATCAGTTTTCCACAACTGTAGTTTTCTTTTGAAGGCTGTAATTTTGTCATGGAGTTGCAGAAGGTGAGTATCTTTTCCTTGGAGTGAGATGTTTTAATTGATTTAATTTTGCAAAAATATCACAGAGATACGCCAACTGAGTCAGAAAAACTTCATCCTCAAAGGTAGTAGCATGTGCATGGTTTTCATCTTTCAAAAATATGAAGATTTCGATTCTCAATTCGTACACACGTAAAAGAACTTCGCCTTTGGAAAGTCACCTTGTGTTACAATAAAACAATAAATTGTTGTGCTCCGCTCCTAATTCATCGCAAAGACGTCGGAAAAGCGGAGCTTTAAGCGGCCTTGCTTTAATGAAGTTCACAGTTTTGACAACAACTTCAAGCACTCCAGTAAGGTCACCACTGAGCTGTTGCGAAGCCAGCGCCTCACGGTGTATTAAGCAGTGGGTACATTTTGCGTTGACGACAACGCCCTGCACTATAACGTTCGCAGCCCACCAAAACGACCAGACATAGCTCGGGCACGAACAGTGCATAAACCAACGCAGTATTTCCACTCGAGATTATTTTCTTGAAAAAATTGTTCAGTATTGCTAACAATTCATGTGCTCTGCAATTTGCTAAAATGGGCTTACAAAAGAGCAATCTTCAACAATGTTGTCGTCGTCATCAATGAAGCGTACGTAGCAAATCAAACAAGCATCTTTATTACTGGTACTGGTTGTTGCCTCATCTAACTGTAAGCTGAACTTATTTCCACGCGTTTTAGCTACCAGCTGATCATTTATATGATCCGAATTTTATCGATCCACGTGCAAATGGTATCGTTTGAGTGTGGAACAGCTTTTAGTTCTTGTAATTTTTGTGTGAGGAAAGCAGTAAATGTATCGCTTTCTCCTATAATACGGTATACAACACACTAACAGTAGATTACAGCGGAGGTCACCAACCAGCAGTCAGACTGCTGGTACCCTGCTCTGTCCTTTTGACCTAGGAAATAGCCCTGTCTAGGCAGGCGACACGGACAGAGAAAGCAAACAGATGAATACAATAATTATACTCAAGCTGGAGTCAGGCAGTTCTTTTCCCAACTACTTCCAGGTGGTTCCAAGGTGAATTTAGAAACCCACAAACATTATAAAGAGAATTCAACCAACCTTCCTTGTTTTCGAAATCTTAGCAGCATGAGAGCTGATTCGACAAGTCTTTGGTAGAAAGAAAACTCATAGCAATGCTCATACAATTGCAAACAGTAAATGAGGGATCTCTCCAGATTCACACCAATATCTGGGCGAGAATATAGAATAGAATATAAATACAATTTCACCATGATTAAAAGAGAATACGCATGATTAAAGAGAATACGCATGATTAAAGAGAATACGCGGCCTCGACACCAAACACCTAGTGCGCGTAGACCCGCGACAAATGCAACAACTTTCGCATGCTTTCGCGGCGCCCCTGGCAAAGTCTCGCGGCAAATCAGGGCGCCGCGGCGCCCAGTTTGGGAACCGCTGTTATAGACATTTTGGCGTAAATCTAACGATTAATATACTGTCGAGTTTTATACAGAACGTCTACAATTTTGGGTGGTTTGTGTTAGCTTTCTCGTTCAAAACAAAGCAAATACCACAATCTTCAAAATCATCCCTTCCGTTTTATAAACAAAAGAATGCTGGAATGAGGGCAAGTGCGGGAAAGTGTTCCCAATTCCACTTCACAATGCTTCACTTTCCCTAGGAACAATCGCCTTATCCTTTTGCATGGGCATTGCCTTGGAATTTCGTACAATTGTCATGTAATTCTTTTAACCCATTGTTTCGATCGTGCTTCAGCGTGTAGTCATCGTATGAAGATTCCCACAATCGTTGCGGCAGATTGAAAAGTTAGTTTTGTGCTCAGAATAGCAAGATTCATTCACCTGAGACCACGTGAATGACGCATTGATTATAAAGTACACACACTCAGACACTGTGAAGCAAAAGGACAGTCTAAAGAAGAGATTAGCATTGAAGGAAAAGCCTGCAAATGGTTGAGATTTTAGGAATCCATGCAAAACCATCAACAATTTGAGAATGATTTGATTTGCTGCTTGCTACAAATACACTGCACATTGCAGTGAGGAAACACTGCAACCTAACTTTGAGCATAGATGCTGACATACCCTTCTTTTCATTGTAAAGGTACCGATTATATGCGATTTCAAACACAAAGATCTGATTATTTTTAAACAGTTAAGCTAACATCTTACCTCTTGTCTTTGAAAAGAATCCACCTACGGACCGCATTTTCGAAATGCAAGTACCAAAAAATTGGATTGTGTGTCTAATTATTTGTTTGTACTACAATTTTATGCAAGTGGAGACTCAAACCTTTGGTAAGTACTTTTCTGTTATGAATATCACACAATGAGATGTTGTTACTTGAGTGCGCCTTTGCAATGGAAACAATTAATTTTTTATTGCAGTACTTACGAACGAATTTTTTAAAATTGTTTGCAAAGTTTGGAACACGTTTATTAGAAATAGATATAAAACAGGTTTTCTCAAACATCACAAGTTCTTTGATGTTATAATGAAATTACAACACAACTCATAACAGCTTAATTTGTACACTTCATTCGGTTTTAGTTGCAACTGCGGTTAATAAATCAAGATTTGCGTTGTTTTTCTGTCGGCTTCAAAGCTTCATGCCAACACCATACGTGTCCTAGTAGAAAATTTTCAAATAATTTTATATTCAGTCCTTCCACCTTTTCTTGCAAGGATGACCCTGCTTTACATTTTTGACAACCCGTCACAGCTGTTTTGGTACTTTCGCGGACGATCTACAATTTATCTGCGCTCTCTGCAGCTTCAAATCTAGCTTCATTTTTGGTTTCCACTCTTTTTTGATACTGAATTGTGCTTAGAAGCTTCGGCAAGCTTTAGTTGATACCGGTTTAGGTATAATTATTTCGGTTTGGATCCAGCTCGAAGAAGTTCGTGACTCTCCAGAACGTAGAGATTGCATTTCATCATTTGGTGTTACGCAAGCCGTCTATCTTGCCGGAACCCTTGCTTACGTAGCAGTGGCAAACTGCACAAATTTTCCATCCTGCAGCTAGGCCCTACTTGGTAGATTAATTCACTGCTAATGCTTCCTATGTAAAAGCTTCGTTCCGTATCACGAGATGGATGTTAGCGCAATGGATTTATTACAAAACGCCACAAACAATTAAACATAACTTAAATGCACCAGAAATCTGGCGTCAGAAGCATAAGTAACGCCAAAAAGCCACGCCATCGCAGAAACTAGAGGTTCGCCGGAGTCACTTTTTCAGACTCCGACTGCGCTCCTGTTCCAACATTTTTGAATCCGGGTCCAAGTCCAAAAATTTTTCAAATTTGAGAATCCGACTCCTGTTCAGACTCCGGCTACAATCGAGGCAACCGGAAATTCCCAATGATTTTGCTTCGGAAACGACCACGCAGACTCCTGCTACTGCCGAAACTGAAAAGTGACTGCGGATCCGGTCCGTTTTTTCAAACATTTTTGACTCAGGGTCCGAAAGAAAAGCGCAGATACCTGCCGGAGTCGACTGCGGGTCCGTGGCCACTTCTGGCAGAAACAGAAGTACTATTTAAAGTAATCAACGAAATCAACGAAAACCATTCAAGCGGGAAATAAGGATGAATCTCAGGCATGCGTAATTGACAAATTAAACGGAAACTCAACTTTGAATTTTCGATGGGCGGCAAATTAAAGGCGTGGAAAATCTAGCATTTGGTTTGAACGTATCGGTAATCTCAGTGGGCGAATTGGGTGACAACTGTGCAAATCACTGTTCTACAGAACCATCAAAATTTTTTTTGCATCATTGCAGCATATTCCTTTTTCTTGGATGGAGCTGCATCTATTTGGAAAAATTCAGAAAGTTTTTTAATTGTAATTTATCGCAAGAACTAGCAGACTGATATCCACGACGCAGGGCTTTTTTGGCGAGCTTCTACAATACTTTCCTGTCCATTAGTCATCAATAAAAAAGGCGTTGTGTATTAACATTTCTCGTTAATATATCGCCAATGTAAGCTCCGTTTTACGCATAGGCTTTACAGATGTGTTATAACAAACGCTAAGTCACTTGCTTATCCATGTACATCTTATCACAAAATAGAAGTCATTAAAACAAAAAAATTGCTTAAAAATTTAGAAGTCACTCTGAAATAAAACAACACGAACGGGTTTTGCTGGTACGGCGTTGATGCGGCGGCCGGTGATATAAAATCAACATAATTAATATGCAATTTAAGTTATGCCTTTTCCAATTTCTCACTTTGCGGGCGTACTAAGCTGCATTGGGTCACGAAGAAAACTATGACACAAACAAGCGTAGGTCACGATTGTCTTGATCCTTCCTACCTACCAACTTTCATCAAACCTGCTCCTATCCAAAAACTGCAACTGGGCAACAAATTTCAGTTTCAGAAATGGGCGCACCTCCACGCACTCCAGGATTCTTTTGCAAACGTACAAGGGATAGGCAAAAGCAAGATTAAAGCGAAAACGCAAAAGCAAACACGGCTTGTTCTTTTTCCTGAAAATTACGTGAAACTAAATATACAAGTAAAGAAGGTACGCAAATGGCGGAAAGTTCCACCCTCGTTTGTCTACGCCATCCCTGCATGAATGGAACGTTTTATTGTTGATGCTTTTATCCACTTGTTCCAAATAACACTTTTGAACAACAAAGGGTGATTAAACACAGGTTTCACAGGATTAGGTGCCTATGTACAGTAATTACAAAGCAATGTTGAGATGAAATATATTTCGTGTACGTTTTCTTTGTCGGCTTACTTTCTGTGACATTACGCATCGTACACTTAATGATTTTGCAATGCAATGGCCAATGTATTTTGCGTGCACCTCGACAGTTGCTCACAGTAGAAACGAATAACTTTGAAAAGTTTTATTTATGAAACTTAAATGTACATAAAGTTAGGAAAACTACATGCATCTAATGTATAGAAGATGGCCTAATCGAGCAATATATCTGCAAAGCCTCTTATTTATTTCTCCGCACCATTGTTTTTAGGGTTTACAACGCATTCGATTCAGCGAACAAACCAGGTTTGAGTAGAACGAAAATTGGTTTTATCGTGTTTTTACAGGATCATTACTCAAAATAAATTTTTATGTGATAATAAACAAGGAGTCACTCGGCTAACACTTCCTATGCTTTCATCAAATCATCACGTATTCGTCGCACATGACACTTTTTTATTTTTGTATAAAAGACAAATCGTTTTGAAACATAACAAGGCTAATCAATCGATTCTTATTAATCAGAAGTGTTCTACATTTGTTAACTGTGTAATTGAAACTTGCTTGTTGCATGTTTGCATCATCACCGGGTGATAACGAGCATTTCTTTTGATATTTATTTGATATGCGGCAGAAACTATGATGCATAATTGGGATTTATTGCGTTCAGGATATGCTCAGCGCCTCATATAATAATCCAAGAAACCAGACGTATAACGAAAAACAACACAGTGGAAAACTATTCAATCAGATTTTGTGTTTTATCTTGTCACAACCGCTAGTTTTGAAGGATTTTCCAATTAACGCAAAAAACAGTGTTGGATATTTATATGCTAATTCCACTTGAAGGAGGTCTGACTTAAAGTACAAAGTCAACATTCTGTTTTCATGTTTATGTCATTGTTGTGGCGGACTGTTTACTCCGTAGTCCGTTGCTCTAATAACACCAACATATGTTGGCGAAAGGCAAGGTTGAAAGTCATACGTTTGTTAGAAAGCCTTGTATAACTTCTTCATTATTGCAAGGCTCCGATATTTTTTGTAAGTGTCATAAATTTGATTCGTTAATAGGGAAAACGAAAAAAGACCTAAGCTAACAAAATCAAATATTTTCATATTTCAGTGCTTACATCACAGTCGGCCACAACAGTGAGACCAACACACGATGGTAAGGATTTTTGCTTGGTGTTACTAGTTCTTACTGACCGTGCTACATTTTCATGGAACTCAAAAGTTTTAAGGTCATGGGATCTATTTGACTACACATTTTTGTGTTCTTAATTTGTTTGATGTATTTCTGAACATTGTTTCTTTCAAATTGATCTCATGATCTGATGAGAAAGAGCTTTTACGTTTGGTAATGTTCTTATATGCGACAGAGGTTATCATGCATACAATGAGATGTATTCCTCGTAAAATAATTGTCATCAAATTTTTATAGCAATCCGTGAATCCCGACGTATACAGTAACATGAAACGAAAAATCGCAAAATTACGGTATTTGATCATATTTTGACTTTGCTTTGCTATAATCGCTTCTATGGAAGTATTTTCGATTTATCGCAAGTAACAGTATCGGACTTCTTATGTGTGAATTTTTGTCAAAGATTTGCTTCACAACATAAAGCATTGTAATCCAGGACTGAAGTCCTGTGGGTCTGGTTTTGGTGACGTCTAAGCAAGCCGTGGACGCGTCGGGAAAGCTGAACAAGTTTGCAGCAGATACTTCGCTTATTTGGTGTTTATTTCAGTTTGTGAAACGGAGATTGTCAGCAACGACAATGGCATAGTGACGTCACCGAACTATCCGGCTTTGTACGAAAACAACCTTGATTGCAACTTTACCATTCTCACAAGTGCAGACAAGGTGTGGAGTTAACATGAATTTTTAAAATGACGAATTTCTGTAACGTGTTGCTTTAGTTTTTTGTGTTCCGCTACACTTAATCATGAGGTAAATACGTGTTGCGATAATCTGAAGAAAAGCACGCTGCAATGCAGACCATTTTTCGTATTGAAGTAAACTTGTCTTGTAAATGACTGCGTGCGATTAACGTCAACGTTTTTTGTTCATACATCTTCAATTCTGAAACGGTTTTTATTTATTCCATATGTTTAAAATCTTTGCTTGCAGTTGGTCCCATTTGCTTTTATAGTGACATATTTCATTGACGCCATTTCAAATTTTTTTTAGACTCATTGACGCTTGTTCAGAACTGAACCTGTTCAAATGTGAAGTTTAATTCATGCATTATGCCATCAGGTAATCTCACTGACCTTCATCAATATGAACATTCAAAACCACTCCAGATGCGTTTATGACTAACTGGAAATTTACAATGGCGATGAATTGGTAAAAACGACTTGTTTTTTTTTTCAATGTAGCAGTAAAACACAAGATTATTGCTTTTTGAAAAAAATGCAGCTGCACACTAAGTCTCACAATCCTTAAGTCTTCCAAAAATCATCAGGTAGCATTTTGTTGGTGTAGGAAAATTAATTTTGAGCGGAAGACTATCGTCAGTTAAAAAAATAAAATCTGCGAGGAAAGAATCAAAATCGATGAATCAATAAAAAACACTAAACTTACTTAGCACCAAAAGTTAAGTTTGCAAAACGCGACCTTGGTAGCCATAAAACGAAAACACACGATCGCCGGCAATGAAATGAAGCACGGTTCCAACGTAAAATAATCGGAAAACAAGCTATAACCCTGCAGAAAACGGATGAGAAAACGTTAAATCAAAACTATGCAGCGATAAGGGCAGGTAAGAACAACGCACTATAGCAATGCTTAACTATACTTGACTTTGTAAAAACATCTTTCTTTTGGTAAAATGTTTATCAAAATGTTTCTTTGCTCATTCGTCGAGAAGTGTAATTTTGGGTTGGTCACAAATGTAATTTGAAACACTTATCCGTCTAATTGTTTTTATGGTCAAAGCCACCTAATCGACGTCGGCAGCAACGTTAAACTAATAGTGTACCACACATTGCGGTGTGCATTCCAGCGGGTAGAAAATTCATTTGCAGTCTGACCTACATATTGTTCGGTGCAGGGGAAGCAATTTGCCATGCATATAGCATATAGTTAGAGCAATTTAGTTTCCTCCTAAGTTCCACCGCTTTACAAGGCGTCTTACTTCAGTTTAGTTCATCATAGACCTTCGCTGTCAACCGAAACGTCCACACACGCCACAGAAGCCACATGTTTCAAATGAAGCAGTCGCTTTTGCAGCAACGATTGTGAGCGTCATGTTTTTTAATATGCTATTTGTTTACCAATTGCCTCCTGTCGTTTCTAAGTAAACATAACATCCAAACTTCAAATTTTTCCTTTTGGCTCAGCAGTTGAAGAAATGCCGTCAGCCAGACTGACTTATCGTCATTGTTCTTTAGTCTGGCAGGTTTAACAGGAGTTTTTCACGTAGATGCGAATGATGTCAAGACTGGGACCATGTTGTGGGAGAAACCGGAAATGAAAGTCTTTTCCCGTAGTCGTTCCAGTGTTGACTGATCTTCGGTCGTTAAGCCTCCGTATTCGGAAACGGTTGTTAAGCCTCCGTATTCGCAAAGCTTCAATAAAAAGGCACTAAATATGTATGTCAAACAGAGGTGATGCGACGTTCCATTGACGAAATATCTTTGTTCAGCTCTTGCTTTCATGACGTCTTTGAACTAAGGACTTTTCCTCATTTGGCACAATTTTTTCCCAAGTGCCAGCAGAAGCTTTAGAATGCGTTACAAGTGCGCTGCGCAGAACGCGTTGTACAGCGTTTATTCTGCGATTAGGGTGCAAACACGTGACATCCATCGCAACGACCAACATGATTAATATATGATAAAAATTACCGAAACTATGTGGTTGAGTGTCGGTGTATAACAAACAGGAAAATCCCCTGCATGCCCAGCGCCGCGCGATGTCACAATTATTACCTGTGGAAACAGTGATATTGTTTATTGCAAAAACCGGTTGCGCAGCAAAAAGAAACAAACGCTGTTTGTAACAACGTGAAAGCATTCCGAAGCTTGCAGTTGGGAGACCGAATAAACCCTTAGGTTATCTAGTCGATACTGCCAGAAGCTCGCAAGATAGCAAAAAGCAGAAGAAAAGCATAAAACAAGAAAGTAAAAAATAAGGACCAAAGTTCACCAATATTGATTTAATAGATGCTCCAATTTAATACATTAAACAATACTCTGTTGGTTAAGTATTCGCAATTTGACAGGCACTTTTGAAAATGAAACCATTTAGTACTGCGATAGCCAATAATTGCACATAAGTTGTGAAAAGGTAAATTTTTGTATTCCGCATTGATTTCTCTCCATATCACCGCTCCTTGCAAAAAATTAGCTTTTTGCCAATATTACTATGGACACTAGGAATAAAATAGTTGTTTGCTAGCATATCTTATGTTGAATATTTCCCTGACAGAGTTTCAAAACTCAGAGCACCTTGTACAAAATGCACTGTACTTTATTCGGAGAAGATAACGGAAAACAAGGCAGACAGTTCCGCTTACGGTTTGAGTACAGTAATGTAGAGCTGCAGAGCGCGTATCGGATAGAATGAGTTACCAGCAAAGGCGACGCTATTTAGCGACCGACCACGAGGTACAGAGCGCGCAAAACAAATCAACGCGCGGCGTGGAATAAAAAATTATTTGCCGGCAGAAACAATCAGCGCCACGGCATTTGCGTCAAACGTGCACATAGAAAGTTTGAGAAAACACAACTATATTACCACCCCTGTGAGGTAAAGAAATCGTAACTTTAACAACAAAAAAGTTTACGAGGTTTTCTCGGCCGTTTTGATCGCCGTGGATGGCTCGGTCCATATTCCGGGCTAACGTTTTGTGACGTCGGCGGTTGCCCTGTGGTCGCTGTCGAAGTGTCGTTCGGTAGCTGCTCTGAAATGGGGGGGTTCTCTTCTCTGCTTTCGGACAACCTGGAAGTATCACCAGGTTCTGTGTCATCTGGCGAAACGTAACGTCGTTGCAGTTGATGTACGTGGCGTCTCCAGTCTGGGCCTCTCGGAACCACACGGACGTGGGGCAGCAGGTCACAAAACGTTTGGCAACAATGGCAGGCACCCATCTAGGGTCGCGATCGTCGTGGTCCAAAATAAAAGGGCATAGCATGGATCGCCGACCTCGTACGTAAGCGCTACTTAGAGTTACGGGGAGCTGACGCTCAGACTGCTAAGACTTGGTAGCTTCTTTGCCCTGTACAGCATCAGCAGGTGAAGGCAATAGGGTGTCAATTTTGGTACGGATTTGACGTCCGTTAAGCAATCGAGTACCCGTTTAATAAAGGAGTGCGCTGGTAATTTCTCAGGAAGTCAGATAGACAATACCATTCTCTTTGCAGAATTCCTGGAACTCCTCAGATTTGATGGTAGCAGCGCAGTCGGTTACCACTGTTATGTGGAAAACCAAAATGCGAGAAAATCCTCTTGCAAGAGTTTGATCGTTGACTTCGCTGATACTGACTGCGTTGCATGGATGCAGCGATACTTAGTACAGGCGTCAGTAACCACAAGCCAGTTGACCCCAGAAAGTTGATGGCACGATCAATACGTGGGCGGCTCCACGGCTTCTCAGGTAACATCCATGTGTGGACGGCAGCTTTTGACGGTTCGGACTGATGCCTGGCGCAAGTCGAACATTGCCGGCATAGATCGAGAATGTCGGAATTGATGTTCGGCCAGTAAACGGCTGTCCTTGCTAACTGCTTCTTCCGTTGGATGCCGAAATGGCATTCGTGCAAAAGATCGAGTACTTGAGGACGTAGCTTGGGCGGAATCACCACTCGGGCTCCATACAGTAAACAGCCATGACAAACACTGAGTCGGCCATTTTGCGGAATTTCTGACTGGGTCATAGTCGTCTCTTTGCTCTGGCCAAGGTTCTCTGGTGAAACGCATGACCTTCGTCAAAGTTGGATCTTGAGAAGACTCTCAGCAACGTACCCGAGTCGGTTGGTCTCACTTGCAAACTCACTGCTTCGATGATACAAACGGTGTCTACGTTGTCGGTATTTTCGTTCTTGTCGAAATTGGGATCTTGGCCGATAGGCAGTCGACTGACGAAATCAGCATTGGAGTGTTCCGACGTCTTGCAGTACTGATGGTGTGGTTGAATTGTCGAAGAAATAGAGCCCATGGAGATGAACGGTTTGCTGCGAGAGCCGGAGTCGGCTTATTCTGTCCAAACATGGCTACTAAAGGCTTGTGGTCAGTCACTAAAATAAACTTTCTTCCATATAAATATTGGAAGAATTTCTTCAAGGCGCAAGATGATGGCCAACGCGTCTTTTTGTATCTGGCTGTAATTGCGCTGACTAACTGTGAGCGCTTTGGAAATGTTAGCTACTGGTCTTTTACTTCGTCAGAATAGCGGTGAAACAAGGTAGCGCCAATCCTGACCGCTGATGCATCGCAGGCGACTCCTGATGGAATGGATGGATTAAAATGAGCGAGCACATCGGTCGGTCCATGCCCTCCGATGACCTTTCCTGGTAAGACGGTATAGCGGATCGGCCACTGAAGCAAACGAGGGTGGCAAAAACTTGGCGTAGAATTGCACGGAGCCGAGAGAGG
>Ga0210059_1013654_pt1 | contig 12118 bp, 6 predicted proteins | sample Ectturendosymbi2_FD_188042 | JGI IMG/M metagenome (GOLD analysis project Ga0210059, IMG submission 188042) | Ecteinascidia turbinata endosymbiont from Florida, USA - Sample 2 (SPAdes) (version 2) | ecosystem: Host-associated > Tunicates > Ascidians > Unclassified | place: Key West, Florida...
AACATTTCACACACACTCTGCTGAATCGTCATAAAAATTGCAATTGTTCATTATTAATATTTGATCATACTCTTGTTCCATGGATGAACACTCGACAGAGTTCAAGTTATTATTCTTACATTAGGGGATTTTCTTATAACGTAATTTTAACGTTCTTCAGCATTTGGGCAAAAAAAGTTTTTTTTTAAAACGCAAATTTAGCATCAAACAACACATTTTTATGTTTATTTTTTGAATGACTGAACAACTTCCACTATTATTTTAATCAAAACAAACACAAACTTACCATAAACCGACACTTTTCTTTGCTTTCAGATTCATCTGCGTTGCCAAGGAACATCAGTGTTGCACAAAATTTTTTCATAGCTTACAAAATTTCCATAAAAAGCAGAAAATATGAAGAAGCAACAAACATAAAAACCGAACTGACTGACCTCATTGAAAACAAAATCGGCACAACAGCAGAGGACATGATGTTGTTTGGAAGAAAACTTCGAAAAGACAAACACTTTTTGGAATCGATTCTGATTTTTGACTCAGCTTCAACTTTGAGCAAAAAACTCGAAAATCCTGAAGAAAAATTGAAGATGATTCAAGATTGCGTTCATGGAATGATGTTGACAAACGAAGCGATGATTGAGGAGGACTCTGATATGAAGGTGGTCGTGAAAGATTACGTGATTCCACTCATGCTTGACAAGCTGTATTACATAGAGAACACGTCATCAGTGAGCGAACAATACAAGTGTCTTCGAGTGAGTTTGGTTCTTCATTATATTGAGTTCAGCCAAGGTTTGATCGATCAGTGGAAGGAACGAGAACAAACGCTTCGTGATGGTTTGAAGAGAATGGACGAAGTGTTCAGTGAAAACAAAATCAAACATCAGGTTTATGGATATTTCCTCCATAACCTTGGTCATGTGTGCGACAACACGTCACGTTACAAGGAAGCAGCTTCGTTTTACAAACAAGCGATCGATGTTTACAAAGATGCAACTGACTATGGTGGTGATGAGGAGGAGAGGAAACGACACATTGAAATGATTGAAAGTAATTTGAGGATTGTTGAGCTGAAAATTAAGTGCTCATTGATGTAACAATGCATGAGATGCTGAAGGGATGCTTTTTGAAGTCGCCGCTTTTAACTTCAAACAAATTTTGAGAATAAATTGTAAATATTTGTTGATTCACAAACGTGAAGTTGACTTGCAGTCGAACAATCCATGTGTTTCCATTTTGAAAATTATGTCTTCCTCTGTTTTTGATCTGAAACATAAAACTTTGTAAATAGATTTCAAATAAATGTTGAAATTTACGAACGGTTGTTGTTGTTCAGCGATTCAATTTAAACCAAAAAAATATAAATCAATGGCAGAGCTGCATTCCAGAGAAAAATAAAAGTCTTCATGGATGCTTTTCAACTAAGTAGCAGCGACACCGAGCGCAGCTTCAATAAAAATAAATAAATACGAAATGACGCTAGAGTACTACACAGTAATCATCACTTGACTGATGCTCAGCAGGTTCAGGGCGTAGTTGCAGGGGGTTCAGTGGAAATTCACCAGCATTTTTCAGTTTCAGGGCGTAGCCACTTTTGCTTAATATTTATTTCGAGCTAAATCACAGGGGAAGGCAAATGCGGCTAATTGCTCCTGCTCAATAAACCAGGGCATAGTTGCAGGGGGGCTTAGCGGACATTCATCAGCAACTTTCAGTTTCAGGGGGTAGTTACTTTTCCTGAAATATTTATGTTCGGCCAATTCAAGGGAAAGGCACATGTAACTAACTTCTCCTGTTTAATAAATCAAGACGTAGTTGCAGGGTCCACAGTAATTTAACACTTGCCAGTAACTTTCAGTTTCAGGGCGTAGTCACTTTCTTTGATATTTATTTCGGGCAATTTTGCACCCTTGAGGGCACATGTAACTAATTGATCCTGCTCAATAAATCAGGGCGTAGTTGCTGGGGTCTTAGTGGACATTCACCAACAACTTTCAGTTTCAGGGCATAGCTACTTTTATTTAATCTTTGCATCATGAGGTTTCAGGGCGTAAAGTCATCGTGTGACTAAATTCCCCCTACTCAAGAAATCAATGAGTCGGAGGGTGTCAGTGAACATTTGCCTGCATCAAGTTTCAGTTTCAGGGCGTAGATAATTTTCTTTGATCTTCATGTCGTGAGATTCAGGGAGTGGACAAATCATGTGAATAAGTGATCCAAGCATGAAATCAGTGCGTAGTTGCAGGGGCTCAGTGGAAGCTCACAAGCGAATTTCAGTTTCAGGTGGTATCTACTGTACTTTTCCTTGATATTTATGTCGAGGAAACCAGACATTAAAGGGAGTGAAAGTTATTTGAGAGATGCTCAGCTGAAATTTAAGTGACTTGTGACGTCGTAATGTGTGAGATGCTGATGTTTGCGTTGATTTTTCGAATCCATGTAATTTGAATTTTCAGATAATTTTTGTAAAAAGTGTTGATTTTTTAAAATTTATTACCATACCTTTTGAAGTTGACTTCAAATCGAACAATCCACGTATTTTCGTTACAGACGTTCTGTGTCTTTCAACATTAGCGATCTGAAACATAAACTTTTGTGAAAACACTACAAATAAAAGATTCTGTTTATTCGGTATTGTTTGGTTCAAAACTTGGCAGCAGTAAAATATAAAGCAAAAACAGTGTTAAGACAAGAAAATGTTTACATGACAACTTAACAGGTATGCAGGAAGTTGTTTCTTATTGAATCATCACATTTCAGATCATACACAGTATTCCTGTTAATCAACGCTTTTCTCGGTAAAGTCATAGCGCTATCTAGTGCCGCTTTGATTAAAAAAATTCAAGTGGAAGATGGCGCTAGAGGACTGCAAAGAAAATTCACTTGACTGAAAGCTTGACTTTTGACAGTTTCAAGCAGGGTTGTGGATCCAGAGTCCAAGCAATTTGAAATGTCTAAAGCCGGAGCCAAAACCTTCTAGATCGTGAAACCTGGGTTGGAAATTTGGGTCCCGGTTCCACAGTTGTAGTTTATGTCTCAAGCGAGTTGTACAAACAAGACAATAATTTTTGGCTTTCAATGGACCCAGTCATTCTGGAGCCGGAGCCAAAATTTTCCAGCTGTTGGAGCCGGAGTCAAAAAATTGCAGATGCCTTGATTTGGAGCTGGAGCCTGAAACTTGAGTACGGCGGCCCCATAGTCCTTGTTTCAATGCGTAGTTGCTTCTAATACACATTCAAAATATCCAGATTCAGGGTGTAGGGCTTTCTAATAAAAATGCAAATTTGTCAGTTTGAGGGGGTAAGTGCTTCTAATAAATATTCACGTTGGCCAGTTTCAGTACTTAGCTGCTTCTAATAAACATTCAAAATGGACACTTTCAAGACGATGTTTTTTAACAAATATTTAAAATGGACAGTTTCAAGGCGCAGCTGCTTAAAATAAACATTCCGTTTCAGGGGTGTAGCCTCTTTAGACACAGATTTGTGCAATGTGCATGCCAGTTACAGGGAGTAGCTACTTCTAATAAACCAGCAAAATGGTTCGTTTCAAGAAGTTACATCATATAAACATTCAAAATGGCTAGATTCAGAGGCGTGACATCTTCACATGCACTTGTACGTAGGCCAGTTGCAGGCGGAATGGACAGTTCAGCGATGACGTTTCGGCGATGGACGTTTCGGTGATAAATCGGTTATAAACTTATAAGACATGATACTTTTGATAGGAGCGTTTTTCATGTACTTTTTCACAAAAATTCAGGCTAGGCTTTAGCTTCAGGGCATACAAACATCTTTTGTACTCTAACCTTTGAAGTGCTATAGAATTCGCCCATAACGATTTCGGCTATAACGACAATTCGCCTATAGGTGGTTTTCAACCTGGGGTTGCGAACCCCGTGGGGATCGTTTGCCTTTTTTCTAGGGTCGCGAGAACTTCTGATAAAATATTCATAATTACTTCTATATTTTATATTTCGTGTATGGAACCACTTTATGTCGTAGCCAAAATAATATCACCTGGCAAAAGTGATTGCCCACTTTTCCTTCAAAGTTGTTCTAAGTGGGATTGTGACTATAACAGTACTGTTGTGTTTGGCAACGCACGAATAACTTTGTGACATAAGAATGTGCTGTGTTTATAAATTAGATATCTGATTACAGCAGGTAACTTGGGAGTTAATCTAGTTTTCAATCAGTTGTGCTGTGGAGTGATTTGTATACGTCCTGGGTCTCTTTCACTGATGCTGCCATATGCATGAATTTATTAAATGAGTCTTTTTTCAAAATAGCCTAGTGATATCGTACATTCATTTTCAGTCATTGTGATTTTCTATTGTGCAAAAACAACTATATTTCATATGCCTGCTTGGGAATTTTCTGAAGGGGTCGTTAGGTTAAATTGGGTTACAAAATGGCTTGCTGCATGAAAAAGGCTGAAACCACTGGCCTATAACGACGATTTTTCTACGGTCCCGGTGATCTCTATCTTTTACGTGCATCACAGTTCGGCTACAAAGACTTCGGCTGTATCGCCACTTCGCCCATACAGCGACACTTTTTCTCGGTCCCAGCAGAACATTTTGTTCGTGTATAACGACTGCTGCAAGTTTTTTTCACACTCTGAAGTTTAAGCATGATTGTGAAGCCGTCACACAAACCTTTTATCACTGATAAGTAGGGCAAGTTTTTGCAACTTTTGCAACTTTTTTTACAGCTTCCAACAGCTTAGTAAATACTCAAAATAGATGTAGTTAAATGTTTTGAGCTGTTTCCAGGAATTTTATATTGCAACTTTTTCGACTTTTGCGTGCAACTTTTACTGCAATTTTTATCAAGTATTGCGCAAAATGTAAAAGTGTAGTTTAAAAAATACTACAAAACTATAGATTCTACTTGAATACGAGCTGATGATGCCTACATCGGTGGCGAAATATATACTCTGTAACATTTTAAAGTGTCTGATTCTTTGCTGAGAAAGGATTTCTTTCCATAGACAAAACTATTTCAGTTTAGTTCTATTCTCTCTGATTGCATGGAAAAGAGCTATATGACGGATTAGCTGCGCCTCAATGTTATCTATGACGGAACAGTTCGTTTGCAAGCTAGAAGTTTTACAACTCCAGCAGTGCTCTCACTTTTAGGGATTTTGTCCCTAGATTGGAACTTTTGAGTCCTTTTAGGGATTTTTTAGGGATTTAGGGATTTTTAGGGATTTTTGGAAAAGTATGAAAATGTGTGAAATGAACTATTTCAGTTGATTTTGCAAATTATATTTGGTTCTATTTTTAACATTTATCATTCGCACTCCGATTTTACGCTGCACCACCACAGATTTAGGGATTTTAGGGATTTTTTGGTACTGTTCTAGGGATTTTTGGAGTTGCATTTGTGAGAGCCCTGAACTCCAGCCAAGTACAACAGTGCTCGAACTCAATTAGAGGTGGAAGTGCGGAAAATCTTGGCTTTTAGTCAAGTCCGCGCAAACGAAAATAGGTTGTGTCAAGTCTTTCACAGTCAAATGTGCGCACAAATGCAACTTCCTGAGCATAAATGCAACTTTCGATGAAAATAAATGCAACTTTCTCACTTTTTTACTGCAACAAAAACTTGCCCTACTGATAAGTAATCCAGTCAAGCGGGGAATCGTTGAGCCGTGCGTGTGACGTAACAATGGTATCAGGGAGTCGAAGGAAATCGTTACATTCTTTACTGTAATATACTGCATTAGGGATTTTTGGGGATTGTTACGACTGTCGTCAATTTGACCGAGACTTGGTGGAGCAGTGAGTAGAACGTCGAGTAAAAGAAGCAGTAGCCTATGGTAGAAAATTCCTCAACAAAATTCAAACCAGGTGCTAGATAAAGCAGTCTCAAAAACAGCACAAACGAAACTTAGCTACATTTTTGCAAGAATGTAATGCAATACTGTATCAATGCATGCTCTGTATAGCACGTAAATGCAACTGCCAATGTTTTCAAATTCTTGTTTGTGCTTTTCGTATCTGAGTATTCGTGAAAACACGATAGAGTAAGCGGCAATCCTAATCAAAGAACACTTTTAAACCTTGCCAGGCTCTGCCCTTTAACTGAAACGCCCTTTTAGGAACGATTTACTGTAGTTCAGTTGTAACGTCAGTTCGCCTATAGAGACGATTTCTCCGGACCTTGAAATGACGTTATAGGGCATTTCTACTGTATTTCAAAACACGCCTTTTTCGTATAAAACATTTGCAACCACAATCGCCGAACTGTCCTAGACCTGTTACGGGGTGTAGCATCTTCTAATAAATATTCCAAATGCCCATCTTGAGGACGTAGCTACTTCCAACAAAAGGTTCAAAATAGCCAGTTTTAGGGTGTAGCCAGGGCCGGATTTAACTGATGCGAGGGCCTAGGCTAATCCACTTGTGAGGCCCCCTCTCTCATTGTTGCGAGGAAAAAAATGGAAAGCGTTAATCAATTTGCGAAAATTCAAAAATGACACTCTGAAAGTACAGTCAGTAAAAAATTCTAAATCTCTTATCTTATCTGTGTTAAAACAAAACAAAAACACTGCACCTATATAGTATGCGTGGCTACATGAAGACTTTAAAGCACAACGTGAGGATCACGTTGCAACTCGCTTACTACGACTGTAAAAATCTCACACACACGAGCAAAACACGTCATGTAAAACGCACCCAAATGGTTGCAACTGTTAGGTTCACGATTCGCATGTTTCTTACTTTTCAGAGTGGCATGAATCGAACGCAACTAAACTGACACGTGAAAAGATGTGAAGTTTAAAAACCAGAACCATCGCCAGAAAGTCTTGAACCGGGGATTTAAGTTTTTGCAAGGAGCTTGACATTCTGAAAAGTGGATAAAATCTTTGCTGATTTATTGTGTTTCATATTTAAATTTAGAAGTGCTGAGCTTACCAGTGCCCACCATGGCGATTGGGCTGGTTTAAATTTCGCTTACGCAGTAAAGAGGTACAGTGATCGAATCAAGTAAGGCTGAACATACCACAGTAGACAGTCAGCAAGGTTTTGTCCTGCTTTCTTCATAACAAAATTATCTAAGAATTCATTACAGTTTGTTTGCCCAAGTTTGTCGCTTTCAATGTACAGAATACTTAGTGTGGACAACCTACCCTGGAACATTGCGACCGTTTAATTGATTTTTAATTCTTTTGAATCTTGAAAAGCATCTTTCACCTGAGCAGTTAGTGACATCAAGATAAGAAATAAGGCTTCGCATGGTTGCATAAACTAAGAACCACTAATCTGAGTCATTAGACCCAGACACGCTTTTGTCATTTTATTGCTGTGTCCCTGTCTCGTTGGGGAAGAGTTCTGCGGTTGCCAGTTGGCAAAGTGGCTTTTGCTTGCTATTCAACTCATCAAGATCTTCTCTAATTTTTTTAGCACGGGAGCAGTACAAACTTGCTAAAGTACTCATAAGCAAACTGATTTCTGAATGACTTTACTGAGAAAATTCGAATTGAAAAAAATCACAACTAGCTTTACGCGATACAAACGCTGACAAACCTACTGTTGCGATCGGAAATCCCGAGCGGCATGTGCGCAAAGCTTCGCACTGTGGCAGCAAGCAACAGTAGAGTGCTTATTTCTCCATGCCATGAGCATTCTATTATTGCTTGTTCGCGCCACACGTATGTATGGTGTTGTTCTTCACGCACATCCCGTTCGTGGTGAATCACACATTTAACGCAACACCACTGGAGATGTTGCAACACTACTGTATTGCTCAGTCTCCTACGAAAAAACTATGCTTTTATTATAGGATACTGCTGCTAGCCCTACACATAGCTCTTATCTGTAGTACAACCTTTGATCAGGTGCAGTGATGTAACCAGAGGTTTGAGCCAGGGGGAAACTTAGCTGAAGGGAGCGCACTGGCTAACACTCAGAAAATAGTTGAGTAACAATAGCAAATCCGGTATTGAACGGCTATACAAAATAACGAAATCACCGGAAAACACTCCGAAAAACGCAAAAATAACAATCTACTGAAATCAAACGAATAGTAAATACCAAAACACAAGCTAGGTAGGGGCCCGGTTTTTACATTTAGATTGGCAGAGAGGAGGTGGTTTGCACCCCTGCCACCCGTCAGTTATGCCACTGATCAGGTGCAATTCAAACATGAACAGTCAAAAGTTCTTTTGATAGAGGCACACATAACAATCAGTACGATTCAGCAAACGCAGCCAGCGTGCTTTGACTTTGAGCATATCGACACAATAGTTGGCATATGGCTTGCCCAACCGTCATATTGAAATTCATGGAAACTCGTTGGAAGATTTTGGGTTATCGCCACCAAAGTTGAATAAAACTAAATTTCATTAAGATTAATTAAGATATAAATTTTTGACAAAGTTTATGTAAATGATCATATAACGGCCATTGACTCTATGCGTACCACAGTTTGTTGGAGGCCCCTTTGGACCTTGAGGCCCTAGGCTTAAGCCTATAGGTAAATCCGGTCTTGGATGTAGCTGCTTCTAATGAACATTCAAAATGGCCAGTTCAGGGGAAAACTGCTTCTAATTAACATTCAAAATAGCCAGTTTGGGAGCTTAGCTGCTTATGTTAGACATTCATAATTGGCCAGTTTCAGTGGTGTAGTTTCTTCAGATACACATTTAAGTAGACCAGTAACAGGGAGAAGCTGCTTCCTTCCAGCATTCAAAATGGCCAGTTTGAGGGCCATGCGGCTTTTAACAAGCATTCAAAATGACCAGTTTCAGGGCATAACTGCTTCCAGCAAAAACATTCACAACTTACAGCCTCAGGGCTTAGCTACTTCTAATAAAAATTCAAGAAGGCCAGTCTCAGGATCTAGCTTCTTCTACAATATTTGACGTTGAAGTTGTGTAGTTTCAGGTTGTGGCTTCCTATAATGAACATTCAATTCTGACAGTTTCAGGATGTAGATATTTCTGATAAATATTTAAAAACGACCGGTTGCAAGGCATGACTACATCTAACAAACATTCAAAATGTCTTTTTATATTATGGGGAATATACACATCACTTCACTCCCAGATTTGAACGTCATATATGCTCAAAGAACTTCTATGATGGTGTATCCTTTCATCAGAAAATAAGTAATACTTTGAAAGCACTCCACTTATCAGTTACGTTTTTGTTTTCCATTTTAGTCGCAAAGTTAGTTTTTTCTTGGCGTATCTGCGTAGGCAACATTTTTTCTCTAACAGTTTCAGCATATTTGTTTTTTCTCAAGCATTTACAAGGCACAGCTTTTTCATTAAGCACTTTTAGAGTGTTGCTACACAGGACTCCTGGGACATAATCAAATGTACAGTTAAAACTGAAACTATTTTTCAGTTCCATAAAAAAATTAGGAACACATTTTGCAAAAAAAAACGCTCTGCACCTCTGCAATACATTGTTCCTTTTCTGGCAATAATCAAACTCCTTTTCAATCCATTCCATTTTTCTTCCAATTCTGATTTTTTCGTCTTGATGTTTTAGACACAAAAACCATGACATTTGCTCAGATTTGATGCATATTGGTGAACAGAAAAAGAAAACATTTTTTGTTCAAGCCTTTGGAACTGTGAATAAAAAATGAAGATCTTTAGAACCGAAACACGGAAATCGTTTTTGCTGTAGATTTTTGATTGAAAAAGGAATTACACAAAACGGCATGGTCATCACAATTCAGCCAAGTGTCTAGCTTCTTTTACTTCAACCATGTTAACCACTAATTTTGCAAACTGCATAAAATACAGCAGCCACTCGCCCAGCTATGTCCAACCCAAATGGTTTACTGAACCAAAACTTATGTCGCTATCTTGACCAGGGCCGGCACATTGAATGACATATTATTGAGGGCCACACACTGAATGGCCTCTTTGATCTTAGCAAACTAAATTTAGCTTGAACTAAAACACTGAAAGTATTTGAATTATAACTGCAATGGCAACAGACGTAATAAAGTGGCACTGAGGAACACCTGTATCAAAAATGTCAAATTCAAGATTATCGGAAAAGGACATGTTGTCAGTTGTAGGATACTTTTACTACAACCAAAACCGAAACTGGGTCGCACAAAACACTCGAATGGGCCGCATGCGGCCTGTGGAGTGGACATAGCTGCACAAGCCAAATTCATGATTTTCAGATCTGAAGGAACTTTTTGCAAGATCTCAACAGCTTGGCTGGGCAACTAAAAATTTATTTGCAAAATCACCAATTTTAGCACGAAATAACAAGTGATGCTTTGAGAATTTATTCAATAAGAACTTTTTCATAAAATTTCAGGAAAGATAATTTATAGAACTTTCTGTACTTTAACCAATTCCTTTTATAAAGAAAACACCAAGTGAATAATTAGATTAGGTTACAGTATAGACGCGGATTGTCTCCTAGTTTTTAACAAAAACCAAAGGGTTAAGCCAATTCATAATTTACAGGTTCACTATTTCAGATCAGATATTTACTCACCTGAGAAAATATTTCCAAAAACTCTCTGCAGGGTAGATGACTCCAGACTAGTGGTCGAGAAACTGTAAGCCTCGGCCCAGTCGTGGGCCGTTCAGGAATTTTTGTTGGGCCGCGCAACACTTTTTTTTGTGGGCCGCATGGCATGTGACTCACAGCGTGGACTATTAAAACACAGGGTACTCTAACCCAAGTTGCTTTATACAGTAGGAACTCTAACTGCAACAATATATGAAACATTGATTGTTTGACATTAAGAGCATTGTATTCGTCATTATACTGTACGGTTTATGACATTAATACTGTAGTGTAGGCTTACTGTACAGTATGACTTTTGGAGAAAATGATGAAAGATCGACCGAAAATTACTGCTAAGTTTTGTTCCTCCTTTGTGTCTGCAGTCCATAGACTGGCAACAAGTTATGTCAGGTTAGGCTCAGCAAAATTGCTGTCTTCATTTTTTTGTAGCAACAGCAAGGTAAACCCTTTTCCAACCTACCGGCAAGATGGGTTTAAGGGTTAAGAGATGCATCGTCTTGACCAGTGCTCAACAAACTTTCCTTATGACGGCCCATACCACTCTTTCAGACGTACACTCTAATTAAAATGCCCAATTGCAAAGTTACGCTGTATTCAGTTATCTGTCACGGTAGCAATGCCATGTTAATCTTACAAATATGAAAGCCAGGCAAAGTTATAATGCCACCACAGCAAGAACTTTCTCACACATGTTATGGGTTGGGCTTATAAAACGAAATAACCTTGCTAATTCAATGTTGGCAAAAAGTTAATACTGTAAATACACCTGAAAATTTTGCCCAAAGGTGCAGTACAGTAGCCTAGTACTGTATTCCTCGATATTCCGAAAACGTTTTGGATGGAAAGTGGAATATTGTGCGATAAATGCAACAGAAAGGCAGCACTTAGCTCTGCATATGTTATACTGCAGCATAATACAATATATTGTAGCTGGAACAGCGCAGGCCTAGGCTAGCCTACCGCACATCATCACCAGCTTCGGAGAGTAAGACACAACCGAACATAATGATGGTGGAGTCGGAGTGGATGATTTCAAAGGTTAGGCCACAGAAAAACACTAAAGTGCACTAAATTTCACGTACCTGTGCTGACAGCGACAGCATACAGTGGTCATCCAATCACTTCTTATCAATCCACAAGCGCTACAGAATTTTTATCCTCGTATCAATCAAGCACTTTAACAAAATGGCGACGTCCTTTGTGTCCAACATAAGATGACACCCGGACACGGCAGCTCTCATTGGTTGAAAATCGCAGATGACAACTAAGTGGTTGTAGTGCATACGCATACTGCACATTGCTAACAGCCTGAAAGTCTTCTTCATTAAAAAACGTTGCTAACGCCTGATAAAAAAGAGCAAAGTCCAAGCAAAAGAAACTAAACATTAAGAATAACCTCAGTTGTCGAACGTAGCATAAAATATTTACCATAGATCTCCTCCAAAGAAACATTTTGCCAATGAGAGATAGTCCTTCTCTGGTTTTACACGTAAAGTGTGTTCCAAATCCATCCACACTCCAGTTAACCAAGTCAGGATCCAGCAATCTCATTCTGATTCATCATAAAACCATAAGCATTACAAAACGTGTGAGGCCAGGGAG
>Ga0210059_1013655_pt1 | contig 12118 bp, 6 predicted proteins | sample Ectturendosymbi2_FD_188042 | JGI IMG/M metagenome (GOLD analysis project Ga0210059, IMG submission 188042) | Ecteinascidia turbinata endosymbiont from Florida, USA - Sample 2 (SPAdes) (version 2) | ecosystem: Host-associated > Tunicates > Ascidians > Unclassified | place: Key West, Florida...
ATAAACATATTACTTTATTCTGAACTCCCTCGATATCCGAACAAAAACAGTCACAATGAAACTAATGAAAAGGGCAGCGGTGCGCAATATTCCCTCTCTTTATCAATTTCTGGCAGAAGTAGAAGGCTTTCTGAGCATGTTGCACAGCTAAAATTCGGCAATATACCTGGAAAAAGGTATACTGTATTTGTTCGATTGTAAACCGCCGCTTACAATCAAGGACAATCGAGGGCGACTTACATTTTTTTGAGCTTTTCGAAAGGTCTAGATCAGGGGCTCAAAGACTCGGGTCGCATATGGCCCGCGTTGGCATTTTGTGCGGGCCGCAATGCTTTTTGGGAATTTTCAAATAATTAAAATTTACGTTGTTTAGGTTATTCACCGGTATTTAAAAGTGCTCGGCCAGGGAGTGAACAAGTTCCTTTGAAACGAACGTAGAGGCGGCTAGAAATGATTTGCCTTGAACTCATATGATTCCTTGCTCAGGAAATAAGATGTAAAAGCTGTTTCTAGTAAAGTTCAGGTACCGCCATTGTTGCGTCAGCGTCATAATACCGACCTACTAGAAATTCTAACCGGAACGCCGTACCGGCAATAATTCTTTTACTGGAACGGCGTTCCGGGCCGTTCCGGCTTACTTTCACCTCTGGTCTGATCACATAAGATTTGCGATTGTACCGGTATGCTACGTGCTATGCGTAGCCAAGCAGGGGAGGAAGACTCCAGTGCCTTTATCAAATTTTCAAAAACGATGACCTATTCCAGAAAAAGTATCCACACAAAACTAGAGCATTTGTTTAGTTATGCGCTTATCTCTAGAAACAACAAAGAAAAACAACATGAAAAAAGTCGCCTATGCTTGAAGCAGGCCCGTAACTAGGGGGACAACGACCCCCTAAATTTTTTTTGCCCACCCTGGAAAATATGTTGGACATAGTTTAAAAAATTCGGGCCTCTTTCAGAAAACTTTTCGCTCAACCTGGTGTCCCAAGCTGGTTACGGGCCTGGCTTGAAGATATTTTTCTGACTACACACCAGTGCTTGATGTCTGTTTGTCGCATTTGATTCAGTAAAAACTTTGTTTGATGTTTGCCTAATGCACTGTTAACTTTTTTGAAAAACACAACAATATTTTGGCATAAAGAACAAAACTCAACCAATTTTATTCGTATCGGCATATGAAGTGAAGGCACTGGTACGAAAGAAACTCCGTCTAATTTCTCACAAGAGTCACAACAATGCACGAGATTATATATAATAAATACATACATTCTATTGGTCGCTGAAACAATCAATCAAACGGTCCCATTAACAGCTGGAAATCGAACCATGTCAGGGATGTAGTGCTAACAAAAAGGTGTGGGAACGCATCCAAAAAATAGCCATTTTGAAACAGCTTCAAACTCATTTTGAAACAAAACGTGAAAATTCCCACGCGTTCCCTCCCCACTACACCCCTGAACCATGTACTCTAGCATGTAGACGTTCTACCTTTTATCAATACTCGCAGCTTTAAAACGTCTTTTGGTACAATGAAAAACAAAAACATGAAAAAAAACAAGAAAAAAAATTGAGCATAAACCATCACAAAAGCTGCAGTTCTGACACTTGCTACATAGCACAATAGATGAATAGTATTCGTGGAGGCACTTGCAGTGTCAAGGGAATACTTTAGACATGCAGTCGTCGAGTTTTGGCCAAAAATTCAGAAACGTTGTCTTCGTTTGCCACAGCAGCTGTTTCATTTTTTCAAAACCTAAAAAAAACAGCTGACATTTATACGGTCGAAGGGGCGTAACGAGGGGGGCATAATTCCCCGGGCGCCGAATGACTGCGGGGGTGCCAAAAGGTCCAAACAATGTCACAAGTACTTTCTTCAATACAGTACATTTGCTTCCTAAAGACCTCAAATTCGAACATGGTGGCGCCAAACTTTCTTCGGGCTGTCTAACCCCATTACGCCCCTGTACGGTCGTGTGTCATGCACCTGCGATGAGGTGTGAGTATCCTCACCACACTGGAGAAGCTTGCTTCGCATGTGGCTGTCGAAACTCCTACAGTTAAGCCCGCGCTCAGCAGTAAGCATATGGTGGGAAAAGCTGGTTTGTACTTCCAAACTATTTCAAAAACTGGTCCAAATTCATACGAGTATTTTCATTAACGGACCACAGACTAAGTACGGAATACGCGCTAGTTGCATTTTATGCTGCCTTATGCTAGTCATTGCTGCAGTGATCTATACACATGCTGAAGCATTTCCACGTCAGACACTGAATTCCCTAACCTTTTTTGATCAACTTCCAATCTGTGTACATTATCCTATTGGGTTTGGTGTGGCACTTGCAAGAATTTCTGTTTGACAAGCAAGGCTGAGACCAGTCCAATATTCCCTCTAAGATGGGCAACTGCGCAGTACCACCAAATCAGTTGCGCAGTGAAATATGATTTTCGTACACTTGCAACATTCCAAAACGTTGGAAAAGCAAGAAAACAAGGAGAAGCTATTTGAAATAAATGTGTAGGCCCTACTTTGTTCGTATTTTCATATAAATTTATGCTTGTAAATTTTTATAATTCACGAAATTTGTAATTCATTTAGAATTCTGGCAACTCGGCTTTAAAATATTCATGCTCACTAAAACCAACATTTGCTAAAATTTTCTTAGAGTGAACGCTGGCTAAGACTTTATATTATAACATTACCATAGCCAGCTTGCTAGTGCCATGGCGTTCGCGCTAACAGAGAGACCAGTGTTGCCACTCTGTTGTTACGGAAAAGTACTAGATTTCATGATAAAAAAACACTAGATTAACAAAAAAACACTATATTACAAAAGCAAACTTACACACAGTAAAAATGCCCAGAAAATGGGTTGCAATGCCAACCATAGACATCGTACAACTCATTGTAAATCAGAGACAAAGAAAATGGGAGATAGCAGCAACGCTTGTTTGTTTCTACAGGTCACTGAAACTTTTAACAGATGACCAAGTGACTTCGCAGTATTTAAAGAACAGATTATAATATCGTCTTGTGTAATTTAGATTTAATTAGGTAGATTTTTAGCAAATTACAATTGAACTAAATCAAAAGGTCTCAGTTACACAAAATTGTGTCATTAATTACATTTCAGCTCACTCATAAAAAAGCACTTGATAGCCATAAAAAATACTAGATCTAGCGGAAAAACACTAGGAGCGGCACCACTGAGAGAGACTGCAGAAACAGAGAGATTGTTTCAAGATACTGTCTCCAGTGACTGTGACGTCACAAATCGAAATTTTTACCAGTGTGGACATCCCTTACTACAATTTATTTTGTTTTGTAACAACGGGGTTACCTTTCAACCTAACGTGCGGTGATATTGCGAGTTGGCGAAATGATTAAACAAGTTGAAAACAGGCATTTGTATAATTAATTTTTCGAGTTTGAATCAATTGGGGGGCACAGCCCCCAAATGCCCCCCGTGACTACGGGTCTGCTGAAGACAGGAAAATCTCATGCCAACAGTCATCATGTTTTTGTCAACAGCTGAAAACGTCACCTGTCACGGAGTATTTTAGACAATTAACCTAATATAATTTCATTATTTCTTCTGCAGCATTCCTGCAAATGCCGTCATGGCCAACAAACACTAAATAGCACAAAATAAAAAACAATCAGAATATCAAATTAGAAACACTTGCTCGTTCTGTTAGTGCACATCTTCAAACAAATGAAACAATTCACCTATGCCAGGGGTACCAACATGGGTCGATCGCGATCGACCGGTTGATCGCCGCGTGTCAGTTGTTTGATCGCGCCTGATTTTGCATTGAATTGACAAGATAGATAAAAAGAACATTTTTCGATGGATATTCTAGAACAGGGGTCACCAACGTGGTGCCCGCGGGACTTTTCTAAAAATAACATTAGCATGATCAATATCTTCACATTAACGAATATCAATACTACTATAATTGAAGGTAAATTAAGCAAAATTTTTATATCAGAAGTGTGTATCAAACTAGTAGCCCTTCGCATTAATCGGTACACAAAAAGTAGCTCGAAGTTTCAAAAAAGTTGGTGACCCCTGTTCTAGAAAGTACAACACAATGAAAAACGTTGGGCACTTTATGACATTTTGTACTTGTGACTTTATTCCCGACCAGTCGGTCGCGAGTTATGAAAACATTTACTGGTCGATCCTATCCAAAGACAAGTAGGCCACCCCTGACGTATACAATTGTTTACGGATTGAAAAAAAAGGGATCAAAAACTAGAAAAAAGACCGATTTTCCTTGAACACGTACTTTGCAAAAATCACTAGATTGCATTGAAAAATCACTAGATCACTAGGCCAGTCTAAAAATCACTAGATCTAGTGAAAAATCACTAGGCGTGGCACGAGTGCCCGCAACACTGAACAGGTTGGGCAGGCCTGATCTACTGCGTGCTCACGAAAAACTCAGGTTATGAATGTTAATTTACAATGGTTTACGAATTCACTTGCAATATATGTCTACCTGAACCTAAACTGGGCAGCATCCTGTTCGAAAGCAGTGTTCCCTCTAAGAAAATTTTACACGGAGCAAATGTTTATTTTAGCAGGCATGTAATTCGCAACCATGCAGACGCACAACCAGTAAAGTTTCAAGCGACAAAAGGGCTATATGCGATTTACACAGGATATTAATTTCAGAATGTTGTAAGTGCGCGTGAATGAGATTTCATTGCGCAAATGGTCTGGTGGTATTGCGTATTTGGGCACCTTCCAGGGAACAATGGTTGAAAACCACATGTCTTGGAAGCAGCTTGTAGAACAATAAGCAAACAAATTACAAAAGCATTTTACCTTGAGGTAATATCAACTCTTTATTCTCTTAACCCACATATCAGGCCACTTTGGATTACATATTTGAAAGGTACAGTATCAGTCTTGGCAATTTTATTTTAAGCACAACAATACTGAACCAGCACTAAGCATTCAGACAATGAAGTACAGCATCAGTATTGGCAGTTTTAAGCAAACCAAATACGTAACCAGCAATAAGCATTGAGACAAACCACCACTAACCAAAATAGCTGTATACTGATACCGTTACGAAGAGTCAGTAAACCAACTAAGTCACGTGACTGGACATTTACAACACAGCATTTGCAAATTGTGATTCACACTGCGGGAAAATTATAAAATCATTAATTTTTTCCGACAAATACTCATAATAGGCTCATAGTTTCAACTAAAATTTTTGAGCGAGCTTAACAAAAGGAAAGTCCTATCAATTGTCATTTAATTGACGGCGATTATTTTGGGATGTCGTAAAGAAAATCAAATGTTAATAAAAACTTGCAATAAACCAGAATCGAAGGCTATAGACTTTTTTTAGCAGATAAAAAAACGCATCAAAACCCGTAAGTTTAGGAAAGTTGTATCAGGTGAATGATTGTCTTCCTAGTTCAACATTTTACCAGATTTCGCAAACACTAATGATTTGAACAACATTAGCAATCTTAGGACTAACTTCAGTAAACAGGATGCACTGCCGCTAACAGCAGATGTTTTTATGTTTTGAGTTGAAAGCGATCCCAAAAGTACACAATATCTTCAGGGTGCTGCTTGAGCACATCAGGGTTTGAGTATTTTCTGTGTTACATCAAGATCAAGGAAAAACTTTGAGGTTGACGCCACCAAATGTTATAGACTTCACTTGAGTTGTTAACGTGTGTCCAGTAATAAAAACATGGTCCTAACAACAAAACATCAGGTAAGTGCAGTTTCTGATGTTGACAGCGGAACATAAGAATCTTCTACAACGATTGAACAAAAACAAAAATAATAACGGCCTCAATGCAGAATAAATACATTGCGAGAAGCCCGAAACGCTCATCCTTACGTAGCGCTTGTCTGATTTTGAATCAAACCCTCAATCCAAGGTGTTTTATCAAACCACTGTGCAGACGTACCTTAAAAACAAGTGTCAACTGCTTCGGTTCCTGTCAGGCCCGTAACTAGAAGGGGAAAATCCCCTAGAAAATTTCGCCCCCTGGGAAAACGCGAAGGACAGTTAAAAATTGGACTCCTCTCAGTAAACTCTTCGCCCCCGTGGTGTTCCAAACTGGTTGCGGGCCTGGTTCCAGTGTCAATGCAGCCTATTGTTTTCCGTTCCATTAAAAGATCAAAACTGTAGGCTTGAAGCAAAAGACAATCAACGTAGCAGCTGTTACTCTAGTATCTCCTCCACCGCACTCGTTTCCATTTTCACTTGCATCTTTTTTGTAGCTGAACCGAATTTGTACTCAGGAAACATCTCGTAGGAAAAGATTAATGACTAGTTTCACCACCAACTGCATTTCCGACATATTTCAGATTTCGAAGGTATCGCTGTACATTGGACAGTTTGCCTAAGTTTCGCACGAAACGCTAGGCAAATGAATAGCGTTTTGTGCGAGCACAAAATTTTTCACCAGGGGTAAAAACCTTCACGGTACCGCAGACACCTTCATAGACTGGACGCAGTCCTTCAGTAAACTAGTAGAGTAAAATGCGAGTAAATGAAAAAATAAAACAGCTTTTCTACCCATACAATCTGAGGAAATCTCTTCCACATGACGAGCGAACTTTCATGATTTTACCTCTTTTCAATGTCAGATTTCAAACTTCATGTGTGAATTGCGAAAACAAAGATAAGACAAAAAGGTGTCAGTTTTAACATCGGCCCTGAATACAGATTGAGGGTATGACTTACTACTTCCACATTTTTCAGATGACGTACACCCTTTCTTAGCATGATGTTCAGTCACTAAACTTTGATCATCACCTTCACTTGAACACGCACGTAATGCCCTTGGCATATTTCTTTTCTGCCTCGTAACTCTACGACCGTTCCAGTTGGTTGATGGCTTATTTCTGTGCATTTTGACTGGGCTGCAGCTCCTCGATTTTGACGGAGATGGGTTTGACGCAAATTTTCTTTGAGCTCGAATTTTTTGAGTTCCTGTCTCAACACTTTTGCTAGACGAAAAATGTGTTACACCCACATCAACAGGGAAAAGTATCTTTCTAGGACTTCTTTTGCCTTGAATGCCATTTGTTTGAACACTTTCGCATGTCTCTGGATTCTGTTTTGCAGTACACTGCAATTTTTTGTCCAACGCAAAATCTTTCAAACTTACTTGGCAGTCATTTTTACTGGTCATACAGGGACCTTCACCTGAAAGACTCGTTTGGGATAGTTCTGAAGGAGCGAAAATTCCATGTTCCTCAAGCAATTTTGATTGAAGACGGGTTAAACGCAATTCAAAGTTGTCTTCAGGCTTACAAACAGTGTCCTTCACATAAATTGATTTACTTGCCATGCTGTTTTCTATCGAATGTTGTCCTTCGGTATGATCAACCTTCATATCAGAGCATGTGCTAGCAGAAACTACGCGACTCTGCTCATGGAAACATTCAACATCATCTCCAGTTTCACATGCCAGCACTGTTTCTTGTGGGTTTTCATGTGATAAGCTTGCTCTGCTGGAAACTTTGTGAGGTGACTCTCTGTCATATAAAGAACGAAGTAATGCCTTCTGAATTTGGTTCTCTTCTATCCAGTGCAAATGGTCTTCCCCATAATTAACAATCTTTCTTGATCTTTTAGGGCGAACTGATGCCATGATCTTGTCAGAGCACAAGCTACAATGTGATAAACGATCAACAACTCTAAACAGTGTATCTTAGGAGTTGCTGTTAGGAAACAATACAGGGTATAAATATTAATCAAAATAATTCATAAAGAATATTTCTAATGAACATCAGGTTTTCAAAAATTATTAAAATGCAGATCTTGGAACTTCACTGCATGATAGCATTCTGAGCCATGCTTAATACTGAAAATTATAACTTGTGATAGGCCAGCGGTTCCCAAACTTCTTGTCTGTAGCCAAAACAAGACGTCATTGTTACTCTGTCCAAGAAATTGATTTGCAACACTGTAACAACATAACATGTTATACCACAAGTTGTTATACAACTATTCATCCATTTTCACACCTGATTTTCCTCTCAAAAGGGTTGTGGGGGCAGCAGCACTAGGAGGACTCATATACATCATGCTTTTCAGCAATCTCTGATAGTTCTGCTGGCTCCACACCAAGATGGGACCAAGCAAGGTTGGAGATGTAATCATGCAGTCTGGTCATTGGTCAACCTATGTGCTGCTTTCCTGTGGGTGTAGCCAGCAGACTTGCCTTGCCGTACTCTGGTCACATAGCCAAACCACCCTACCTGCGATCTCTCTACCAGAAGCAGCTCAGCGTTCATGGCTTTATGAATTTCACAGCTGTGCACTTTGTTACGAAGTGTCATGCCATAAAATTTTTGCAAAATCTCACTGTTGCCACTTATACCTGAAGATAGCACTCTTTCCCAAGATTTATGATCAGAGGTGAAGATCAGAATACAGACCAATTTGAATACAGAGATTTGCAATGTCTGAAAGCTCCCATTTTGGGACCATAATGATACAGCTCTTGCGGAACTGTTTGCTTTGTCAATCCGTGTATTCACCTCCTTGTTTTTCCTTTGTTCACTTGTGAATACCACCCACAGGCAGTGGTGTAACTAGATGTTTGAGCCAAGGGGGGAAGCTTTGCTAAAGGGGGCTCATTGGCCACCGTTTGAGAATGCAATACTTAGTTCCCAAAAGCTCACATACGTTACATATATATGGAATTAAGTCTTCGCTAGTTCGTGCCACATATATATGGGTGTAAGTCTTTGAGCATACCCCGTTTGTGTTGAATCGCACATTTAATGACACGCTAACCAGTGTTCCAAGGTGCACAACTGTGCAAGTGCCGCCACACGATTTGCGCAGTGAAATCTCATTCTCGTGCACTTCCAACAATCCAAATTTTATACTGTATATATGTTTCGCATAGCCCTTTTAATGCTTGGAACGCTTCACTCGTTGTGTGTCTGCATGATTGCACAATTGCATGCGCTCAGTGTGCAACAAAACTAACAATTGCTCAGCGTAGAATTTTCTTAGAGGGAACAGTGATGCTAACCGAGAGGTTGCAACAAAGGGTACTTGAATTATACAAAATGGTTATTTACAGTGAAGCACAAAGCAGATGTTAGATTATAAACACAAACAACACAGAAATGGGCGTCCACAGAAATTTTTCCACGGGTAGGCAAAGTCGACATTTTGCTTGTCCATTTCAGGCTGCTGACCATACAATGCAAATACACGTTCACAAAGCTTTACCATTTCTGCACCACAAAGAAAATGATCCATGCTACGGCAGCAGTCCTAAAAAAATGCACTTCATTAGCAGCAATGCTTCTTTTCACACCGTATGAAACTTGTTGGCAGCAATATTTCTTTTCAGTTTTCACACCGTACAAATGTTTATTTTTACACTGTGACTCACAGCTACCAGCAGTCATTGTCTCACTGCATTACCTGCCACAGATATCTGCGTTCAACAGTCACATGTGGCAAAACCCTACTGCCATAACTTGAAGTGAACCTTTGTTTCCATGTTATTGTTACACAATAAAGGCCAATGTTAGAACTATCTGCACCCATAAAGTTTCACAACTTGCCTCTGCAGGCAACGTAGCAGATTTAGTGAATTGCAAACTCATCACCGCATGATACCAGAACAGTGAAACTGGCTCTTGTGCAGTGTGAGTGTCATACTGGCAAATGAAACTGTCATTGCAAGAATTAAGTCAAATCAGCTGCTGACTTTAGGTTTTCTGGAAATTTTTGGTTTTTAGACCTAATTTCTGGGTGGTGGCAAATGCCCATTTTGCCTCCTCCCCTGCAGACACCCATGAATACAAGGGACGCCAAATACTGAACCAGTGCACCAGGTATAACTACTTTCACTTATCATCAAATTTTAATACCGTAGTGGGAAGAAAATGAAGACATTTTGACTTCAGGTTCTGAAGTAAATGGCTAAAAACGTCAAATGGAGATGCTCAGTGGCACACAAAAGCATGTAAATTGTTTTGACCATTAAGGTACCAAATGTTCTGCGAGATATTTTTAACGTGAGGCGGACAACTGTTTGTTTTCAGTTAATTTAAACCACGATTTGATGGTTGGCATTAATTATTATCATCATCATCATCATGGCCCATCCCGTCGTTGTCGACGATGAGCTCGGCGCTTCTCCATTTTCTCTGCGTAGCTTGTGGCTGACAATGAATAACCAAAACTCAGAGAGGCACGCCATATGTTGCGATCGGCAGCAAGTGTTTCCCATGACTGTGGAGAGATGTGGAAGCCTGCCATGTCACGCTTGATGACATCTTTGTAGCGCAGTTTGGGTCTGCCAGTTCTACGAGGCGCGTTATAGAACTCGCTGTAGAGGATATCCTTGGGCAGGCGACCATTTTTCATATGGTGGACGTGGCCTAGCCAGCGCAGATGTCGCTGCCTTATGATAGTAGTAAGGTCATATGAACCGGTGAGATGCAGGATGGAGCGAAGGCATCTGAAATGAAATGCATTGAGCCAGTTTTCTTGGCGGCGGTATGTGCACCATGTCTCGCTGCTGTATAACAGAACACTCAGGATGCAAGCGGTGTAGACCTTGATCTTCAGTTTGATTGCAAGGTGGTGATTTTGCGGAAAAGCACTGTTAGCAGAGGTTTGCCACCATTTTTAAAAATCTCAGGGGAGATGCCATCTTGCCCAGGAGATTTCTTGTTCTTGAAACCTCTGATTGCAAGTTTCACATCTTCCATGGTGAAAGGGTTGTCCAGTTCTTGAAGGACAGGTAGCTGTTGCAGGCTGGATAATGCCGAACAGCCAACATGAGATGGTTGGGAATAGATGGAGGTATAGTGATCTACTCAACGTTCCAGTTGCGCAGAGGTGTCAACCAGGAGTGCTCTGTCAGCTGCAAGTAAAGAGGACAGTTTCTTCAGAATTGGGCCGATGGCTTCCCGTATTCCACTTTAAAGTCCATGAAGGTCACCGCAGTCTGCGCATTGTCGTATGCATGTGCTCAGGTTTTCCCAGTAGCAAGAGACTGCAAAACGAGTGAGACGTTGAACGGTGCGCTTTGCAGCCTGTAACTTCCTGTGGGCTGAACGACTATTTCTCACTGCTATCTTTAATCTGGCTGATCGTTTGGCTGCAACGGCAGGTAGAAGGTCGACGTTGTCGCGAAACCAGTCAGGCTGCGCCTTTGATCGGTGAGCATAGGTCTCAAGTGCATTGGACATAATGACATCACGAGTTATACACCAGGCGGCGTTTGGATCAAGGTTGTACTGTCCAGTTTGGAAGATAGCAGCTGTTGAAAGCGCTGATTGCGGAGAGAGTGGTGTGTAGAGGAGACGTCTACAAGGGGCAATGGCTTGGGTCGGGTTTGATGGAACTTTTTCAGTGTGATTTGAAGCTTGCAGCGAACCAGGGCATGATCAGTTCCGCAGTCTGCGGAGTGCATGCTGCGGCATTGCTTGAGGCCGCGTAGTGACGTCTTCGAATGATAAAATGATCTAATTGATGCCATCGACGAGAGCGTGGGTGCATCCAGGTTACCTTGGACAGCAACGAGCCTTTGAAAAAACTGCTCGCAACGGAAAGATTGAATAATGAAGTTACTGCCCATTTTCATTAATTTTGCCTACACCAAAGCATCCTATAACGGAGGTCCATGAATCAGCATCGGCACTGATACGTGCGTTGAAGTCTCCCAATAGAGCAATATCGTGGCCCGCGGGAATGCTTGAAAGGAGATCACTGAGTTGCTGATAGAACTCGTCCTTATCTTCGTCAGATGCCAGCAACATTGGCACATATGCTGAAATAACTGTGATGTATCCAGCTCTAGTGCGCATTCTGATAGACATAAGACGGGGGGAGACAAATAATGTGGCTGTTCCACGCAAGACAGAAGTGTGCTGTGGACAGCTATTCCGGCTCCCTGCTTGGGCTTTTCACCATTCTCGAAACCGTTCCAAAACATGGTGTAATGTTCTTCTCTGATTGATCCAGATGAATACCACCAGGTTTCGCTAAGGGAAGCTAACTGGATGCCGAGGCGGTCCACTTCCAGGTCAATTAAAGCTGTCTTCTGGGGGGAGGATGGCGTGGCCTCTGTCTGAGGTCCAAGGGAACG
>Ga0210059_1013656_pt1 | contig 12117 bp, 5 predicted proteins | sample Ectturendosymbi2_FD_188042 | JGI IMG/M metagenome (GOLD analysis project Ga0210059, IMG submission 188042) | Ecteinascidia turbinata endosymbiont from Florida, USA - Sample 2 (SPAdes) (version 2) | ecosystem: Host-associated > Tunicates > Ascidians > Unclassified | place: Key West, Florida...
CGCAATGTGTATCCTGGTTCATTGAGACAAAATCAGATGTTCAGACCCAGCGAAACTACAGAAGTAAGTATGGAAGAGACCCACCATCACGTCCTTCAATTCGTCAATTCGGAAATTGAGTACCGTTTAGATGTGCTTCGTGCAACTAATGGTGCCTATATACAAGTGTATTAAATAAAGTAATGATATTTTTAATTATTTTCAATTAAATGTTAATTAAATGTTTAGAAGTGTATTTAATGTGTCAATAAAAACTTTATGAAATACTGATTAACATAAAACAAACCTCATTGCGATATCTCATCATTTCACTTTTTAATAATTTTTTTAAATTTTAAAGAGACTTTATGGACACCCTCTATAATCATACAATACATGCTGAGCCATTGCTTCACCTTTGTTGCTATGTGACTCCGCGGATGTAATAAATTGTTAAATTCGTTGTCCATCTTGCAAGTATCTGACGGCTACGCTCAAGTGAACTACCACAAAGGTCATCCTGCAGCTCTTCTGCCAAATTGGCAAAAATATACCGAAAATTGCCGCCAGTGTTTAATTTCACCTTTTAAAAATCAAGCAAATAAAGTGATATTAGCTTGAATTCGCTCATGTATTCAGCAAAGGCAAAATGAAGTTTTTCCTGTGACTGTAAAAAATCAACTTAGATATATATATGTTTTTGTTTATCTTTAGTAAATATTAATTTAGGCGTTCCAATGTATCTTTTGCAAAGTTACAACTTTTAAACTGCAAATTTATGCTCCGTGCGCCATTTTTCATGCTTGTTGCTACCCACATCATTTCCAAAGTTACAAGTTGAACGCCGACTTTGCAACAAAATATAAATCTTGATTTATTTAATAAATCTGTAGAGAATAAATCTAAAACTCTCTCGCAAAAAACAACACTGCGATAATGACACTTTAATTGCAATCATGTTAGAAGTTTAAAAAAAGAATCCCTTCTTTGTGGTGGTGTTGAGCTATCAAGGAATGTCCCTGCAATCCTCTGCTTTATAACTTTATGATAACCTCTCTGCGCGTATCCACATTTCACTGACAATTCATCATAAAGTCGAGCAGCTACCGGTAAATCTAATCATAAGGTGTTTTATTAGGAAATCGATTTCTAGTTAAGTGCGCTTTGCAATCTTGTAAATTGCCAACAAAAACCTCACTATGAAATGATCAAAAGCTAAAACAAAACTTGAAAAGAGAATGTGGAATGCAGTTTCAAACACACATTATTACCATTAGACTTAGAGAAACACTCTATGAGCGTAGGCTGTTTTCACCCAAGTTAAAAGCCAACTAGCCTACAGTAAATTGTCAAAGAGTCGATTGTTTAGAAGTTGAAACAACGCTCCGCATGTTTTCTCATAGCTTTCAATTCACATGCCTAAGATTTTTGCTTGCAATTTGCAGAATCGCAAATGCGTAATTAACGCTAAATCTATTTCCTAGTAAAAGAGTTTAAAATTAGATTAAGCTGCTTTCCCTTGTGGTGAATTGTCACTATTACTACATCTAGTTGGCTAGATTATCCTTTAGATAATTTTTCACGTTTGACTTCTTGCAAGAAAATGTCACTGGGAGTTTTTAGTCAACGTTCCTAAACCGCTGATGAGGCTACTACAGATTTTGAATTTCAGATATGGAAGAAAACCTATTATGGTTTTGACCTACATAGCCGCTCTGGGATCTTCATTCGGGGTCACGTACAGCATTTCAGTTGAGATGTACATTGTCTTTCGTGCGTTGGTGTCTGGATTCATATTTGGGACTAACACAGCAATTTTTGTCTATGGTGAATCAATGATTATTGCATAACGTGACGTAAATATGTGTAAATGTTTCGAATTTTGTGCTGTTTAAGATATTTCAATCCTCTCATCCACTTCTTTCTTCGGCAATTACGTTTTGAACATTTAAGACTCTTCACTGGAAATGGAATAAAACTGCTCTTACTTGCGCCTCGTTTTTCAGCATCTTTCAGTGTGATAAGCTCGGTAAGATCTGAGCATTGAAACTTGGAAACTTCATGCGCTGAGTAGTTGATGATCAAATACCGTACTTCGATTGCAGGAGAACGGAGAGACTAGTAATAGGCAACAGCAAACTTTGCAATTACTGTGCATCGCTGAGCATATGGTCTAAAATTATTTTACTGTCATGCAAAAAATCGTTTAAAACTGGAAAGACTTTCTCTCACAGCAATTGAAATTGTTTCACCACGTTGGAGAAAAATATCTGGAAAAGGCTCTGGGATTTCTTTTACTATTGGATACATGATACTTGGAGGATTGGCTTATCAATGGAGAAACTGGCGTGATATTCAGGTATAAGCAAAGCAACGCTTTTACGAGCAGTGTTCAACAAAAATTTCACCAAAACTAAACATATTTGTGCCAGTGATGTTACATGACCATTACCTTGTTTTTGAAAACTTTCACTTTTTTTCAGTTGGCTGCAACCATTTTAAGTATTCCATTCTTGTTTCCACTATTTTTCATGCCAGAATCTCCAAGATGGCTGTTTTCAAAGAACAAAAATGAAGAAGGAAAAAAGGTGTTTCTGTTTAGGTTTTTATAGAAAGTTGTGGCCGTAAATTTTCACAAGTTTGTTGATAAATAGTTTTGCCAGAGGTGCATTTGGGGAAGAAAATAGCATCACTGCAGCCGAGTTCTTCTTACCTGTTAAAACACTGAAGGTTGCGAAGCTACGATAAAACCCGACATGAAATGCGCAAAGCCTTGGACAGGAGAATTTTTTGGCTGACTCTCGTGGAGGACCTACGAGAGATGGGTACAAAAAAAAATCGTTCCCGGGAGAATGAAAATGCTACGCACGCTATGTTTTTATTTTCTATCATACTGTTATAATAAAATTTCTCAGACTCAAGACACAAATACAATAAAAAGCATCAAGACGCATTGTCTTGAACTCTACTGCTGACATCATTATAATGTGGTGATGGAATGGGTAACAGATTTCATTTTTTGAAATTTTGCAGTTTTTTATGGAATTACCTTCAATGGTTTTTCATGCGTTATGAGCTATTCACCACCAATTCAAAATTTTACAGAGCACTTTGCTTAATGCATTTCGCACTGAGTGCAAAGAAACCGAACGTTTTGACATTTATCCTTGTTGAGTGAGGTAAGGGAATTAAACCAAACAGCACAACACTTTGTAACTGAAATTAGAGTAAAACCATCACATCCCGCTGACAGGTTCGACGACAAACAGTTCTAAACCAAGGCCGGTTCAATCTGTTCGTCCGGTACGACCATGACCGTGCCTGTTTTTTGACTCAAACATACGTTTCAGTTTTAAGAAACTTGCTCACAAAACAACTGATAGAAATTGAAAAACCCAAAATTTGCTGTGTGTCACCAATTCACCGCCCACTGAAGTTAAATCCATCGATCACGCATGGATTTAGAATACTGAATAAGAAACAGGGTTGGAAATTTACAAAGATGATCTTGCGAAGCTTAAACTCGAAGTGGTTGCAGCTGCCACTGCTGAAACCACACTGTAGATCAGCGGTTCTCAACCTTTTCGCAGAGCGTAGCCAAATATGGACCTACCATTTTGTCAGAGAGCAGCACAAAAAACATTTAATACAAGTCAACTGATATGATTAGTTTCATTGCAGAACGAAATATGTTACAGAAAATATCAGAGGTTTTGTTGAAAGACTGCTGAGGACCGCACAAGGAGTGCTTGGGAGCCGCATGCGGCTTTGGTGTGGTTACCTTACACGTTAACGGTCATGTACAAATAGTCCATTAGTTTGAACAACGTTTTCACTAATGCAGTTAACTTGTGGCACTTGTGTTGCACAGGGTTCCGAATTATATGTTTGGGGAGTATGTGTGATCTTTGTGATTTGTTTTAAAACGGCTCTTTTTTTAAAATTCCTCAAAATCTTTTACAAATTCGTTAAATTTGCTTTACGGAAAAAAAATTACCACAGCAGCTTAATTGCTATCAACTACAAAAATGTTTTTCATTATAACAAGCAACGACAATTGACTGCTTCGTTCCTCATCTCGAGTGAAAAAAGTTATGAACACTGGAACAAAGTAAAAATTTTTGCTTTGCTTACAATCTAGTCATTTTTTCTCAGGTTGTCAAGATCATGGAGAGGCTTAACCGCAAAACACTGACGACACAAGACTGGGAGGAAGTTGAGAAATATGTATGGTTCTCAAACTTATCTAGCCTGCAAAAGCGGAGACAGTTGCGCAGCTACAAAATACATACGTTTCCTTTGCGTTGTAAAAAATAAGAGCTTCATTTTCTGCAAGTGGAGGGTACTGCTTTTATGAAAAACATCCACAGCAGTTCGCAAATTTAAACCTGCTTTGCAAAAACAATTTTCATGGATATGCGAAAACAGAAAGTTACCAAACTGAACAAAGTTTTTGACGCAGGTCGACAAAACAAGTTCATCTATAACAGCAATTTTCCCTGCAGAAACTGGTTTAATCTTGGTGGAGTACTCGCTAACTCTAGATTACGCATAAATATTGTCCACGTTTTTGACAACACGATTTCGCAATGCATCAATCACAACTTTAATATCCATAGTGTATCATGCGCTTGAACAATCTGAAAAAATACTTTTCGCAAAACCCCGTTTCTGTTGACCTGGTTTACATCATTAACTCAAACTGTGCAGATATTGTTTGATTTTCCAGCAACATGCATTTCTTCTTATACCCTTCATTGGGTTTTTGTGAAAACTTGATGCTGAAATTATTGACATGCAATCAGCACTCAATCATTGTCGAAACGCGATGTGATATCAGTTTTCCAATAACTTTATTTTGTAACCAACACGTTCGAAACAGTAACATAGTTTTTTTTATATACATCTACATCCAAGCCTAACTGCATTATATACCTAAACACGTTTCAGTAACAGTGTTTCTTAAACTAAGAAACGCATTTGAAAAATAAGAAAAAGTATTGTAACTGAAATGAAGAGCAAATGTTTTTTAAAGTGTGAGTTCATTTGAAAATATAATTGTATTGCTTTTTTCTAGACGGGTAGAATTTTGATATATTTTCCATCAACTTATAAAAATTTTAAAGAACTCAGCTAACGTACGTATCATTATCTCCAAACTTTGTTTGATGTTTATTGAAGAAAGTTTTATTTATGACTTTTCAGGTCAGCGCAGAACCAGAAAATACAGATCTAAAATATTCTTTCGTTGATTTGTTCAAAACTCCAAGAATACGAGTTATAAGTTGTAAGCTTTTCTTCATATGGTAAGTTGTGTGAAAAGCTGAAGTGTAAGGAAGAAGAGATTAGATATTGAGATTTATCAGCCAAGGCTAATAAATCCGACCGAACGTTGCGCAGATGTGTGAATTGGTGATTTTTATTACCAAAAAAAAAAATTTTCGTTTGTTTGCCGCAAATTCTGCAGACAGAGTTAATGCATTAATGAAAATTTTTTATGAAAAGTATTAGCTACGTTAAACAGTTGTTATCACGCAAAACATTGCAATCTTTGTAAAGTAAATCCGCTGAAAAGTAAAGATCTGCAACTTCCTATGCTAAGCGTTTATTGTGTTTTTAGACACAGTTGCTTTTGTACACAGCTACACCTTCAATACAAATGCCATTTTGCGTTTGTGCACAGCTACACCCAAATGCAAACGTAAATGCCAAAAAATTCCGACTTAATTAAAGCCGATAGGTCCAAAATTTACCGGCTAATGTTTGCTTTACTTGCAATCGCTACAAAAAGCAAATATTTTTTCAAAATATTGTAAACCAATATAAAAATATAACAATTTAGCAACATACTTAGACTACTTTTTTCTGCTGAGGATAGAAGCTCGCTAAATATCAACCAATCGTTTACACTTTTCTGTAATGTGCATTGGCCTGTAACATGCTTTTGAGTAACTTATTTGTACGTATCCGCACACACGGTTAAAAGTATAAACGTATGACAAATCCACGCTTGAATGCGTACAGACCCACTTCATTGGTGTAGGAGCTGAAGGTGCACGGATGCAAGCGCACCCCAAAAAGTTTGATTTGTTGAAAACACCGACACAGAAAGTTTGACATTTTTTACCAAAATTAATGAAATTATGCTTGATTTTCATATTGTGTGCAAAAACATTTATTATGTCATAGAAAACACATTACAATTTCCGAAATCAATGAGCTGTTTCAAGTAAAATTATAATTCAGTTTGTTAGAGTTATTGAATAAGCAACAGTTGAACAATTGCAGTTGGAAAGTTGGTCGCATGGGAAAGTTGGTCGCAGAAAAATTGTAGCGGGAAAGTTGGTCGCATTAAAAATTTTCGGACATATTTTGGGATATTCAGGAAAAATGTCCTTCGCAGACCCAAAAAATTACCTGCTCGTACAACCACGACACAGTTATTATTCAATATGTAATATTTTCTTTGCTTTTGTTTCTCCGTTTCAGGCTGGTCACAAACGTAATCTACTACGGAGTCTCTCTCAACGCCGGATCCCTTTCTGGAGACGTTTTTCTCAACAATACTTTAAGTGAGAAGTTTAGCATGAAAAAAGGACCGATAACAATAAAAGACAATTTTGATTTTTGTAAATTCTACACACAATAAAAGACAATTAAACAATAAAAGACAATTTGATTTTTGTAAATTCTACACACCCCGCGAATGTGATTAAAAGTATCTTTCTTTAGATATGTTTTTGTGACCCAATTTTAATAGATCAGAAGTAAACATTATGAAATATGAGTCAGAAAACCCATGACGATTTTGAGATAATATTTGCGTTAACAGGTTGGCAGAATTTCAAATTGTTTTTTCATTTTTTTTGATGTTTTCCGATTTTTGTAAAAAAGTGAGGCATTGTTCACAGATAAATTTGTTTTAAGACGCTTGGCCGTGCACATAAAATACGAAACGCTGAGAATAAAGAACAACAAAATTAATCGCAAAGCTTGGTTTTTATTCTTTCTTGCGTATTTTGATTAGGACGCATTAGCTAGCTACACGTTGTTCTGTGTGAGTTTCTTTTTTGTTTCAGAGCGAGCTCACATAGGTATCTTTGTGTTTAATCAGGCCCAAACGGTAACCGTGACTTCTGCCAAACATATTGGTAGGATTTTGCACAAGAAAGGTTTTGCTTTAAGGACAACAATACTCTCAGAGCTAATTAAATCCATTTGTGTATTTACTATGTGTTGCATGTTTATAAATCTATTACACCTATGAATCTGCCGATAGTGCAGAGAGCAAATTGTATCAACTGCCATTAAGCATTTTCCAGTGGGTATAAATCACTTATCATTCTTGTCTAAAATAAAAAAGCTTTATTGCGTCTGTGTAGTACTTAATTGCTTTTAAAATGCAGCAAATACTTTTTGAGACCTTTGGCTGTTGTTGGTATTATTGCTTCGCTTACAATCAAACTTTAATTTTTGGATCATTACTTAACTGAGCATAGAGAAGGTGCAGCCGTTTATGACTTGTGCAGATGGAGTTTTTGAACTAGCATCAATTGCCGTTGTGATTGCGCTCATCGACAGAGTTGGTCGACGGTTCTTGCAATCAGTGTTTCTTGTGCTTACCGGCGTAACCCTCATTGCAAGCATTATCGTTAATGAATATGCCGGAGATAATCAATGTAAGTATGGTGATTATTAGTTTAACATAACTAGTAACGTTTTTTAAACTTTCAGTTTTACAACGATTTGACGAATTTTTCAACATTTTATGTATGAAGAATGTTACTTAGACATTTGGCCCTGATGTATGATTCCGTGTAAACTTGGAATAGAGAATAACTTCCAGAGTTAAATTTTCTATTAGCTAAACAATGCTTTCTGGGCACCACGCAGTTGAATATGGCGTCGTATCTCACTGACATTCTGAACGTGAATGGGAAGCACTGCAGGTGAAAGAACCTGGAGCTGGTAGCGCTTGTATAGCACCGGTGTAGTTATAGAAAATATATAGATAGTGTTGTGGCCGGTCAACCAAGCACAGTCAACTTGAACTGTAGGCTTGGGGCTGTGGTTTCTGCAGCGCCGGACTGCCAAGTGCAGCAACCAGTGTCCGGCAGCAGAATGATTGTTTCATCTTTGTGCTGGTGAGAGACACCACACATAAATTAAAGAATCTAAAGCTTAACAAAACACCGTGGTATGACACATTGTATTAAACTAGTAGTAAGTCTTACTTGCAGTGATTGCATTTGGTACGCATTTTTATGCTGGAAAGCTAAAGTGAAAAAAATGAGAATGAATTAAACATGGCGTCGTGCCTGTTTACGCAAAACTTTAGCCACTTTGGGCTTTATTTGCGGATGTTGATTGTTTCTGCGAGCACTGCTTTATTACAAAAGGTTGAAAATTCACCCTGAGTTGATGTTGCATGTGACGTTGGCCTGCATTTGCAATGCAGAGTAATTTTTGGTTTGAATGGTAGAAAGTGTGTGCATGGGCTATATTCGAGAATGCGCTATGAGCATATCCTTGACTTGGTCTTTTCCCAGCCGTAGAATATTATTTTCTAGTAGATCTACTGTTGTGAATTCCTTCAGAATTGAAGCCGACTTAAACGCCAAGCTCAAAATCTTGTTTGAGTTTAAACCTCAAATCGGAAAATACCATTTGCACCGAAAATTAGGCTTAACTTTAAATAATGTCCTACGATTTAATTTTAAAATGTAGTAACACCCAATGTTTCACCGCATATTAAATTATGGCTACTTGTACTTAATCTTTGAAAATCGTTTCACGCAAATGTTCATCGATCGCGGTATCGTTTAATTAGTGAGTGACGTCAAATAACTGTTTTGAATATTTCCAGGAATAACGAATGCCTGTACAAAATGTCAATGAAATTCTTTCCTTAGAATGAAAGTGCGATATGATCAGTGATGTTTGTTATCTATATAGTTAATCAATGCGATTGGAACAATTGCAGTTGGCAGACTGTGACGCTATGAGGACACCAGCGTGGTGGTCATGCGAAGCAGTGTTTGTTTCTAAAAACGTTGGTTTGCAGAAACAAACCTTTTTTTCATTGATCGGCTGTGAACTGAGTGTTATGCTTTTGAGACAATAGCATGTTACTGCAATCCGGTTTTTGCATTTTCCCAGAGATGTGGTGTTGGTTCGCACCCTACCTCCTTGTCCGTTACGTCATTATTTGTGTGTCGCTTGCAGGCTTTGGGAGATAATGATGATATTCTCTACTTACTGATTTTTTGGGAATGAAAACGATTGTTTACGAAATGCGCAAAATGACTTCATTTAAATGATTATTTTAAGGCTTGTTTTTTTTTATCAAAGCTGCAAGACTTTTCACGTTTCGCCCTGTTTCAAGTTTAGTTGAATTTTTTAAGTTTGGATGGACTAAGAGTAGTGTTTTTTTTCAAATAGATTTATGTTTCTTTGGAATGAAAGTAATTAAACCTATGATTTGCAAGAATCTTACTTAAAAGAAAATTAAAACGCTTTCTTCTTTCAGCTTTAATCACGTTGGGAGTTGTTTTCGCATATTTTGCCAAGTTTGGGATTTCTGGGGCGTTTAATGTGCTTTACACTTTCACCGTCGAGCTGTATCCAACCCTTTTAAGGTAAACATTTTTTTCAGTTAAAATATATTTTGTTTATAATTTGTGCAATGAAATTTGTCAGTGGTAAAGACTAACTAATTTCTAAGGCATTGTACATGATGCTTTGTAATACATCATAGGGAACACAACCACTCAAGAACAACATTAAGTGCTTTAATAACAGATTGCATGCCAAAAGTAGTGCTTGACTTGGGATGGAAGCTTGGACTATTGAAAATGATTTAATATAGTATGCATCATTTTCCCAAAGGCATTTACAAAATATCGTTTGATGAACTTTTTCAGATTTGCTCTCTTGCGCATCTTTGCCAAATCTATGATTTTGCTTCTGAACGAAGAACCAGCATTGTTTCCACCCGCAGATGAAAGTTTGAAAATAAACATTGATGGATTAAAACTGTTAAAATATTGTAAAACTATTTTTATTTGCCTTCGTGACATTTTTGTAAGAAAACGGTTTTCCACGTTTTTTACTGTTTTTTTATGCCACTAAGGCAAATTAATTAAATCAACATTTTTTAGGGCGCTATCGAAAATTTCCAGCCATGAGAAAAACAACAGTTATTTTGAAAAGAGTCCATTAGCTTGCTCAAAACTCCGTCTCAGTGTGCATTACTCACTTTGTCTTTTACAAAATGCCCTTTTATGCTCAGTGAAAGTTTCCAAGTAAGAAGTAATTGCGACATACCTGCAACATAGGCCTTATTACTTAACATCACAAAAGATGCAAATCACGCTGCGTTCAACAGCGACATCAAGTCACTTTCAATTGCAGAGCAACAGTTGCAATTACTGACATTACAACAGTATGGACTAGGATTTGTGTCTTGGTGCAGCAGAGAGGGTGCAAACCTGTATGTTCCATGTTTTTATTTGGAGACGTAAAGCACAAAACATATTCATAAACTTTTTCAAAAGCAAATACTATCTTTTGTACCTCAACCCTTGTGTTGAGGTAGGTGTTTTTTCTCGGACCTCGGAGTCTTACCACGACTCTGGGAGATCGAGCACCTTTCGTAGGTTGTGTGCATTGCCAAATAGCCCCGTCTTTGCTAGTTGGGGAATCATGTTTTTTTGCCAGGGATCTCATTGAGGTGTTTCTCGAGATTATAGCTGGTTACTCCAAGAGCTCGTTTTACTAGTGGTACTACCCGGGCTTTGATTTCTCACATTCTCTGTATTTTAAACCTCAGGTCCTGACACTTTTCTATCTTTTCCCTTTCCTTACCTATTATGCGTGTGTCATTTGGTACTGCTACATCTATAATGAGTTTCTGGTCTACGAGTTTGTACCTACTTGGCCGTCCTGAAGTCGAAGACCCAAAATCCTTGATCTTGTTATTCTCTGCTACTGATGTGGGTTTGTGGAGCCATATGTTGTTTGTCGCTTTGATCTAGTTATGCTGGCATATGCTGTGACAACCTGTGAATGTCTGCTCTTGGGTGAAGTCCGCTGTTCATAATTATGGCTTACCTTGTTTTTCTGTTAAGATACTACATCTCTTTTTTGTTCCAGTCTGTGATTCCTGCCGTGGAGATGATTACTGGCATTGCGCATGTGTTGATGGTTTGTGTTTTGAAAAAATATCTTTGAGGCGGGCTTCAGGTATCAACCATAAAACTCTTATTTAACTTTAGATAAAAACATATATGATTAAACTCCATTTTAACAAACCAAGTTGTATTTGGCAACAAGTTTCAAACTGAACAAAATCCTAATTAAAATATATCTCTATGTCATTTAGGCATGTGAAGCGGTTATGAAAAAAATTTTTTGCAATGTTTTCAAATAATAATTTCTTGGAAAAAATCTATAAACCCATGAAACAACCAATTAATCTGAATTGTTCGACCTAACTTAGACCGGTTCAGTCGTTTGTGAAATAGGCAGTTTTCAAACGTCTGAGTTTTGAAAAGTATTGGAGAATCGAAGACAATTTTCTGGACGTTCTGGATAGCGTAAACTCTATGTGAACACGTTCAGACCAAAACAACAAAGCTTTGACATATAATTCAAGTAGAGATGTAGATAGTCATCATGTGTGAAAGGATAATTGCTGGTTAGGAACATATGGAAGAACACGTAGCCAAACTTACACAAAACGAACAAATAAAAAATAATTCAAAGTTTTTAGAACTCCGGACAAGACAAAATTCACGAAAATTACAGGGTGTCCATAAAGTCCTGCACACATTTCAAAATGTAATTGCGAAGTAACTAAAGTAGATAAAATCATACAGTTTTTTGCAAAGTGAAGTTTGTTTATTAAAGTTTAAAATTAAAAAATTTGGAGTAGTTTAAGTAATAGCCATATTTCAAGAATTTGCTTTTTCATGCTATTGATAGACTTCAACATGTGCTCCATTTGTTGTTCTCAATATGTCAAGGCGATACTCAATTTCGCGCCAAGTGTTCTTCCGGTTTCCATAAATTTTTTAAACCATCTCTTGATGCTGTTAGTGTGAGGAGGGTCTTCTCCAAACTCACTTCTAAATTTAC